>Ga0100401_1000008_pt1 | contig 151382 bp, 151 predicted proteins | sample CryGeymeta201525_FD_80421 | JGI IMG/M metagenome (GOLD analysis project Ga0100401, IMG submission 80421) | Groundwater microbial communities from Crystal Geyser aquifers in Utah, USA - Crystal Geyser metaG 2015-25 | ecosystem: Environmental > Aquatic > Deep subsurface > Groundwater | place... | reverse complement strand
TGCTTGTTGAACTGGAAACAAATCGACTAAAGGAGATTTGTTCTATTTCAACAATGCCAGGAAATCTATGGTTAATTTTTTTATAAAAAGACTTGGTTTTTACCTCAGTTCTTTGTTGTGTGCTGCCCTTCTTTCATTTTATTTTGTCTATCAGTCATTTAGTGTCTGTTTTTGTCGTGCGTTGGCTTGGTGGCTCTTTTGCAAAACTTGGCTTTAGCGTTGGGCTTGTGCGGTTTTTCAAATGTGACACCAAAAGCGTTGACTAATATTTCATTTGTTTTAAAAAGTCCTTTAATGTTATTGTCGTTATGCCGAAACCTTTTGATTTAACTTGTAAACCGTTGTCAGATGTCAGCATAATTGGATTTTCGTCTATGTATTTTAGTGCCACCGATAAAATAAAGTTATCAGGCGATTTTTTGTCAAAGTCGCTTGGTAGCAGAGTTAGGTCGGCTGTGTTCATTTTAATATTTCGTTTGTCAAAACTGTCATTGATTTGTTTGATTGCCTTTTGAACATTTTTCTTATGTTCTTCTGATAGGGTAACTTTCAATTTGTCTAACTCGTCAATGACTTTTGCCGATAAAATGACTTGATATTTCTTGTCTATTTTTGAAATGATGTCGGGATAATCAACAAATACATTCGTGTCAATTATGTAGATATTTTCTTTGTCCTTTTTGATTTCCTTTTTAGGCTTTTCAAATTTTGAAAGGTCTATTGTTCCAAGTACTTTTAAACCAATATTTCTTGCAGTTTCCGTTTTGGCTTCAGTATTTTCTATATTTTCTTTTTCAACTGGTTCTTGTTTAGCTTCGCTTATGTTTGCAATAGCCAAATCGTCAAATTGAACGTAAAATGAAAATTCTTCATCAAGTTTTTGAAGATACGTTTTTACTTCATTGTCAATTTGTGAACGTGTTAAAACTCCTTTGTCCGTGATAATAAGTGTATGTCGTTTTGAGCGACTTGTTGCCACATTGAAAAGTCGGTTTTCTAATGAACGATGATAACTTGAATTAGGAACAACAAAAATTGTCACGTCAGTTGTCAAACCCTGAACCCTTGAAACCGTTTCAATTAATAAATTATTATGATAGCCGATTGTTTGAAAAATTGCTTTTTGTAATGCTTTTGTAGTTTCTACAAAGTATGTCAGTACTGAAATATGTAATTTTTCGTTGGTTTCTAATAGGTGTTTTACAATGTCAGTTGCGAGTTTCAAGGCATTCGTTGGTTTGAACTCGCCTGCTTTTAAATCAGCTTTTATTAAAGTCGGACCACCATTTGGATTGAAGAACCTTCCAAAATCAATGTCCATTTCCGAATAAGAAAGGCGAATATCCTTTTTGGCTCTTGAATTCAAACTGTCTTTATAGAATAATCCTGAATACTTTGCTCCTCTGTCCGTTAAACGATGTGTTTCAGTTAGCTGAAATATTGGCATAGATGCTGTTTCAGAAAGTGCTTTTAAACCGTCAACCAATGCACCATAATTTTTACGGCTCACTTTATCATCGCTTAATGAAACAACAGGCGGTAATTGTCTTGTATCGCCAATCCAAATATTTTTCTTTCCCAAAAGTTTTGCACCGCCAAACATTCCAAGTAATGCCTGACTTGCTTCATCAACAATAACGTAGTCAAAAGGTGGTTCATTAAAAGTTTGTGCTGCTTGTCCGCTTGTAATGAAAAACGTTGAAAGAATTAAATTGTAAGGTTGCGGACTAACTTCTTTCGTTTGTTGTAAATCTTTAAATGCTTTTGCTTCGTCAACCGAAAGTTTTGTTTTGAAAATCCGATGTTCTTCTAATAGACTTTGTAATGCTGGCTTCTCAACTATTTCAATTAAAGCTCTATTGGTTAATGCTGTTACTAATACAGATTTTCCTTGATTACAAAGTCTTTCGCAGATTTCAGCAATCAAATATGTTTTGCCCGTCCCTGGCGGACCTTGAATAATTAAACTGTCCTGCAAAGCCAATTGAGATAAAACAAAATCAGCAATGTTGTTTTTATTGTCAAGAAGTGAGGGTGTCCAATCGGAAACTTGAAAATCTTTGTCAAGGATTTTATTTACCGATTCATTATTTTGGTTTTGAACAATGCTTTGAAGATTTGCAATGTATTCAAATGGTGGTTTGTTTGGCCCCAAAAGAAGTATCATTCCTTCTGCTTCTTGTATGTGAATTGCAAATTCAAGTTCCACACCTCTGAAACCTGCAATGCTGAAATCTTTTTCGTTTGATGGTGTTTGCCAAATGCAAACAATTTCAGAATAATTTGTTTTTGCTTTTATTAAATCGCCATAAGTTTTGTTTCCCCAATCTCTATAATTTCTTAGTTCTTTTGGAACTGTAAAACAGTAAAGATATTCGCCTTGTCTTGGTATTCCTCTTGTGTTGGGGAATTTTAAAATCATTTCTCCGTCTTTGAACGTGAGAAATTGAGCAACAAAAAGTTCTTCACGGTCTTGCAACAGAAAAAGGGCAGAAGTGTCTAACTTTTGCTTGTAGGCTTCTGTTTGTGCCCGAAGCTCTTCTTCTAAAAATCTTATGTGTTCTTCTCGGCTGTAAATCATTAAAGTAGTAGGTTTTTATCGTCCGCTGACAATTCTTTTGAACTGGAATTTCGTTCACTCAAACCAAATTGTTGTAGGTAATCTGTCGTGCTTTCAGGTGATTCAAAAATAAAATGAGTGCCTTTTAAATACTGAAAGAATTTGGCAAATACCTTCAAGTTGGAAGTGGCAAATGATTCAGTGTTTAATCTCATATGAAATGTATCATTGAGATATTCAAGGTCTGAAAGTGTTACGTTTCTAACTACATTACCTCTTGTTACTACAAATAATTGAGAGTCTGGCTCTGCTAAGGCTAACCATTCATTAGGATTGAAATAAATGTTACCTGCTTTGGCGCTTTTTACAACAATTTTAATTGGCTTTCCATTAGGACTAATAATACCATCCACGACAGTATAATTAATTTTAATGCTTTGCGAAACATTGAATCCCTTTTCTCTTAGTGATTGGAAGATGACTTCTTTTGCGTCTTCACTTATTGAAATTCTTGATTTCTCACTTGAGTTATCTATAAGAGATAGGGAAATTGCAATGTCATCTTCCGAACCGATGGGATATAAACCGCCTGAAATAGTTAATTGCGAATCGTTTGGTGTGGCTATAATGTCTGCAATGTTCGGATTGGTTAAAAGGGCTTTCAATTTATCCTTTATCTCTTTGGCTGACAAACCTGTTTCGCCAATGATTTCATCTAATATCTCCGCTTTTTCAAGGTTTGCCGCAATTTCGTCATCATCGTATAATTTATGCTTGTTGTTGTAAAGACTTTCAAATAATTCGTTGGCTTCTTTTTTATTTTGATTAAACCAAAGAAACAACGATTTGAAAATTTCTTTTGTTTCTTCTGAACGTGGAAATTCTGAAAAACGTGGTGTAATTAAACGTGTTATTTCATTTGCAACAAACTCGGCATTTCGTTCTCTATTTTTAGGTAATTCAAGAATTATATTTTCCTCTAATAATTCTGCCTTTATTGGATAGCCTAATGCTTCCAAAATATCTTTTAAAGATTCATCAATTTCTCCGTCATCTAAAAACAAGTCGTCTTTGACACAGAAACTTCCATTCTGATTTGGCAAGATTGGCGATGTTTTATGATTTAATTTTTCCGACAACCCTTGTTCATTCAAAAAGGTAATAAACGTGTTAAGCCAATTTAAGGTGACTTGTTCTTCCATTTTTAGGCTTTCTTGCAACTTATCAATGCTTTTGCAGTCTGAAATAGTCTGAATTAGCCACTTAATTTGTAGTTTATTGACTTCTTGCCAAATGCTTTCACTCCAATTTTCAATTTTCCGCTTTTCAGGCATATCCCAAAGTGCCTGACTGAAATCGTAAATTTTAGTCTGCTCACTTGGAAAGTTACTATCGTCTGAGAAGCAAGAGGACAAATAATCGCAAGCCTTTGAAATATTCTCATTTTTGCCTTCCTTGATGATTTTATTTATCTCATCTATTACCTCCCCTTGAGTTTTTATATTATACAGAATTTGTCCTTCCTTGTTATCGGTTTCTTTATAATTACTCGCTGTTTTGGTTTTGTTATGTCTTAGGCTTTCCCTTATATCAATATCAAGTATTTCTAAAACATTTTTAAGTTCTTCTTCAATTTTTTGGTCAATTTTTAATTCTACTCTTTTCTTGAATACTCCTTTTTGGTTTGGAATAACTAAAAATTTATCTCCAATGATATTTTCAATGAATTTTTCCTCAAAGTTTAGTAAGTCATAATACTCGTTAAGCCAATCAATTGTTTTCTCCAAGTCATTGTTAAGCCGTTTAGAAAACTCTTCAATATTTTTTTCTCCCTCAATAAATTCTGTAATTGCCTTTAAATTATCTTTAAAGCAATCGCTCCAAACTACTTCATACCAATTATGAATATCCTTTTTTGCAGGTATTTTATCCGGAAATAGTTTGTGTTCGAGTTCCCAAATACGTTCCCTAACTTCTTTTTTTGTATGATATGGAAAGTAAATATTGGCTTCGTTTTCTTCATTTAGAATTGATATTTTTTTACCGTTCTCTACAGTTACAATCGGCAATTTTAAAAGCTTTGCTCTAATTGGTTTTTGAACTTTTTCTTCAAACCAAGATTTGGAAAACCATTTTCTTTCTGTTGGTGTTTTCGTATTTGCGAGTAGAAATAAGTTTTCCCATTCATTTTCTATGGCATAGCCTAATAGTTCAAAATACAACTCTAAGCCATTTAGAAACATCTCTTTGTTTTCAAGTATTTTAGGTTCTGTATTGTGGTCTGTAAGCCAAACTCCATCTCTTGGTTCTGTTGGATTAAAATTAGGATTGTTAATTGCAAAAGGCAATGTAAAATCGTTTGTTCCAATTAATGGAAAATCGCAGAATATTTTAGGCAAATCATCAGATAAAGGTTTCAGATATATTTTATCTTCACTTTGTTCAATTTCAACTGCGATTGATGTATTGTTTTTTTCAAGCGTAATTATTTTTATTGCTGTTATTTCAGAAGATGTCTTTTTATGTATTGTAGAAACCTTTATCGTTTCTGTTAAGTTTTCAATTTTTGTTAGCTCATAAACAACGTTTTCGTGTTTAATTGATACGGATTTTATACTTGGTAAAAAAGCAAGGGTATAAGGTAGAGATAGATGTAAATCCTCAACTCCAACTTTTGCTACATTATATCCTTCATCGTCTAAGTTGTAAACGAAAGTTGTATTGAAATTACTCGGGTTATAATTTACTAATGCTGGTTGAGAATCTAAAGTATCTCTTACGGAAATGGAATTATTTACACTTTCAATGATTTGGTCGGTTGTTCTTCCACTCCTGTCTAAAGGCAAGATAAAATTTCTGTAATCTAAATCAGGTTCTTTAACAACTCCAGAAACCTCTACTTTTTCAGAAAGCAAATGAGTTGTCAAAAAACCTGTTCCAAATTTGCCTGTTGTTTTCGGTTTTTCGCTTTTCTCTATTGTGTTACGTTCCTTTGTAGAAACTTGTTTTATTAAAAACGTAATGTTATCTACAGAAAATGGTTTCCCATTATGGCTAAATGATACACTCTTTCTTCCATCTTGATTTTGGATATTGATTTCAGTCGCAACTTGCTGCTCGTCAAATGCAACATCTTTTGCATTTTGCAACAATTCCCAAATCCAACGTCTTTGTGCATTCTCGTTTGAGTCAAGACGAAGTTTGTCCATTAAATCAAGAATCTTCGTTGCAATAAGAGAGTTTAGGGCTTTTTTATCCGATTGTTCAAACTTGTCTTTATAGCTCATTTTCCTATGATTGTTCTGGTTAATTACTGTACACTGTGCGGTCGGGGCAAAAGCAAATGTGCTACAAATTGTTGGCTTTGTGCGGTTGGTTGTAGCTCTTTTGATTTTGTAGAAGCGTTGGCATTTTGTCTTTCAATTTTCTGTTCGTTAATTGTCGTTCGTGTCGTTTTTTAGGGTTGCACACAACGTTTTGCGTGTATGAGAAGTAGCGGATTTAAAAGCACTTCACTTTCCGTTTGGCACTGACTTTTATTAAAAGTACTGACCTTTGATTAAGCACTGAACCCGCTATTTCTTATACACGCTGTTGTGTGTGGTTATTCTTCACTTTCTATTTCAAATTCAAATTCTTTCTTAGTTTCGGGTTTAATTGTTACGTTATTGTAAGTACCCCTTACTTGTAATTCTGTTTCCCAACTTCCTTTTGTAAATTTAAATTGAGCTGGACTTTGAACGGTTAAAACTATTTCTCTTTCTAATTCAGAGATTTTTTTCATTTTGACTTTATTCGGATTCCACTCTCCCAAGTTTGGTTGATTTCCTGTTATATAAACAATGTCATTTTTGTCATTAACTTTTAGTCTTATTGTAACTTCATACTTTTTCTTGCTTAATTCATTTTCTTGTTTTTTCTGAATATTTTCAAAGTAAAATTTCAAGGAACTATTTAAACTTGGTGGAAATGTATTCCAATGATTGTTATTTGGAAAACTATCAATTTCAACTGTTAAGTTTTCATTCTTTAACGAATCTCTAAAAAATGAATATACTTTTTCTCTTGCAGATTTCCATTCTTGCCAATATTCCACACCTTCGTCTGCATTACTCAAATAAATGAAAGTCGAATTTTTTATTTTTGTGTAATCAAATTTAGAGAGTTCTTTACTTAGTTTATTATCATCATATGCTAGATTTGGTGAAATTGCAATGTAATTTTGAAATAGATTTGGTTTTTTAAGTAATGAATATAGAATGAATGATGCACCTAAAGAATGCCCTACAGCAATATTTTGTTTTATCGTTCTGTAATTAGAGTTTATGTATGCAACAACTTCTGTTTCAATATAATTTAAAAAATTATCTGCATTTCCATAATAATTACCTGCTTGCTTTTTGTATTCTTCTGATTCTATGTTTGGTAAAAAATCATTCCTTCTAGAATAGTCAAGTTTTTCGTTGTAAGGTGAAGTTATGCCGACTATGATAAATGATTTACTTGCTTCAGATAGAAAGGAAACGATAGAACTAGTATAATCAAAAAACTCTCTATCTTGAGCATCAAAAACATAAATTACGTTGAAATATTCGTTTACTCTCCAATCATAATCCTTAGGCATATAAATCAATATTTCTCTTTCTTGATTTAAAGATTTTGATTGAATTTTTACATTTTCAACTCTTGCTATAGGTTGAGCAAAAGTTTCATTTAAAAATCCTACCAACAATAATATAATTCCAAATTTTAATTTCATATCGGTCGTTTTTTATAATCACACACAACTAGTAAATATCACCAAATATAAACAACTTTTTAACGCAAATTAAAGCTTATACATAGTCAAGTGAACCTTAAAACAAAAAAAAATTAGACGAAGCCGTTTTATTGTGGCACTTTTTTTACCGGCTGAAATTTATCAAACCAAAACAACACAGCTCCCAAACCAATCAGACTTAAACCCGCCAAACTTTCAAAAGACCGGTCAATCAACATATAAATCAATACCCAAAGGCTGAACAGCACATAGATGATTTGAAGAAAGGGTTTTAGCGGGCTTTGAAAAGTGTTTTTATCTCTTTTGACAAACAGCAAGGAAACCACCGTAAGTGTCCCCATGAGTTGCAGTACAAAACCGGCGTAAAGCAACACCTGTTCAAAAGTTCCGGTCAAGGTGAGCAACATACTGATACCTGTATTAAGCCACAAAGCGCGCACCGGAATCCCTGAGCGGTTGGTTTTGGCGAGCGGGCGCCAAAGTTTGTAATCCTTTGCCATGGCATGCGTCACCCGTGGACCAATCCATACATATCCGCTGATGGTGCCGACTAATTGCAAGGCAATAAAAAAACTCACCCATTTGATGCCGTTCACCGGAAATAGATTGGAAAAGGCAATATTGGCGACCTCTACTTTGCCCATCAATTGGCCGAAGGAAGCATGTTTTAGAAAGACGATTTGCAACATTATATACACAACCATCACCAACAGCGTACCGCCTATTAAAGCTTTAGGTAAACTGATGCGCGGTTGGTCAATTTCTTCTACGATATAAGCCGCTGCGTTCCAACCCGTGTAGGCATAGGAAACATAAATGAGTGAAACCGCGAAACCGGGCAACAAAATTTCCTGCTGCCACGAAGCATCAAATTGGAGTGCATTCACCGATTCCGGGGCATACCAAAAGCCAAGGACAATCAGGGAAAGAACAAAAAACAATTTCAACGAAGTCACCACATCCTGAAATCGCCCGCTTTGCCGCACGTTAAAGGAATGCATGATACTCACCAAAAGGATGATACCCAACCCAAACCAGTCGCCATAAGCTTTGCCCATAAACGGGTTGAGGTAGTCTGTCATGGCAATGGCAGCGATGGCGATGGGTGCCGAAAAGCCTACCATCAGCGAAGTCCAAGCGTAGAGATAGCCCAGCAACGGATGAAAAATCTTGGAGAGGAAAATATAATCACCCCCCGAATTTTTGAAGTGTGTGCCCAATTCGGCATAGGTAAATGCGCCGATGAGTGCCATCACCCCACCGATAAACCACAACAAAACAATGCTCCAGCTACTTTTCAAATCAATTAACTGAAACCCCAAACTCGTAAAAACGCCGGTGCCGATCATGTTTGCGATGACCAGCCCGGCGGCAGTTTTCCATCCAATTTTAGCCTGTGGCATTATGTGTTTTTCATGCCAACAGCCGTTGGATTAAAGTTTGTAGGTAAGCCTTGCAAAATAGTAGGCTCCAGTAGTTCCCATTTGTACGGGTGCATATTTGAATACACCAAAAAAGCTGTTGTCATAGGCTTGTCTGTCAGGAAATTCGTCAAATACATTGTTGACACCGGCTGTAAATTGCAATCCCTTGAAGAGTTCAACTGAGCTGCTCAAATCGGTTACGGTGCGCGGGTCGTGTTTTTGTGAAACGCCAAACGGAAAACCGTTTCTTGTCACTTGGCCAAAATACGTATTTCTCACGAAAAAATTAAATCTTCCAATGGCGTAATTCAAATTGAGTATTGCCTTGTGTTTGGGGATGTTAGATTCAATCAAGCTTTTTTCCTGCGGGCCAAAATACACGTCTTCCTGACCGACAAATGCTGCCGGAAGATTGTTGATGCCATCTTTTACGTTGTTATCGTTGATGTTGTACAACAAAGAAGCCGTGAGTTTGCCACTGCCCAATCCGGTGTTGTAGTCAACTACCACATCTAAACCATTGGTTTCTGTATCGACTGCATTGGTGAAAAATCGTCCTGTGGAAGCTCCAAATTGTCCAAAAAGATCTCTTAGTTCGGGTACGGGGTCACCAAAAGGATCGTTGCCCAAACTTCCGGTAAGGATAATGCGATCATCAATTTCGATGCGGTAAGCATCCACTGTAAACGATAGGTTTTTAAGTGGTTTGTAGGTAAAACCGATGCTGTAACTCACGGAGGTTTCTTCTTCCAATTTGGGAATACCGAGTTGTTTGGCTACCTCGCTATCGTTTCTGAAAATACCGGTATTGAGCAGTTCGCCGTCAACGATGTCTGTGGCAATGTTGTTGAAAAATTGTTGGTGCAAAGACGGAGCTCTAAAACCTGTGCTGACAGCTCCCCGAAGGGCAAAGGCATCCGAAAATTCGTATCGAGCGGTTACTTTTCCGTTAAAGGTATCGCCAAAATCGCTGTAATCTTCGTATCTGCCTGCCAAACCAATCAAAAAGTTGTCGGTTATATCTGCCTCTAAATCGATATAAAAAGAGATGCTGGTTCTATTTTCGGCGACTTCATTCAAAGGTGAAAAGCCCGGAAATGATTGTGCACCTCCATTGATGAAAGAAGCTTCTTCTCCTGCCGTAATCTCATATCGCTCGTATCTGAATTCTGAACCTACCGCTACGTTCAGCCCATTTAGGATATAGTCATAATATTTTCGCGCATCCAGATTGACTGTATTTTGAAAGAACTCGTGTCCGCCTGCGTCAAACTTCGTTGGGCTGTTGACACCCAATGAGGGGTTGTTGCTGTTCTCGACAGTAAAATCAAAAATGTTTTCCCCCAAAGTATTGCTCAAATCAAAATTCCAGCGCCCCAGTTTGAATCGTGCGCCTGTTGAGAGCGATTGGTCGCTGATGTCTGAAAGCAAAGAGGGTTGAAAACCAAACGGAAACAATTCGGGCACCACATTTTCGGTTTCACTCGGCAAGCGTCTGAAACCAAAGCCTTGTCCATCGCGAACATTCATGCCTCCGGAAAGGTATAAAACAGCTTTTTCTGAAAGCGGGTATTCCATGTTGAGAAAGCCTTGCACATTTCGGATGGCTGCATCACCTACCTGAAAATCGAAATCATCTCGTTTTAAACCGTTTTCGGCTAATTTTTGGTCGTCAATTTCACGTGCATTCGGATTGCTGAAGTCGTAGGCGAAAAAGTTTCCAAATTCCGATTGGTCAAAAATAATCAGGTTGTGATTTTGGCTTCTTGATGTTTTTTGACGGTCGTTGAAGCCCAAAGTGAGGTTGTAAAAACCACCGTCTTCACCCAGTTTGGCGCCGTAATTCAAATTGACATCTATGGTTTCACCATCGGCGCGTGTGGTTTGCCCGTAAGTTGTATTGACTTCCAAACCGCTGTCTTTTTTGAGAATTAAATTGATGACTCCTGCGATGGCATCAGACCCGTATTGTGCTGCTGCACCATCACGTAAAACTTCGATTCGTTCGATGGCTGCTGTCGGAATGGCACTCAAATCCGTTCCCACCGAACCGTTGCCAAATGTACTTTGGTTGTTGACCAAAGAGGTGGTGTGTCTTCTTTTTCCATTGATCAGCACCAACACCTGATCGGGGCCCAAACCGCGCAAAGATGCCGGGTCGATGTGTTCTGTACCGTCTGATGCAGACTGCCGGTTGTTGTTAAACGAAGGCACGAGGTAGCTTAGCAAATCATTGATGTTGGTTTGCGGTAAAGTAGTTTTAAGTTCATTCAACGGTACTACATCCACCGGAACAGGCGTATTCAGCTTACTTCGGTTCGGGTTGCGGCTACCGGTCAGCGTTACCTCGCTCAAGCTTTCCGATTTGGATTTAAGAATTACATTTAGGGTGTTGCCTTGGACTAGAATCTCTTCATGCTCAAAACCGAGAATTGAAAAGACTAAAGTTTGCCCAAATTGAGCCTGAATCTGAAACTTTCCGTCAAAATCGGTTGTGGTGCCTGCCTGCGTGTTTTTCAAAATAATATTCACACCCGGTAGAGGAATACCGGAAGCATCAGAAACAACACCTTTGATAAGATTTTGGGCCTGCATAGTCAACCCGAAAAAAAGCGATAGGAAAAATAGTTTTGTGTTCATCTTTTTAGTTTTAGTGATGCCAAGTGAGGGTTGTATAATTCTTTTTTATTTGGCATCTGATTGTGTATTGGATTTTTCTTTTAATAATAAAAAAACCTCACAAAGATTGAGAGGCTGCAAACAGTTAAATCGAAGTCCGATTAATTTCTGCAACAACACATTCGAATCATACAGTTAAAGTATTTCATAGCAGATTATTTTTAATTTTTTAAGAAGCAAAAATAAAAGTTTTTTTGTAATTCTACAAACGTAGTCGAGTTTATTTTAAAAAACACTTTTTAACTCAAAAAAGCTTTAATCACGGATGTTACCTCATCGGAATTTTCTATCATACTCATGTGTCCGTCAGGAAACTCAACAAATGGGATTTCATTTCTCTTGGCTATTTTTTTTAACTGTTTTGCATCCAAAATATCATCTTTTTGGCCAATAATCCATAATTTTTTTCCTTTAAATTCCTTCAATGTCCGCAATCTATTTGGTCTGATTTTCATTCCTTCAATCGTGGCGATGATTGATTCTTCAGACATTTTACAGGCTGCCAGAACAAGTTTTTCTATTGTCAATTTATACACTTCAAGTTTTAGTTGATTGAATAAATTTGGGATTGCCATCCTGATAAACCGTTTTTTATTCTGCCAAATTGCTTGAATGGCGCGATCTCTGTTTTCAATCCGCTCTAGACTGTCTGCTTCCGGTGTAGAATTTACCAGACAAATCCCATCAAACAATCCAGGATGTTTTTCTACACAAGCCAAAGCCACATAACCCCCCAGTGAGTGACCTACCAAAGTGGCTTTTTCTATTTTCTCAGTTTGCAACACCCGGCAAACCTCTTCAGCTATCATTTCCATGGTATGTATTTTAGGTATCATAGGTGATTTTCCGTGACCGGGCAAGTCGATTGCTAGCACGCGAAAGTACTTTGACAAATCTTCTGCTACAACTTGCCAAATCGTGTGATCTTCTAAAAAGCCATGTAATAAAATGATGGGTTTCTCTTTGCCTGTTATTTTGTAATGCATATATAAAATTGTTTTGATTGAAAGGTGCCGAAGGGAGCCGAAGTCAATAAATACATCACACTTGCATCACCCCCGGATTGTATGGTTTTTCAATCGGCGCATGATTGGCCGCTTCGATACCCATTGAAATCCACTGACGGGTTTCGAGCGGATCGATTATTGCGTCTGTCCACAACCGTGCCGCGGCATAATAAGGTGAAGTTTGCGAATCGTATCGCTGTTTGATATGGTCAAAAAGTTCTTTTTCTTTTTCCGGCGTGAAGACTTCTCCTCTTTTTTTGAGCGACGCGGTTTCTATCTGCAGCAAAACTTTCGCGGCCTGGCTGCCCCCCATCACTGCCAACTCGGCACTCGGCCAAGCAATGATTAATCTGGGGTCGTAGGCTTTTCCACACATAGCATAGTTGCCGGCTCCATATGAATTGCCGACAATTACAGTAAACTTCGGCACAACAGAGTTGCTCACCGCATTTACCATCTTCGCGCCATCCTTGATGATGCCACCTTGCTCGCTTTTGCTACCTACCATAAATCCAGTTACATCTTGCAAGAAGACAAGTGGTATTTTTTTCTGATTGCAATTGGCAATAAACCGGGCTGCTTTGTCCGCCGAATCCGAATAGATCACTCCGCCAAACTGCATTTCGCCCTTGCCGTTTTTCACAACTTTTCGTTGGTTGGCGATGATGCCGACCGCCCAACCATCTATGCGTGCATAACCGGTGATGAGCGTTTTGCCGTAGTCGGCTTTGTACTCGTCTATTTCACTTTTGTCCACCAGCCGCCGGATGATTTCCATCATGTCGTACTGTTCTCCGCGCAATTTTGGCAAAATACCATACACATCCTTTTCGTTTTCAAGTGGTTTGATGGCTTTTGACCTATTGAAACCTGCCTTGTCGTAATCTCCGATTTTATCAACTATACTTCGTATTCGAGCCAACGCATCCAGATCGTCTTTGGCTTTGTAATCAGTCACACCGCTGATTTCGCAATGTGTTGTAGCACCGCCCAAAGTTTCGTTGTCAATGGTTTCGCCTATTGCTGCTTTCACCAAATAACTTCCTGCCAAAAAGATGCTCCCCGTTTTGTCAACAATCAAAGCTTCGTCGCTCATGATGGGCAAATAAGCACCTCCTGCCACACAACTACCCATCACGGCGGCAATCTGCGTGATGCCCATGCTGCTCATGACCGCGTTGTTCCTGAAAATCCGTCCAAAGTGTTCTTTGTCCGGGAATATTTCGTCTTGAAGAGGCAGAAAAACTCCCGCACTGTCCACCAAATAAATGATTGGTAAGCGGTTTTCAATCGATATTTCCTGTGCCCGCAAGTTTTTCTTTGCTGTAATCGGAAACCATGCGCCGGCTTTGACAGTCGCGTCGTTGGCTACTATGACACACATTTTCCCACTGACATACCCCATTTTCACTACCACACCACCGGATGGACATCCGCCGTATTCTGTGTACATACCTTCGCCGGTAAACGCGCCGATTTCAATAGATTCGGTTTTAGGATCCAACAAAAAGTCAATGCGTTCGCGCGCCGTCATTTTCCCGCCTGCATGCAGTTTGTCGATGTTATTTTGTCCCCCACCCAATGCTATTTTTTTGTGTTTTTGCTTGAGTTTGGAGACCAACTGCCTGTTGAAATCTTCGTTTTTATTAAAGTTTAAATCCATATTCAAAGATACTATTTTTGGGCGTTTCCCCCCGGAATTCCGGGGGGGCGGGCTATCCGCTGTATCCCCCGGAATTTCGGGGGGATGCCGCTCCTATCCCTTACGCAAGATACAGGAAGATTCGAAATATAACAACTGTAGATTCAGCTATCACTTCATAGCAAAAAAATAGAGGTAAACCTAATGACAACCACAATCATCAGAACCGCAAGATTTTTTGGATTTTGATTTTTTCCAGAAGAATTTTTTCACTAAAAAACCGATGGCTATTGAGAACGTGATAAAAACTAATATTAATTGCATGACGCTGTATTTAAATGTTTCGGTCGGCTTTGTCCGGCCTAAATTACTTGATTATTTGAAAAACGATTAATGCAGCCAAATAAGCGAAACTACTCATGGCCGTTAGCTGGATTATCGGCCATTTCCAGCCGTTGGTTTCTTTTTTGACCACAGCTAGGGTACTCATGCATTGCATGGCAAAGGCATAAAATAGCAGCAGCGAGATCCCGGAAGCAAAGGTGTAAACTTTCAGTCCGGTTGCGGGGAATACTTCTTCTTGCATCCTGTCTTTGATGGTTTCTGTCGCATCCGAATTGCCTACGTTGTAGATGGTAGCTAAGGTGCCGACAAAAACTTCTCTTGCGGCAAATGAGCTGATGATGGCAATCCCGATTTTCCAGTCGAATCCAAGCGGGCGGATAGCCGGTTCGATGGTTTTACCCAGAATCCCGATAAACGAATTTTCGAGTCGTTCGTTCGCTATCATTTGATTCAATTCCTTTTGCGTTAAGGATTGATTGGCCGAATTACTTGTGATTCTGGATGCTGCCTCCGAAAAATCAGTTCCCGGCCCATAAGATGCCAAAACCCATAGTATAATGGACAAGGATAAAATTATCTTACCCGCTTCCGTCACAAAAGTTTTTGTTTTTTCGACAACTGTAAGGGCAACATTTCGAAGCAGGGGTGTTTTGTAGTTGGGCATTTCTACTACGAAATAGGTTTTTCTGGCTGCTTTCATAAACTTATTGAGTAGAAACGCTGAAAAAATAGCCATTCCAAACCCGATTAAATACAAGAAAAGCAAAGCCAATCCTTGATAGTTCATCCCTAAAAAACGTTGGTTTGGAATCACCAGGGTGATGATAATCATATAGACGGGCAAGCGGGCAGAACAGGTCACAAATGGGGTGACAAGAATGGTTATCAATCGTTCGCGCCAATTTTCTATGTTTCTTGTGGCCATAATTGCTGGTATGGCACAGGCGGTTCCAGAAATTAGCGGAACCACACTTTTTCCGCTCAGTCCGTATCTACGCATAACCCGGTCCATCAAAAACACAACACGGCTCATGTATCCGCTCTCTTCCAAGATGGATATAAACAAAAATAGAAAAGCAATTTGTGGAATAAAGATGAGAATACCGCCCAAACCGGGTACAATTCCTTCAGCTATCAATTCGGTAAATACGCCGGGTGGCAAACTGTGTTTCAGAGATTCGCTTAGCGAGGCAAACTGTTGATCAATAAAATTCATCGGTACCTGCGACCAGTCAAAAATAGCTTGAAAAATGGTTAAAAGTATCAGTAAAAAAATCACATAACCCCAATATTTATGCATCAGTATCTTGTCCAATCTGGCACGCAAATCTTTGGCTTTAGACAAATCAATCTGATAGGTTTCTTTGAGAATACCGTTGATAAACTGATAACGGAAAACGGTTTCTTTGTGCTGAAGTTTTTTAAGCTCGATTTTCGATTTTACCAAAAAAGAGTTATTCTCAATTTCCTTTCTGTTTATATTGGCAAAATTGACATCTTGCGTAATGACGAGCCATAATTTATAGAGTGATTGGTTTGGAAATGCCTTTCTGAGTTTATCAAAATAGGCAGGTTCTATATTTGACGCGTTCAGGCAAGGCTCAATTGATATGCTTTTGTAATCAATTATCAATTCTTTCAATCGGTCAATCCCTATATTTTTTCGGGTACTGACCAATGCAACTTTTGTTTTAAGTTTTTCTTCAAGTAAATCTACATTGAGTGAGATCCCTTTTCGTATCATCCTGTCTGCCATGTTGATGACTAAAATACTGGGGATTCCCATATCTTTTATCTGGGTGAAAAGTAACAGATTGCGTTTGAGGCTTTCTACATCCGAAACGACCACAGCCACATCCGGAAAATCGGAGTCATTTTTGTTTAGGAGTAATTCAATTACCACACTTTCGTCCATCGAACTGGCATTGAGGCTATACGTACCGGGTAAATCTAAGATTTTGGCATCCAAATCTTTTCTTAGGTGGCACAGGCCCACTTTTTTCTCTACGGTGATACCGGGATAATTTCCTACTTTTTGATTCAGCCCGGTTAGTACGTTGAAAACCGAAGTCTTCCCCGTATTCGGATTTCCGATGAGTGCTACTTTAAGAGGTTGTTCTTGCATCGGGAATTCAGGAAATTTTGGTGACTTCAATCAGTAGTGCGGTTTCTTTGCGAATGGCCAGATGAGTGCCATTAATTTTTAAATAAATCGGATCTAAAAAAGGAGCGTATTGTATCAGTTCAACTTCGTTTCCAGGCAAACAACCCATTTCCAGCAATTTAAGTGGCATCGATTCTATCTCAAAGCTCTCGATGATAGCCCGATCTCCTTTTTTAAGCTGTGCTAAATTGAACATTGTTATTTTTATTTAGATTGAATTTAATATTATTCTATCCGCAAATTTATTCAATTGCGCAAAATAAAAAAAAAGTTATTTGTTTTATTTTAAGGTTTTTCGCTGTGTAGAATTTCCAAATCGTGTAAAAGTTTAAGCATTTCGTCCGAATTTGTCCCGTCATAAAATCCTCTGATCCGCTTTTGTTTGTCGATTAGAACAAAATTTTCGGTGTGTATCATGTCGTACTTTCCACCATCGCCGTTTGATTTTGCAACCAAATAAGATTTTCGTGCAAGTTCGTAAATTTCCTTTTTCGAACCGGTGACCAAATTCCAAATTTCATCCTTCACGTGGTGCTTCAGCGCGTAAACTTTCAACACCGGAATACTGTCTGTTTCGGGCGTAACGGTATGTGAGAGCAATTTCACATCGCCATATTTTATGATTTTATCTTGCAAATCCGACATATTGGCCGTCATTTTCGGACAAATGGATGGGCAAGTGGTAAAGAAAAAGTCTGCAATGTAAATTTTATCTTGATAATCTTTTTGTGTGATGATTTTACCGTTTTGATTTGTGAAGCTGAAATCGGGTATGGAGTGGTATTTTTTGACATACTGAACGGTCGAATCGACCAATTCCGCATTCACAAAAGCAGGTTGATAAACGGGCAATTTTTCTGTGGGTTTCATCAGCGTATAAATTGCCGCCAATATAATGGCCGAAAGAATGGTTAAGACAACAAAAAGTTTTTTGAATTTGGCAAAAAAACGAAGCATCCTTTTTTTTTACAAAATTAGCATAATAATATACATGGTTTCCGGTTAATTCATTAAAAAGACCATTGCTAATTTGAGAACTTGGATTCAAACCGTCAGATTCAAACCGATTAATATTTAATCAGTTTTCGAACAAAATTCCTATCCGTTAATTCTAATACCAAAATCAGTAAACCTTTATAATTATTATTTAATTCGATTTCTGTTTTGTTGTTTTTAGGATAATTATCTTCAAAGATGACTTGACCTAAAGCATTGTAAATTTTAATTTTTCTAATACTCGATATTCCAGATATATTTATATTGAATTTATTCATAAATGGATTCGGAAAAATATTGATTGTTTCATCTTGAGAAAAATCACCCAATGATAGTGTCCCTTCTCCCTCTTTAATTTGATTTATCTGATTGATATTGATATTCGTGAAGACCTCAAAATTGCCATCAGGCCATCTGACTTTGACATTGTCAATACTGTTACTGCTTCCTAAACCAAACTCAAGTGGTAAACTATTAAATGAACCTCTTCCGGCTCCACCGCTTACCTCTTTTACGGTAGTAAGCCCACCTGCCGTAACTTCTACTCTAGCCCCAATTGCGTTTATGTTACTGTTGAGGCCTGAAATAATATTAATCGTACCTTCCAAATTTAGCGTGACCCAATTATTTGAGATGGTTGAATCATTTCTCCATAATTTTGTATCAACACCTGGCCCACCGGTTAAAATTATATCTTGGTCTCCATCGTTGTCATAGTCGGCAAAGGCAACGCCCCTTGCGTCCCAGGTAATATCTCCAAAAACGCTGTTGGTAATGTCCTGAAAGGCTGTCCCATTTATATTTTTGAAAAGGATACTCTGTGTGGATGAAGGGTCAAATCCATTGGATACAAAAAAATCTTCAAATCTGTCATTGTCTATATCTCCAACATTACAACTAATTCCCCAACCGGAAGTGTCTTCTGTGCCGGTTTCTACAGTTTTGTTGAGGAATGTGAGGTTGCCTTGATTTTGATAAAACGCATTGGGTTGAAAAGGAGGCAGGGGAGTTGTGTCGGGGGCATGTGGCCAGGTAGTCCAATACAAATCCATGTCTAAATCGTTGTCATAATCAAATGAGATTACACCCATGCCAAGTCCAACGGCATCGATTCCCGCTGAATTAGAAATCTCTGCAAAATTGCCTGTTCCGTCATTCAGATAAAGTTTATTTTGAACAGATGATCTGTTTCCTGTGAAAATATCTATCCAACCATCATTGTTAATGTCTGTCGGGACTACACCAATCTCTAAATTAGTTTCATTAATGCCTACGATACTTGACACATTTTGGAACTGAAAATTCCCCAAATTTTTGTATAAGAAATCATTTTTAGAACTGTTTACGTAGATGTCTAGTAGCCCATCTCTGTTGTAATCTAAAAGTGAAACGCCTCTTTTTCGAGTGATGTTGTCCGTGATACCGGATTGAGATCCCAAAATAGATTGAAAAGAGAAACCGGAAGCTGAACCAAGGTTTTTATACAATAAATCAGGATTTATACCATCAACTGAAACGATAAATAAATCTAAATTTCCGTCATTGTCAAAATCGCCAAAGACACATCCTGTTGTAGGGAAAGAATGAGTTAACCCTGAAGCAATACCCACATCCGTAAATATGTCATTTCCATCATTTCTCATTAGCTTATTGAGCCCATTGGTCGAAAAGAAAATATCTTGATCCCCATCGTTGTCGTAATCACCCCATGCAATAGATTCAACAGTTTCTGCATTAAAAGATAAGTTTGCTGTTACAGTTACATCTGTAAATATTATTTGCGCTTCCAAACGGACAAAAATAGAAAATGCAAAAACATATAATAAGTAATTTGATTTCATTTTTTGAGTTAAATTATTTAACAAAGCAAACTAAACAAAAGTAACTAATTGTGATGATTTATCTTAATTGAATTTTTGCTTTAACGCTTCAAAATTTACACCGCCGTAATTGCCACTGCTCATCAGTAGCCAAACATCGTCTTTTGGTGTTTGACTGTCGAGATAGGTCAGAAATGAAGTCGCTTCTGTAAAAACGGTCAAATCTTTTCTTCCGAAAGCATTTCTAATTTCATTCGGGGAAATAGGCGTCATTTTTTTGATTTTCAGTGCTTCCAAATCATAGAAAACGACTGCCGTATCTGCCGCATCCATGCTGTTTTGGTATTGTTTCAAAAAAACCGGATTCAGGCTGCTGTAGGTGTGTAATTCAAAACATGCAGTTACTTTTTTATTTTTGAATTGCGCTTTGACGGAATCGACTGTAGCCTTGACCTTGGAAGGTGCATGTGCAAAGTCTTTAAAAATCGTCAACGGATTGGTTTCCAATATTTTTTCCAATCTTTTTCCTGCGCCGGTAAAGGTAGTGATGGCCTCGTAAAACATTTCTTCATCGATTCCCAAATGGAGACATACCCATTGCGCACCTGCCAGATTACTCAAGTTGTGTTTGCCGAAAACTTGCAGAGAAACATTGCCAAAAGATGTTTCTAAGATGGTTTTTCCCTTTTCGATGTGGCTTTGTGGGATGTGATAGGCATGTTTTCGGATGAAAACTTCGCTGTTTTCTACCAATTCCTTTATGATTGGGTCTTCTTCGTTATAAACCAAAATACCTCCCGGTACGATTTGTTTGATAAATTGCCTGAACGTATCTACATACGCTTCAAAAGTTTTGAACACGTTGATGTGATCCCAAGCGATGCCGCTAATCAAAGCGATATTGGGTTTGTAATGCAGGAACTTAGATCGATTGTCCAAGGCCGAACTCAAATATTCGTCGCCTTCAAAAACGGCAAAATCATTTTCGTTTGTCAAATGGACCAAAGCTGCATTCCTGTCTTGCAACGCGCCTGCCATGTAGTCCACTTCTTTGCCGTGGTAATCAAGCACGTGCAAAATCATGGAAGTGATGGTGGTTTTGCCGTGCGAACCGCCGATAACCACACGGGTTTTGTTTTTGGACTGTTCATACAGGAATTCCGGGTAGGAGAAAATGGGAATCCCCGAGTCGATTGCTTTGAGCAGTTCGGGATTATCTTTTTTGGCATGCATGCCGAGGATAACCGCATCGAGTTTGCCATGGATTTTTTCCGGAAACCAGCCGAATTGCTCAGGGAGTAGGCCCTTGGCATCTAAGTTCGACTTCGATGGTTCAAAAATCACATCATCACTTCCCGTAACGATATCCCCTTTTTCGTGCAAGGCCAACGCCAACCCGTGCATGGCACTTCCTCCGATGGCTATAAAATGGTATGCAGGCATTTTTAAGTTTTGGGTTTTTAAGGGTTTAGTTTTGAGTGAAAAATGTTGAATTGATGAAATAATACATTTTTCAAATTGCTTCATTTTCAAATTTTCACATTGTTCAATTTTCACATTGACACATTTTCACATTGTTCCATTTCCACATTGCTTCATTTTCAAATTTCCACATTGCTTCATTTTCACATTGACACATTTTCACATTGCTCCATTTCCACATTGCTTCATTTTCAAATTTCCACATTGCTTCATTTTCACATTGACACATTTTCACATTGTTCCATTTCCACATTGCTTCATTTTCACATTGTTCCATTTCCACATTGTTCCATTTCCACATTGCTTCATTTTCAAATTTCCACATTGCTTCATTTTCACATTTCCACATTGCTTCATTTTCACATTTCCACATTGCTTCATTTTCACATTTCCACATTAACTCTCTGCCTGACCACTTCAAAGAGAATCGCTCCACAAGCAACTGATACATTGAGTGACGCAATATTACCTGAGATGGGAAGCGAGGCTTTTTCATCTGCTAATTTTAAGATAGATTCAGAAATTCCTTTGTCTTCCGCACCCATGATGATTGCCAAAGGTTCAGTCAGGTCGATGCCGTAAATATTTCGGTTTGTTTTTTCGGTAGCGGCGATGGTTTTGATGCCGGAGCTTTGCAGGTAATAAACGGCATCTTTCAGGTGATCGACTTTACACACCGGAATGGAAAACAATGCGCCCGCTGATGTTTTGACAGCATCCGCGTTGACCGGGGCGCTTCCGTTTTTTGGGATGATGATACCGTCAGCACCGACACAGGCCGCAGTCCGGGCGATGGCTCCGAAGTTGCGCACATCGGTTATGCCATCGAGGAGCAGGAGCAGGGCGGGTGTGGTTTTTTCAGCAACCTGATCGAGGAGTTTCTCTATGGTAATGTAGGAAATTTCGGAGACAACGGCTACTGCACCTTGGTGGTTTCGGTCGCCGAGTTTGTAGAGTTTTTCTTCCGGTACGTAGGACACCGGCACGTTTTTGCGGGTCGCCAGATTAGTTAATTCTTTATACAGCTCGCTTTGTAGCCCTTTTTTAAGGTAGATTTTCTCTATTTCTTTTCCGGCGTTGAGCCCTTCTATGATGGCACGGATGCCGTAGATAAGTTGGTTGTTTTCTTTCATTTGGCAAAGGTATAAAATAAAAAACCACCCGGATGTTGGGTGGTTTAAGTATTTTGTTTTATTCAATAAGCGGTTATGTTGGGCAAATGCTCAAAACAACTTCACCTGGTGTAGGAGGAGGGCCTGGAAGGCCGGCTTTAGCTACAACATTCCCATCCAAAAAGATAGTAAAGATGTGTTCTGCTTCAAAGCTTCCTGGGGTATAAACAATACTAAAAGAGGTGGTTCCCGGAGCAATTGTAAATTCAAAATCCGTACCACTTCCTGTGGCAGTGATTACAGTTGATACGCCATCAATGGTAACCGTTAAAAACGCGCCATCCCAGCCATCACCGTAGTCATCAACAAGCTCAAACTTGTACAGTCCTGGAACTGGTGTCAACGGGATACAAGCTACGTTGGCGAAATATCGATATGGAGATCTAAAGAATGATGATGAAGCAACATTACTCGCTACATCTGTAAATGTGATGACCCGCCCATCCGTTAGGTTTAATGCCAAACGAATCACAAACCTATCGCCACCAGTAAAATCTCCCGTTGCCAAGCTTAACGCTGTTGTTATTTGAGTTAACGTAATTTTTAGATTTGTCCGAGGCAATTTGAATTCATCTGTTGTGAACTCACTTGCATCAATTGTACTAAATAGAACTTCAGATCCTACCGGTATAAAACTTTTTCCGTCTTCACTTGGTCTTTGAAATGATACAAATACATCAACGGATTCCATCAAACCACCGTCTTCAATATCTTGCTCTTGGAACACCAAAGAGAATTCGGAGGTAGGGTCAAAAGCATTATACGTGCCACTTTCTAAGTTGATTGTTCTCAGTACGGCTCCTCTTTCAACGGTATTTAGCACATCTTGGCCAACCGTTGCATCGTCACTCGAACAGGCTCCTAAAGCCAGAATGAGTGTTGCAATTATATAGATTTTAAATTTTTTCATAATTAAACATTTTAAATTTCATCTGAATTAATTAGCAATAGGGAATCCCGGTGAAGATGGGTTGTTATCCCAAAATACTTGCGTGGTCACGTTTTGCCGTTGTTGGATATTCACGTTGTTGTTTGCAGAGTTCGCTGAATATCTGAAAGAACGAATGAATCCACCCGGATTAGGCTCTCTGTTGGGTTGTAGTGTGGTAGGGAATCCGGTTCTTCTGTAAAAGTTGTATGCCCCCAGTCCACTGCCAAAGTTCGCGATAAAGTATTGTTCTGCCAAAATGTTCCATTTGTCAGTTGTTGAACCGTCATCAAACGAACTGTCGATAAAATCGGCGAAATCTTGTACATCGCCATTTGTTGCAAAGAAATCCGAGTCAGCCTCCGAATCTAAATTTGCAAAAGGGAATACTTTATCTAAAGATTTTGAAATACCTTCAAGTACAAATCCTTTAGCCTGTGCGGGGTTATTGTTAACCATCGCAACTTCTGCACGCATGAAATCAACCCAACTTGCCAATAAAATAGGTTGGATTCCTGCTCCTTTACCTCCACGAGTTTCTTCTACATCTTCAAATCGATTATCGTCAAACATTCCTCCGACAGGATATACACCCCAAGCCGTTCTCAAGAAACCGTCAGGTGGAATTCCGTCGCTATCCCCATGGTCTCTACCCCAATAACCGTTAGGTAAACCACAGAACGTAAATCCACCATCTATGTAGTGTTGAGGTGGGGTTTCCAAAGAGCAAGAAATAGTTTCCTCGTTAGGAGCAACTCCATCTTGTCCGGGTGTTTCATTGGTTTGTCTGTAAAAATAATAGCGCGTTCTTGGGTCATTCGTGTTTGCCATAGTATTCATCAACCAATTTGACATATAATCGCCTGCTCCAGTAGGTGTATAATTACTTGCAAATTCAGGATGACGAGTATCAGGTTGAACAACGTTGATTCCGTATTGAAATTGAAAGTCGTCTTCGGTAGAACTAATGTAATTTCCTGAATTGACAATGGCTTGGAATTTATTTAGGGCATCGGCATCAACCAATCGAGTTTGAAGATATATCTTCATTTTCATGGTGTTGGCTAACTTCACCCATTTTGCCCAATTTTTGTTATAGTAAAAATCGATACTTGGAGTCAGTACATTATCAGTTCTGTTAAAATTGTTGATGGCTTGATCCAATAATTCTAATGCTTTAGCATAAACATCAGCACCGGGGTCTAATTTAGGATTGATATTTTCAGGTGCTTGAATAGCTTCTATGTAGGGAACATCTCCAAAAAAGTCAACCAAAGTTGTAAGGACATCTGCTTCAATGACCTGCGCTATTCCAAGTGTACGAAAACTGCCACTTTGTTCAGCCAAAGTTTGCATTTTCCTGATATCGGCTATTATGTTTTGATAAGCTAATTCCCATTCAAAGTCTAAGTTTGAAGGTGAGAAAGCATTAACATATTGCCGGTCTTGCATGGCTATTAGACGAACAGGTTGTGCCGCGTTAAATCCCATTAAATTTACAAAATCCGCATAATCAAGCTGTATGGCGTTGATGAATAAATTTACATCGCCTTGGTTGTCTTTAAGGAAATTCGGATTATCCCGAATGTCCAATTCGGTGGTTTCGCAGGCACTAAATAGTATTCCCGTGGCTAAAATTCCGAGGAAGTATTTGAATATTTTTTTCATTTCTTAAAAATTTAGTTGTTAGATGTTTAGAAGGATGCTTTTAAACTCAAACCATACCTTCTGGAGCTTGGTCCATTCAAGAAGTCGAAACCGGAACCATTGCCGACCCCTGTCCCTGCAACATTTGGGTCAAAGTTGGTGCCATCTGGTGTGTTGATGGCATCATACCAAAGATTAAACCCTGATGCGGTGATAGATAGCGAACCGAAAGGGGTTTTGTCCAAAAATCTATCAGGTAGTGAATAACTTAGCGAAACTTCTTGCAAACGGATGGTTGTCCCATCATATACTTGCAACTCGTCTGGCCCGAACAAAACATTGTCGAAGAAAAACCCGGAATTGTTTATAGCAACTGTGTTGGTTTGGCCTGTGCTTTCTTGTACGCCCGGCAATATGAAGGTTTCTCTGCGGTTTTGCGTGTCGGTAGTTAGCCCTCTACCCAAAAGGGTTGCAATAGTTTGCGAATAAACATCTCCTCCCTGCCTGTAATTTATCAAGACATTCAAAGAGAAATTTTTGTAGCTAAAAGTGTTTGAGAAATTCACTACATAATCGGGGTTCGGGTCGCCGATAACAAATAAACCTTCTTCAAAGACATAATTACCCTCGCTGTCAATCAAGAACTGGCCTTGGTCATTTCTTGCAATTCTGCTACCCACGAGCACGCCGAGAGGTTGATTGTCTATTGCCGCATTACCTAAGTTGGAAAATCCGTCAAATACCAGCACGTTACTATCTTGGCCCAAATCAGTTACACGCGTTTCATTAACGGTATAGTTAGTATTAAATTTCCAATTGAACCCTTCTTTTACTTTTGATTTGAATAGGTCAATACTTAAATCTAATTCCACACCTTTTCCTTGGATTTCTCCAACATTGGTTTGTGTTGTCGTAAATCCAGAGGCAGGGTCTAAATCTTTGTCCACTATCAAATCACTGGTCTTTCTGTAATAAGCTGATGCTTCCAGACTTATACGGTTGTTCAGCCAGTTAGACTCGATACCAACCTCATATTCCTTTAAAGTTTCTGCTTTTAATCCCGGATTGCCAAGCCTGTTGGCAGTGGTGTTAACGATGACGTCTTTGCCATCATCATCTTTATTTTTAAATCTTTGTGCATCAAGTGTCAAAGTAGAAGCAACGGGAAACCCGGTTGGAAAACTGGCAGATTCACCATAGCCTGCCCTAATTTTGAGGAAATTGATGACTTTGCTGTTTTTCATCCATTCAAAAGCAGTAGTTGGGATGAATGAAATACTGGTGGATGGATAAAAAATAGACCGCTCATCCACACTTAGATTGGAAACCCAGTCATTCCTGCCAGAGACAGTCAAATATATCCAACGTTTATAGTCAAAATCTGCTTGTCCATAAGCTCCCAATATATTTCTTTCTTGGGAAAATTGAATTTCATCTTGTGTCCCAAAATTGAAATGGCGAAAGACATCAAAAACGATTTGTTGTGTGCTTGCTACGCCGATACGGTCAAAAATTTCTCTACGAGAAGTTACCCCTGCATTAAAAGTAGCACCAATGTTTTCTGTAATTTGATATTGGCCGGTCAAAATAAAGTTATGATCCCAAATGGTATTGGTGTTTGTCCAAGTCCTTAAAAACCCACTTCGGGTAGTGGCATCATCACTAATACCGCCTTTATTTTGCTGATTTAAGTTATCTTCAGAGTAAACATCTATTCCTAAACGATAGGTTAGGTTTAAATTGTCGTTTATTTTATAGTCGATAGCACCGTTTCCAAATACACGGTTCGTTACTTGGCCAGTTTTGGTATTGGCTACTGTCCATAAAGGGTGCTGAATACTGTTGTTTTGTCGATAATAAACACTTCCGCCGGTTAATGGGTTTTGAAAAGGCAATCCCATTAAATCTACCGAACGCGGCGTAAAAAACACGTTTGAAAAAACGGACGAGCCATCTCCCGACACGGTGTTACCGTCACCGGCAGCAACCGGAGGAGAAACAAAATCTGTTCGTGCGTAATTTAACGTTCCGCTAACGGTGAATTTGTTAGATAATTCAGCACGGCCTCCCAAACCGAAGGTGTTTCGAAGCAATTTGTTTTCGCGCGTAAAACCTTTGTCTTCAAGGTTACTCATGCTCATGCTAAAACTCATTTTGCCATCGTTTGATTTTCCGGAAAAATTCAAAGCGGTACTGCTCACTTGTCCGGTTCTGAAGAAACGCTCTGCATTTTGGTATGGTTTGTATTCATAACGTACGCCTGCAAACTCAGGGAATGCTTGGCGAATTCCCGTACTAAGTGCAGCAGTAGAAAAAGGATGGGGAAGCGTTCCGTCAGCTGCGATGGCTGCACTGGTTCCAAAACCATCAATGCCGTCTTTTCTGAATGAAGGACCCCAGTTGCTAAAAAACCAACCAAACGCTTGGTCAAAACCATTCCCAAAGTCGTTTTGATAGTCCGGCATAGAAGCAATCTCGGTTTGAAAAAATGAGGTGGTAAGGGTTGCTTCAAATTTCTTATTGCTGTTGACTCCTGCCGTACCGTTTTTGGTCGTGATGAGGATAACGCCATTGCGTCCTTGTGTTCCATAAAGTGTAGCAGCTGCAAGCCCTTTCAACACGTTGACACTTTCAATGTTGTTCGGATCCAAATCCAAAAACCGGCTGGAACCGTTGTTTCCGTCAACGAAGTCTCCTTGTGCGTTGGTATCACTTGAGAAAGGCACGCCGTCCACTATAAACAAGGGTTGGTTACTTCCGCTGAAAGAAGACAACCCCCGGATGATGATGCTGGTACCTGAACCGGACACACCACTTTGTTGGGTAATCTGAACACCGGAGGCTTTACCTGCAAGTACACGGCCAATGTCGCCTTCTGCGCGTTGCTCCAGTTGCTCACTGCCTACTTCAGCAACGGCATATCCCAACGCTTTCTTTTCGCGTTTGATACCTTGGGCGGTCACGATTACTTCTTCAAGTTGCAAACCTTCTTCGAGTGTAACATTCACGGTATTTGATGCGCCAACTGTAACAGTTTTTGCTTCCATACCTACATAACTAAATACCAAGATGTCTCCAACTTTCGCTTTGATGGCAAATTTTCCGTCAAAGTCGGTTTGTGTCCCGGATGTTGAACCTCTCACAACGACACTCGCACCCGGAAGGGGCTGTCCGCTGGATTCGGTAACTGTACCGGAAACTGTTTTCTCTTGTGCAAAGGTCATTTGCACAACCAACGCTAAGAGCAGCGTTAGAATTCCTCTAAATTTTGTTCTCATTTTTAAATTATTTGAATTAGCTAATCGCAAAAGTCACAATAAAAAGTTAATAAAGCAACTTTTGGTACAAAAAAAATGTTAAATGATTTGCAGGTAGCTTTTTATTAACGTTTAAATTATCAAAATTAATCCTAAATATCAAACACTATTCTCTCAAATTCTTGGGATTAAAGCACTCGAATTGACGGTTTTTGTATTCATTATAAAAATAATCGAACTCAGGTTTTTAGTCAATTTTTTAGGGAGAGGAAATGAGTATCAATTTAAAACCTCGCGTTTAGGCTCACGTGGACTTTCGATTCTGAGAAATTAAACTCCGAATTTTTCGATTTTCCAATGGCATAATTTAACCTGAGGATACCTGCGCGGGTGAGCAAGCCCAAACCAAAGCCGAAGCTGATCAAATTATCCCTCAGTTGGGTAACTTCATTTTCTAAATAGGCAAAGTCTGTCAGCGTGTGCAAGTACAAAGTGTTTGAAGCGATGTATTGATATTCGGTGTTGACGACACTGTAAGTGGTAGCCGCCAATATGTTTTCGCCAAAACCACGAATGGAGTTAATCCCACCAAAGCGGAAGGTTTCGTTTTCAAAATAGTTTGGGGACAATATAATTTCGGAGGTATTTCTAAGCAATATTTTGTTTCGTTCGTTAAGGCTATATTGATATAAGCCTCTGAACCCAAACCTTTGTTGCGCGCTTTTGACGGATTCCGATTTGCGGTTTCCAAATTCGGTATTGACCGCCAAACTCAATTTTCGCGGGAAAAAGAGGTTGTCCGCTTGCATGATTTCATAACTTGCATCTAAGTTGAAAAAAGTGGCATCCAAATCTTGAACCGAGTTGATGGCAATATCCCTCAAATTGTTGGATTCATATTGTTTGATACCACCGGCCATGCGGACTCGTTCACTTAATTGATAGGTGAGGTTAAATTTTTTGTCCACATTGACATAAGTCGAATCTTGCCGGAATAAGGACAATGAAAGTTTTGCGCCAAAGGGAGCGTTGAAGAGGTAAGGGATTTCTACATCGACCATAAACCTTGTTTGGTCGTTCCCGTCATCTTTCCAAAACAAGTTAAAAGTCTCTCCTCGGTTTAGTGTATTGTTGAGCCGGAAGTCGATGGTTCCGTTCAGGGTGAAGTCGCCCGTGTCTTGGTCGTTGGAAAAGCCGAGAAATCCATCAAAGGAGCTGCTTTTAGCTTTCTGCAGATACAGATAGACGACCGTAGAGTCGACGGTAAAAAGCAACTCAGGTGGTTTGTTTTGGCTTGCGAAAGGCAAACTTCGCAATTGCTCAGCTTTCCGGATGATTTCATCCTTAGATACTCTTTTACCGATTTTGATCCCTGCATAATAACGAATAAAATTTTGCGGGAAGTTGTCATACCCTTTTACCACGATTTTATCGATGGTTCGTTTTTCGTTTATTTCCGTATTGAGTGTGGCGATTACCAACCCGTTTTTGGTCTCGATGTTTTTCAATTGCACCTCTGCAAACGAAAATCCCTTTGACTCATAAGATCGGCTGATGGCATTTAGTAAGGTTTCCGAATTTTCGATGGGGATGACAAAGTAAGTATCAGCCACATTTTTTGAATATTGACGAAGTAAAGATTGACTAAGTAGATCTTTGTTGTAATAGATTTTTAACTGACGGAAACGCGTTCCTAAATCGATATGGCTGACGAATAGTGAATCGCCTAAGTTTTCAAAACTGATTTCAACGAGATTAATATAACCTATATTAATAAGGCGTTGCGAAAAATTATTTTTTTCTTTTTCGAGTTCGCTGAAATTTTTGAATGAATCTTGATAGCCGACCGAATCAATGGTTTTGTATTGCGTTTCACTTGTTCCTGCAATTTTCAATTTCAAGGTTTGCCCTACACCCGTTTGAGGCAGTAAGAGCAAAAAGGAAAAGGAAACAAGACAAAGGGTTTTGGTAGTCAATATAGAGGTTTTGAGGGTTGTAAACTTAACGCAAAAAACCAAAAAATAGTTGGGATATTTTTTTTTTTTAAAAAGAGAGAATAAAATAAATGAATAAGCATTTGAAAAATTAAATTTAATTTCTACATTTGCAACCCCCTAAAAAGAGGGAATTAAATTCAATATTTTAATTACATTATGCCAACAATTTCACAGTTAGTACGAAAAGGAAGAGCCAGCATTGCCAAGAAGAGTAAATCGGCAGCTTTGGATTCGTGCCCACAAAGAAGGGGTGTATGTACGCGTGTTTACACCACCACGCCCAAAAAACCAAACTCAGCCATGCGTAAAGTAGCGCGTGTCCGTTTGACCAATGGCAACGAGGTGAATGCGTATATTCCCGGAGAAGGGCACAACCTCCAAGAGCACTCGATAGTATTGGTAAGAGGCGGAAGGGTTAAAGATTTGCCGGGCGTTAGGTATCACGTAGTTCGTGGAGCGTTAGACACCGCCGGTGTTGCGAACCGCAAACAAAGAAGATCTAAATACGGTGCAAAGCGTCCCAAAGATAAAAAGTAACATTTAACCATTTAATGTAAGTCATGAGAAAAAGACAGGCAAAAAAGCGGCCTCTTTTGCCGGATCCCAAGTTTGGAGACCAATTGGTAACTCGGTTTGTCAACAACTTGATGTGGGACGGTAAAAAATCGGTAGCATTCGATATATTTTACGATGCTATGGCTATCGTGGAATCTAAAAAACAAGATGCCGAAAAATCGGCAGTCGATATATGGAAAGATGCGCTTTCCAATGTAATGCCTCATGTTGAGGTAAGAAGCCGCCGTGTTGGTGGAGCCACATTCCAAATCCCGATGCCTATCCGCCCCGATCGCAAGGTTTCGATGGCTATGAAATGGCTCATTCTGTATGCGCGAAAACGCAACGAGAAATCAATGGCACTTAAGTTGGCATCTGAAGTTCTTGCGGCAGCCAAAGAAGAAGGTGCAGCAGTCAAAAAGAGAATGGATACGCACAAAATGGCAGAAGCTAATAAAGCTTTCTCTCACTTTAAGTTCTAAATATTCCCAATAAATTATCATGTCTAGAGATCTCAATTATACAAGAAACATAGGAATTGCCGCTCACATTGATGCCGGAAAGACAACTACGACCGAAAGAATTTTATTCTACACGGGTGTGAGCCATAAAATCGGCGAGGTGCATGATGGTGCGGCTACCATGGACTGGATGGAGCAGGAGCAAGAACGTGGGATTACCATTACTTCTGCTGCAACAACTTGTACTTGGAATTTCCCAACCGAACAAGGCGCAACACTTCCAAACACAAAACCATATCACTTTAACATCATCGATACTCCGGGTCACGTTGACTTTACCGTTGAGGTGAACCGATCTTTGCGTGTACTCGATGGATTGGTGTTTTTGTTCAGCGCGGTTGACGGTGTAGAGCCGCAATCTGAAACTAACTGGAGATTGGCAGACAACTATAAAGTGCCGAGACTTGGGTTTGTGAACAAAATGGACAGACAAGGCGCTAACTTTTTGGAAGTTTGTAAACAAGTGCGTGAGATGTTAAAATCGAATGCTGTTCCGATTGTATTGCCAATCGGTGAAGAAGAAAACTTCAAAGGTATCATTGACTTGGTCAAAAACAGAGCTGTAATTTTTCACGATGAAAACTTCGGATCAACCTATGATGTAGTCGATATTCCGGAGGATATGGCTGAAGAGGTTGCACTTTTCAGAGGCCAACTTATTGAGGCAGTTGCCGACTATGATGAAAGTTTGTTAGAAAAATTTTTCGAAAACCCCGATTCTATCACAGAAGATGAAATCAACAACGCTTTGCGCAAAGCGGCAATTGACATGAGTATCATCCCGATGATTTGTGGATCTTCCTTCAAAAATAAAGCCGTTCAGTTTTTGTTGGACGCAGTTTGTAGATATTTGCCAAGCCCACTTGACAAAGAAGGTATCATCGGAATAAATCCGGATACCGAAAAAGAAACCATTAGAAAGCCGAATTCAAAAGAACCTTTTGCGGCATTAGCATTTAAAATTGCCACCGACCCTTATGTAGGGCGTTTGGCATTTTTCAGAGCATATTCCGGTAGATTGGATGCAGGTTCTTATGTGTTCAATACACGTTCAGGCAACAAAGAGCGCATCTCCCGAATCTATCAAATGCACGCCAATAAACAAAATGCTATTGACTATCTGGAAGCAGGGGATATAGGAGCTGCCGTCGGTTTTAAAGATATCAAAACAGGAGATACGCTTTGTGATGAGAAACACCCGATAGTTTTGGAGAGTATGAACTTTCCTGCACCCGTTATTGGTATCGCGGTTGAGCCCAAAACCAAGGCAGATGTGGATAAGTTGGGGATGGCATTGTCAAAATTGGCAGAAGAAGACCCAACATTCCAAGTTAAAACAGATGAAGCATCCGGACAAACCATCATTTCAGGTATGGGCGAACTTCACCTCGATATCATTGTCGATCGTTTGAGAAGGGAATTTAAAGTAGAAGTAAACCAAGGTCAACCACAGGTTGAATACAAAGAAACGCTTACCAAAACAGTCGATCACCGGGAAGTTTACAAAAAACAAACCGGTGGGCGCGGTAAATTTGCAGATATTGTGTTTACACTCGGTCCTCCGGATGAAGGAGCGGTGGGATTGACTTTTGTCAATGAAATAAAGGGTGGTAATATTCCACGAGAATTTGTTCCATCTATCGAAAAAGGTTTCAAAGCTTCCATGTCAAATGGCCCACTTGCCGGATTTGTGGTGGATAGCATGAAAGTAGTCATCAAAGATGGTTCATTCCACGCGGTTGACTCCGATTCACTTTCATTCGAACTTGCTGCCAAAATAGGTTTCAGGGAAGCTGCTCGTTTAGCAAAACCCGTTTTGCTGGAGCCTATCATGAAATTGGAAGTATTGACTCCGGAAGAAAACATGGGTGATGTGGTTGGCGACTTGAACCGCCGCCGCGGACAAGTAAACAACATGGACGAAAGAGCCGGAGCAAAAGTTATCAAAGCTTTGGTTCCGCTTTCAGAAATGTTTGGATATGTGACTACACTCAGAACGTTGAGTTCAGGTAGAGCTACTTCAACCATGGAATTTTCGCACTATGCAGAAACCCCAAGCAATATAGCTGAGGAGGTTATCAAGAAAACAAAAGGCCTTAACGCATAATATCATCACATGAGCCAAAAAATAAGAATAAAACTAAAATCATACGATTACAATTTGGTTGACAAATCTGCCGATAAAATCGTAAAAACCGTAAAAAGTACAGGTGCCATCGTAACCGGTCCGATTCCTTTGCCAACACACAAAAGAATTTTTACCGTGCTACGGTCTCCCCACGTAAACAAAAAAGCACGTGAACAGTTTCAATTGAGTTCATATAAAAGATTGCTCGACATCTACAGTTCTTCATCCAAAACCATCGATGCATTGATGAAATTGGAATTGCCAAGCGGTGTAGAAGTTGAAATCAAAGTTTGATGATATAGAATATTGATAGTTAACTGTCAATAGCGAACATGTCCGGAGCTACGAGCAAAGGAAAAGCGGAAAAATACATTCAGAGTTGAACGTATTTTGGCTCTGAATTTTTTTTGATAGAAAAGTAAAATAAATAATTAGTATTAACAAGATTACAGATTTAGCAATTCAGAATTAATAATTCAAAAATTGCAAATTCTAAAATCTAAATTCAAATCACAATGTCTGGGTTAATTGGTAGAAAAATCGGCATGACCAGCATCTACGACGCAAACGGGAAAAACATTCCGTGTACCGTTATAGAGGCAGGGCCATGCGTAGTTACCCAAGTCAGAACCAACGAGGTTGACGGGTATGCAGCGTTGCAACTTGGTTTCGATGACAAGGCAGAGAAAAGGTCGGATAAAGCTGCTCTAGGGCACTTTAAAAAAGCCGGAACTGCCCCAAAGAAATTTGTTGCCGAATTCAAAGAATTCAAAGGAAATTATAAATTAGGGGATGTCGTTGACGTTAACCACTTTGAAGAAGGTGAGTTTGTCGATGTGAGTGCCACTTCCAAAGGGAAAGGCTTTCAAGGTGTGGTAAAACGACATGGTTTTGGTGGTGTGGGTCAAGCGACCCATGGCCAACACAACCGATTGAGGGCACCGGGATCTGTTGGTGCATCCTCCTATCCTTCTCGGGTTTTCAAAGGAATCCGGATGGCAGGCCGTATGGGTGCTGAAACAGTGACCGTTCAAAACCTTCAAGTTTTGAAAGTAGTTCAAGAGAAAAACTTGATTATAGTAAAAGGCTGTGTCCCCGGACACAAAAATGGATACGTAATTCTTCATAAGTAATGGAAGTAGCAGTATTAGATATCAACGGAAAAGAAACCGGCAGGAAAGTTACTTTGTCTGACTCGGTATTCGCAACAGACCCCAACAACCACGCTTTGTATTTGGATGTCAAACAATATTTGGCAAACCAAAGGCAAGGGACGCACAAATCGAAAGAACGTGCGGAAGTTGCCGGGAGTACCCGAAAAATTAAAAAGCAAAAAGGCACCGGTACAGCTCGTGCAGGTAGCGCAAAAAATCCACTTTTTAAAGGTGGTGGAACCGTTTTTGGACCACGTCCAAGAAGCTACACATTCAAATTGAACAAAAATTTGAAAAAGTTAGCACGTAAATCTGCACTATCCCTCAAGGCAAAAGAAAATGCAATTTTTGTACTCGAAAACATTCAGTTTGAGACCCCTAAAACCAAGAATTTTATTTCCGTTTTGAAAGCTTTGGGAATTGAAAATAAAAAATCTTTATTTGTGTTGGGTGATTTAAATAATAATGTATATTTGTCGTCACGCAATTTAGGGCGTACTAAAGTTGTAACTAATTCAGAATTAAATACATACAGCATTTTAAATGCAAATAGTTTAGTTCTTTTTGAAGGTTCGCTAGAAGGAATTGAATCGAATTTAAGTTAAATAGAAAACGATGAGTATCTTAATTAAACCCATCATTACCGAGAAAGCCAACAAAGCCAGCGAGTTGAACAACCGTTATACTTTTGTGGTTGAACCAAATGCGAATAAGATTCAGATAAAAGGAGCCGTAGAGGCTGCTTATGGAGTTTCAGTCACCTCGGTAAGAACGCTGAATGTACGTCCGGATCGCAAATCGCGTTATACCAAAGGCGGCATGATCCAGGGTAAGACAAACGCGCAGAAAAAAGCCATCGTTACATTGGCTGAAGGAAATAACATAGATTATTACAGCAATATCTAAGGAAAATAGAAATGTCAGTAAGAAAATTAAAACCAATAACCCCGGGTCAGCGATTTAGAATCGTCAACGAATTTGATGCTGTCACAGCTTCAAAACCGGAGAAAAGTTTGTTAGCTCCGGCTAAAAAGTCAGGAGGTAGAAACGATCGCGGTAAAATGACCATGCGTTATACCGGTGGCGGGCACAAGCAGCGTTATCGAATAATTGATTTTAAACGTGATAAGTCAGGTGTCCCTGCAACGGTTAAGACTATAGAGTATGATCCAAACCGAACAGCTTTTATCGCCTTGTTGAATTATGTTGATGGTGAAAAGAGATATATTGTTGCGCCAAATGGATTGAAAGTTGGTCAGATAGTTGTATCAGGTGAAAATGCTGTTCCGGAGATAGGCAATGCACTTTTGTTAAGTGAGATTCCGTTAGGAACCATCATTTCATGTATCGAACTTCGTCCCGGACAAGGAGCAATTTTGGCAAGAAGTGCTGGATCTTTTGCTCAATTGATGGCGCGAGATGGTAAATATGCGACCCTTAAAATGCCATCTGGGGAAACCCGATTGATATTGGTTACTTGTTTGGCTACCATAGGTGCTGTTTCAAATTCAGACCACCAATTGACTGTTTCTGGTAAAGCCGGAAGAAACCGATGGTTGGGAAGAAGGCCAAGAACGCGCCCAGTTGCGATGAACCCGGTCGATCACCCGATGGGTGGTGGCGAAGGTCGTGCTTCAGGAGGCCATCCAAGGTCAAGGAAAGGAATACCTGCTAAAGGGTATCGCACACGCTCCAAGACCAAAGCTACCAATAAATACATTATAGAACGTAGAAAGTAATATAAGTTATGGCAAGATCACTCAAGAAAGGACCTTACGTTCATTTCAAATTAGAAAAGAAAATACAAGAAAACGTAGAATCCAACAAAAAAACTGTTCTTAAAACATGGTCTCGGGCTTCGATGATAACCCCCGATTTTGTTGGACAAACATTAGCGGTTCACAATGGACGCCAGTTTATTCCGGTTTATGTAACCGAGAATATGGTGGGACATAAATTAGGAGAATTTTCACCTACACGTACCTTCAGAGGGCATGCAGGAGCTAAAAATAAAGGAAAAAAATAACAGGTCATGGGAGTTCGCAAACACGAAAGAGCTAAACAGTTAAAAGAAGCAAAGCGGGATATCGCATTTGCTAAATTGAACAACTGTCCGTCTTCACCTCGCAAAATGCGTTTGGTGGCAGACCAAATAAGAGGTCAACAGGTAAATAAAGCAATGGCTTTACTCAAATTCAGTTCAAAAGAAGCCTCTCGAAAATTGGAGAAATTATTGTTGTCTGCCATCGCAAATTGGCAAGCCAAAAACGAAGATGCCGATGCAGAAAAAGTTGGCTTATTTGTAAGTGAGATAAAAGTAGATGGCGGTTCTTTCTTGAAAAGGCTTCGTCCGGCTCCGCAAGGAAGGGCGCATCGCATCAGAAAACGTTCAAATCACGTTACCCTTGTATTGGGTGCGTTCAATAACTCTCAAAGCAAAGCATAATGGGACAAAAAACCAATCCAATAGGGAATAGATTAGGAATCATCAGAGGATGGGAATCAAACTGGTATGGTGGAAATGACTACGGTGACAAATTAGCCGAAGACGACAAAATCAGAAAATACATTCACGTTCGTTTGGCAAAAGCCAGTGTATCACGTGTGATTATTGAGCGAACACTTAAATTAGTCACCGTTACCATCACTACGGCCCGCCCGGGTATCATCATCGGTAAAGGCGGCCAAGAAGTTGATAAACTCAAAGAAGAATTAAAAAAGATTACAGATAAAGATGTTCAACTCAACATTTTTGAAATTAAAAGACCTGAGTTGGATGCCTTTTTGGTTGCATCGAGTATCGCTCGTCAGATAGAAAATAGAATTTCATATCGCAGAGCCACAAAAATGGCAATTGCAGCCACTATGCGAATGAATGCAGAAGGAATCAAAGTTCAAATCTCCGGTCGGTTGAACGGTGCAGAAATGGCCAGAAATGAATCCTATAAAGACGGTCGTATTCCGCTTTCCACCTTTCGTGCAGATATTGACTATGCTTTGGTAGAAGCGCATACTACTTATGGTAGATTGGGCGTGAAAGTATGGATTATGAAAGGTGAAGTTTACGGTAAAAGAGAATTGTCGCCATTGGTAGGCCTTTCCAAAAAAACCGGAGGCAAAGAGCAACAGCAACCATCTGCTAGAGGTGGTGCTACCAAACAAAGAAGAAGAAAATAAAAGTTATTTAAGAAACGTAAAGAGCCATGTTACAACCAAAAAGAACCAAATATCGCAAGCAGCAGAAAGGCAAGATGAAAGGCATTTCGCAACGCGGACATCTCCTTTCAAATGGGATGTTTGGTATCAAAGCCCTTGATTCTGTTTTTATCACCTCCAGACAGATTGAAGCTGCTCGTATTGCCGCAACCCGATTCATGAAAAGGGAAGGCCAATTGTGGATTAAAATATTTCCGGACAAGCCAATTACCAAAAAGCCACTTGAAGTTCGTATGGGTAAAGGCAAGGGTGCTGTCGAATATTGGGTAGCTATTGTAAAACCAGGCAGGATTTTGTTTGAAGTTGGTGGTGTACCACTCGATGTAGCTAAAGAGGCGCTTCGTTTGGCAGCACAAAAATTACCTACCAAAACCAGATTTATCATTGCAAACGATTATCAAGCCTAATCGAAAAAGACTATGAAACAATCAGAAGTAAGCAAATTGAATGCGCAGGAGTTGACTGATAAACTCCAAGAATTTCAAAAAAAATACACGGATTTGAAAGTTGCACACGCCATCACTCCGTTAGAGAATCCTGTCCAATTGCGCGCCATCCGTAAAACGGTTGCTCGTATTCAAACAGCACTCACGCAAAGAGAACTCCAATAATTCAAGTTACCTAAGATGGAAAGAAATTTAAGAAAAGAACGAATCGGCGTTGTTACCAGTAATAAAATGGTTAAGTCCATTGTGGTTGCCGAAGTTGAACGAGTCAAACACCCACTATACGGTAAGTTCGTTCTCAAAACAAAAAAATATGTTGCGCACGATGAAAAAAACGAATGCAATATAGGAGATACCGTAAAAATTATGGAAACTCGTCCGATCAGCAAGTCAAAATGTTGGAGGTTAGTTGAAATCATTGAAAGAGCTAAGTAATTATGATACAGCAAGAATCAAGGCTTAAAGTAGCCGACAATACCGGTGCTAAAGAAGTTCTCACCATCCGAGTTTTGGGTGGTACAGCAAGAAGATATGCCTCTTTAGGTGATAAGATTGTTGTTTCTGTAAAGGATGCAACACCAAACGGAACTGTAAAAAAAGGTCAAGTTTCTACCGCAGTTGTAGTTCGTACCTTGAAAGAAGTACGAAGAGCAGACGGTTCATACATCCGCTTCGATGACAACGCCTGTGTGTTGCTTAACCCCACAGGTGAGATGAGAGGGACTCGTGTTTTTGGACCCGTAGCCCGCGAATTGAGAGAAAAACAATTCATGAAAATTGTTTCATTGGCACCCGAAGTGCTTTAATATTTGAATGACCATGAAAAAATTTAAAATAAAAGCCGGCGATTTAGTACGCGTTACGACCGGAGAACACAAAAACACCGAAGGAAAAGTATTAAAGGTTTTGGTAAAAACCGAAAAAGCCTTGGTAGAAGGTGTCAATTTGGTTTCAAAGCACACAAAACCAAGCGCGAAAAACCCACAAGGAGGAATCAAAAAAATGGAAGCTCCTATACATATTTCCAATGTTGCGTTGATTGATTCAAAATCGGGTAAAACTACACGAGTCGGTTTCAGAACGGATGATGGGAAAAAAGTAAGATTTTCTAAGCGATCAAATCAATCAATATAGTTATGGCTTATTTACCTAGACTTAAACAAGAATACAGAGAGCGTGTCGTATCGGCTCTTACCAACGAGTTTGGTTATAAAAACGTTATGCAGGTTCCTAAATTGGAAAAAATCGTTCTATCCAGAGGTGTGGGTGGAGCTGTTGCGGATAAAAAGCTAATCGATTATACAGTCGATGAGTTGACAAAAATTTCCGGTCAAAAAGCAGTTGCTACCATTTCTAAGAAGGACGTTGCAAACTTCAAACTCCGAAAAGGGATGGCCATTGGTGCCAGAGTGACGCTTCGCGGAGATCGTATGTATGAATTCCTTGATAGATTAATTACAACTGCTTTGCCTCGTGTTCGTGATTTTAACGGTATCAAAGCTACCGGATTCGATGGAAGAGGAAACTACAATTTGGGTATAACAGAACAAATTATCTTCCCTGAAATCGACATCGACAAAGTGAATAAAATTGCAGGTTTAGATATCACATTTGTGACCAATGCAAATACAGATAAAGAAGCAAAGTCATTGCTAAGCGAACTCGGTTTACCTTTTAAAAAGAATTAAGATATGGCTAAAGAATCCATGAAAGCACGCGAAGTAAAACGCCAAAGATTGGTTGAAAAGTTCGCAAAAAAGAGAAAAGAAGCATTAGAAGCCGGAGATTATCAAGCTTTACAGCTAATCCCCAAAAACGGCTCACCTGTGAGATTGCACAACAGATGCAAACTTACCGGGCGGCCTAAAGGTTACATGCGGATTTTTGGTATATCACGTGTCACTTTCCGCGAAATGGCTAATCAAGGGCTTATCCCAGGTGTCAGAAAAGCAAGTTGGTAATTAAGGAATTAAAGATAAAGATATGAATACAGATCCTATTGCAGATTATCTAACCAGAATCAGAAACGCGGTCAATGCCAAACACAGAGTAGTTGAAATTCCCGCTTCCAAATTCAAAAAAGAAATTACCAAAATTCTTTTTGACCAAGGATACATCTTGAGCTACAAATTCGAAGACGATTCCGTACAAGGTACGATTAAAATCGCTTTAAAATACGATACCGTGAACAAAGAACCGGCTATAAAACAAATACAACGCATCAGCAAACCGGGTCTTAGAAAATATTCTGGTTCGCACAGTGTGCCCCGTATCCTCAATGGCCTTGGAATTGCCATCGTGTCAACTTCAAAAGGGTTGATGACCGGTAAACAAGCTCGTCAAGAGAACGTAGGTGGAGAAGTTGTGTGTTACGTTTATTAATATAAATAGTTTAGACATCATGTCAAGAATAGGTAAAAACCCGGTCACAATTCCTCAAGGTGTAAGCATTGAGATAGCTGATAACGTGGTAAAAGTAAAAGGTAAACTCGGCGAGCTTTCTCAAAGTTATTCGGATGTTTCTATGAAAATAGAAGACGGAAAATTACTTGTAGAAAGACCTTCAGATTCTAAAAATCACACTGCAAAACACGGTTTATACCGCGCTTTGATCAACAACATGGTCATCGGTGTATCGAAGGGTTTTACAAAAGAACTCGAATTGGTAGGAGTCGGTTATAGAGCTTCCAATCAAGGGCAAAAACTTGATTTGGCACTGGGTTTTTCACACGGCATCGTTTTTGAAATTGCCCCTGAGGTAAAAGTAGAAACTGTCAATGAAAAAGGTAAAAACCCGGTTATCAAATTGGCATCGTTTGACAGACAATTGTTGGGTCACGTAGCTGCTAAAATCAGGTCTTTCAGAAAACCAGAGCCTTACAAAGGAAAAGGAATCAAATTTGTTGGGGAACAACTTAGAAGAAAAGCAGGTAAATCAGCTTAAAAAGTATCAAAATGGCATTAGCAAATAACAAAAGAAGACAACGTATTCATTACAGAATTCGAAAAATTGTCAGCGGGACTTCCGCCAGGCCGAGGCTTGCTGTATTCAGAAGCAACGCTGAAATTTACGCGCAAGTAATCGATGATGTGAATAAAGTAACCTTGGTTGCCGCTTCCTCTAGGGATAAAGATATACTCTCTGCAAAAGGCACCAAAACCGATAAAGCAGGGCTTGTCGGAAAATTGATTGCCCAACGCGCGAAAGACAAAGGGATTGACACAATCGCTTTCGACAGAGGGGGGTATTTATATCACGGACGTATCAAATCATTAGCAGAAGGTGCCAGAGAAGGCGGACTTAAATTCTAAGCATTATGTTGGATAAATATAAAAACGTAGAACACGTAAAACCAAGTGGAATCGAATTGAAAGACCGTTTGGTTGGCGTACAAAGGGTTACAAAAGTAACAAAAGGTGGACGTGCATTCGGTTTCTCAGCTATCGTAGTAGTAGGGGATGAACATGGTGTAGTCGGGCAAGGGCTCGGCAAGTCAAAAGAAGTTGCCGATGCCATCGCAAAAGCGGTTGAAGATGCTAAGAAAAACTTGGTTCGCATCCCACTTAAAAACGCAACGCTTCCTCACGAACAAAAAGGTAAGTTTGGCGGTGCGCGCGTGAACTTGCTCCCAGCAGCTCCCGGTACCGGTGTGATTGCCGGCGGGGCAGTAAGAGCTGTGCTTGAATCTGTAGGTGTTCGCGACGTATTGTCAAAATCACAGGGTTCTTCAAATCCACACAATGTGGTAAAAGCAACTTTTGACGCTTTGTTGCAATTGAGAAGCGCACACCGTGTTGCTCAACAAAGAGGCATCTCTTTAGATAAAGTTTTTAAAGGATAATAGCTATATATCATGACAAAGTTAAAAGTAACGAAAACAAAGAGCAGCATAAACCGAACTGACACACAAAAAAGAACATTGGAATCTTTGGGTCTTGGAAAAATCGGTTCATCTGTGGTGCACGAAAATAGCCCATCGGTATTGGGTATGATCAACAAAGTAAAACATTTGATTTCTGTTGAAGAAGTAAAATAAAAGATATGAATTTAAGTAACTTACAACCGGCAACCGGCTCTACACACAATCAAAACAAACGTCTCGGACGCGGTCAAGGCTCTGGCAAAGGAGGTACTGCTTCACGTGGCCATAAGGGAGCTAAATCCCGCTCAGGTTATTCCAAAAAAATCGGATTTGAGGGTGGTCAAATGCCATTGCAAAGACGTGTTCCTAAGTTTGGTTTCACCAACATCAACAGAGTAGAATATCAGGGAATTAATTTAGATGTTTTGCAACAATTGGTTGATAAAACCAATTTAAAAGAAATCAACCATGAAGTTTTGGTCGCCAATAAACTGGCTACTAAAAACGATTTGATTAAAATTCTTGGAAGAGGTGTATTGAAAGCAAAAATTCAGGTAACCGCACACAAATTTACAGCTACTGCCAAGGCAGCTATCGAAGCAGCCGGCGGAGAAGTCAAACCGCTATAATAGAGAAGAATGAAATTCATAGAGACCCTCAAGAATATTTGGAAAATAGAAGCGTTAAGAAGTCGCATTATAGTGACCTTGGGTTTTCTCTTGGTTTACCGTTTTGGTGCGCATATTCCGCTACCCGGTATTGATGCTTCTCAACTAAATCAGTTGGCCGATAATACGCAGAGTGGTTTGCTTGGATTGTTAAATGCTTTTACTGGCGGTGCCTTTGCAAAAGCCTCTATCCTTGCCCTAGGAATTATGCCCTATATTTCCGCATCCATTGTTGTCCAATTGATGGGCATCGCGGTTCCTTATCTTCAAAAATTACAAAAAGAAGGTGAAAGTGGTAGAAAAAGACTCAACCAGATAACACGTTGGCTCACCATCGCTATAACTTTGGTTCAAGCACCCAGTTATTTGGCAAGCCTCCCGGCGTTAGGTATCCCTGAAAGCGCATTCCTATTGGGCTATAGTACTTTGTTTTGGACTTCATCCATCATTATTTTAACTACAGGGACTGTATTTGCCATGTGGTTGGGAGAGAAAATTACAGACAAAGGTATCGGAAACGGTATATCGTTGCTCATCATGGTTGGGATTATCGCCCGCATGCCGGTCGCGTTTATTCAAGAGTTTTCTTCCAGAGTTACAGAATCCAATGGAGGTTTGATACTCATATTGATTGAGGTAATTATATGGTTATTGGTCATTATGGCTTCCATCATGCTCGTGTTGGCAGTCCGTCAAATTCCCGTTCAGTATGCCCGTAGGTCAGCTACAGGAGTGATGGAAAAAAATGTAGCGGGAAGCCGTCAGTACATTCCATTAAAATTGAATGCTTCTGGTGTTATGCCTATCATTTTTGCGCAAGCTATTATGTTTATCCCTGCTGCTGTGATTGGACTTTCAGAATCTGACACAGCTCAGTCTTTCACCGCAGCACTCAGTAATATTTTTGGGTTTTGGTACAATCTCTTGTTTGCAGTTCTCATCATATTGTTTACTTATTTTTATACCGCGATTACAGTACCTACCAATAAGATGGCTGATGATTTAAAAAGAAGCGGTGGTTTTATTCCCGGTATCAGACCAGGCAAAGAAACCTCCGAATATTTGGATAAAATAATGTCGCAAATAACATTCCCCGGATCTTTGTTTTTAGCATTGATAGCGATTATGCCCGCGTTTGTGGTAAACATTGTTGGTATTCAACAGAGTTGGGCATTGTTTTACGGAGGAACCTCATTGCTAATCCTTGTTGGGGTTGCAATTGATACACTTCAACAGGTTAATTCATATTTGTTGAACAAGCATTACGATGGTTTGATGAAAACCGGTAAAAACAGAAAAGCAATAGCATAATTATATGGCAAAACAATCAGCAATCGAACAAGACGGAACCATTATCGAGGCCTTGTCAAATGCAATGTTTCGTGTAGAATTGGAAAACGGCCATGTTGTGACTGCTCATATTTCCGGCAAGATGAGAATGCACTACATTAAATTGTTACCGGGTGATAAAGTAAAATTAGAAATGAGTCCATATGACCTTTCTAAAGCGCGAATAACCTACAGATACTAAAGAATTAAGAAATGAAAGTAAGAACATCAATCAAAAAAAGAAGTGCCGAGTGCAAAATTGTACGTCGCAAAGGGCGTTTATACGTCATCAATAAATTAAATCCGAGATTTAAACAAAGACAAGGTTAATTATGGCAAGAATTTCAGGGGTTGATTTACCCAAGCAAAAACGTGGCGTGATCGCTTTGACCTATATTTTTGGTATAGGCAGAAGCAGAGCCAGAGAAATTTTGGCGAAAGCCGGAGTTGATGAAAACACCAAAGTTCAAGATTGGGATGACGATGCAATCGCGGGTATTCGTGATGCAGTTAGTTATTTCAAAATCGAAGGCGAACTTCGTTCGGAAATCCAATTACACATCAAGCGATTGATGGACATCGGATGCTACCGAGGTATCAGACACCGTTTGGGACTTCCGCTCAGAGGCCAACGTACTAAAAACAATTCAAGAACCCGCAAAGGGAAAAGAAAAACAGTTGCTAACAAGAAGAAAGTAACTAAATAATAGTTAATATGGCAAAGACAACCACAAAAAAACGTAAAGTCATTGTTGAGGCTAACGGTGAAGCACATGTTAGCGCTTCTTTCAACAACATTATCATAGCCTTGACTAATAAAAAAGGAGAGGTAATTTCTTGGTCATCTGCAGGGAAAATGGGATTCAGAGGTTCTAAGAAAAACACGCCTTATGCTGCTCAGTTAGCCGCCGAAGACGCTTCAAAAGTGGCTCAAGAAGCTGGCCTGAGAAAAGTAAAAGTATTTGTGAAAGGTCCAGGAAACGGTAGAGAATCTGCCATCAGGAGCATTCACAACAGTGGTATCGAAGTAACCGAAATAGTTGACATTACACCTATGCCACACAACGGATGCCGCCCACCAAAAAGAAGAAGAGTTTAATATTAATTCCAACATGCGCAAAACGTCGGCGAAGGACTGACCTTAATTCACGACAGCGGATGTTTAATCCAATTACCTATGGCAAGATATACCGGTCCCAAAACTAAAATCGCCAGAAAATTCGGCGAAGCTATCTTCGGAGAAGATAAGTCATTTGAAAAGAAAAATTACCCCCCGGGTCAACATGGATTGGCCAGCAAAAGAGGTAAAAAATCTGAATATGCTGTCCAGTTGATGGAAAAGCAAAAAGCAAAATACACCTACGGCGTATTGGAACGCCAGTTTAGGAATATGTTTGAAAAAGCAACCCGAAGCCAAGGCATTACCGGTGAAGTTTTGCTCCAATTGTGCGAATCCAGATTGGACAACGTCGTTTACAGAATGGGAATTTCACCTTCCAGAAGTGGGGCTCGTCAATTGGTTTCTCACAGACACATTACCGTAAACGGGCATGTCGTAAACATTCCTTCATACATCCTCAAAACAGGCGATGTAGTTGCCGTAAGAGAGAAATCAAAATCATTGACAGCCATCGAAGATTCATTGGCAAGAACATCCAACGTATATGAATGGTTGACTTGGAATTCAGACAAATTGGAGGGGACTTTTGTTTCAATTCCCCAACGTGTACAAATACCGGAAAACATTAAAGAACAACTCATCGTCGAATTGTATTCAAAATAATCTTTGAAACCCTAATTATTATGGCAGTATTAAATTTTCAAAAGCCCGATAAAGTTATCATGATTGATTCTACGGATTTTGAAGGCCGCTTTGAATTCAGGCCTTTGGAACCCGGTTACGGATTGACAGTAGGTAACGCGCTCAGAAGAGTATTGTTGTCTTCCTTGGAAGGCTACGCAATATCCTCATTAAGGATTGAAGGAGTCGAGCATGAGTTTTCTACCATCAAAGGAGTTGTAGAAGATGTTACCGAAATTGTTCTTAACCTCAAACAAGTCCGTTTCAAAAATCAAATCGAAGAATCAGAAGCCGAAATAGTTAGCGTTTCTCTGACCGGAAAAGATCAAATCACTGCCGGCGATTTGCAAAAGTACATTTCCGGTTTTCAAGTCCTTAACCCCGATTTGGTTATCCTCAATAAAGAAGCCAATGTAATCCTCAATTTTGAGTTTACCATCGAAAGAGGTAGAGGCTACGTTCCGGCCGAGGAAAACAAAAAACCAAATGCTGTTTTCGGCACCATCGCGATGGACTCCATTTATACGCCTATCAAAAATGTAAAATACACCATCGAAAACTTTAGGGTTGAACAAAAAACAGACTACGAAAAACTGGTAATCGACCTCATCACCGACGGTTCAATCCATCCAAAAGAAGCCTTGACATTGGCTGCAAAAACTTTGATTCACCACTTTATGTTGTTCTCAGATGAACGCATCACTTTAGAAGCTGACGAAGTAGCACAAACCGAAACATACGATGAAGAGTCCTTGCACATGCGCCAATTGCTCAAAACCAAGCTTGTAGATATGGACTTGTCTGTTAGAGCTTTAAATTGTTTGAAAGCTGCTGAAGTCGATACACTTGGCGACTTGGTTTCTTTCAACAAAAACGATTTGATGAAATTCAGAAATTTTGGTAAAAAATCGCTTACCGAGTTGGATGAGTTGGTTCATGCAAAAGGATTGAATTTCGGTATGGATTTAGGTAAATATAAATTAGACAAAGACTAACGCAATCGCGTTCCTAAAAGTTTGAAATAATGAGACACGGAAAAAAAATAAATCATTTAGGCAGAAAAACTGCCCATAGAAAATCGATGTTGGCAAATATGTCTTGCTCGCTTATCGAACACAAGCGAATCAACACTACCCTCGCCAAAGCAAAAGCACTGAAAGTCTTTTTTGAACCCTTGGTAACCAAATCTAAAACCGACACGACACACAACCGTCGTTTGGTTTTTGCTCAAATCAAAGACAAATATATGGTGACTGAGTTGTTTAGAGATGTAGCGCCAAAAGTGGGCGATCGTCCGGGTGGATATACCCGCATCATCAAATTGGGCAATCGATTGGGTGACAACGCCGACATGGCCTTAATTGAGTTGGTTGACTTCAACGAAATCTACAACGCCAACAAGCCGGCTAAAAAGAAAACGCGTCGCCGCGGATCCAAAGTAGTGAAAGCTGCTGAATCTGCCGCCGAAGAAGCTGTTGATATAACAACTACTGAAGCCGCTGATTCAGATTCTGTTACAGACGAAACAAAAGAATAAATGAATGTTTTCTTAACATTAAAAAAGGATAAACTGTCTTAGTTTATCCTTTTTTTTATGTTATTTTTGTAACCGCTTTATGACTTTCACTCAAATGAAACCGCCCTGCTTTAGCGCTTTAACAAACGTACAGGCTGATGATTTTTTTAAACAGCGGAGGTTGCATCTGACCGAAGAAAACAATAAAATAATCTGATGAAATACAACACCCGACCGCAAGCCATTGTTTTACTAGCCGATGGAACTATTTTCTTCGGAAAATCAGTAGGTGTGAAAGGCAGTACTTTTGGCGAACTCTGTTTTAACACAGGCATGACCGGATACCAAGAAATATTTACAGATCCTTCGTATTTTGGTCAACTCATGGTCACTACGAATGCACACATTGGGAATTATGGGGTTGAAATGGATGAGTCAGAATCTGATGGAATCAAAATATCAGGCTTGATATGCCGTAATTTTAGTTATTTTGAATCCAGACCATCCGCCGATATCACTTTGGAAAAGTTTTTGGAAAAGCACCAACTAATTGCCATTTCCGATGTTGACACACGGGCACTCGTTGCTTACATTCGCGACCACGGTGCCATGAATGCAGCCATCAGCACCGAAATAGACCAGATAGAAATGTTGAAACAAAAATTGGCCGCTTTTCCTTCGATGAAAGGACTTGAACTCGCTTCCATTGTTTCAACCAAAGAGCCCTATTTTGTGGGTAATCCGGAGGCAGCTATGAAAGTCGCCGCCCTCGATTTGGGTATCAAAAAAAATATACTTCGCAACCTCGATGCTCGTGGCGTTTATGTGAAAGTATTTCCTTATGATGCTACTTTTGAAGAAATGGAGGCCTTTCAGCCAGATGGTTATTTCCTGTCAAACGGGCCGGGCGATCCTGAACCACTCAAAAAACCCATCGAAACTACCATGAAAATATTGGAGAGCAACAAGCCACTTTTCGGGATTTGTCTCGGTCATCAAATTTTGGCACTCGCCAAAGGCATATCAACCTACAAGATGCACAATGGGCACAGAGGAATCAACCATCCGGTGATGAATATCGCAACAGGAAAAGGAGAAATAACCTCTCAAAATCACGGTTTTTCTATCGATAAAACGCAAACGGAAAACCACCCAGATGTCGAGATAACCCATGTGCATCTAAACGATTATACCGTTGCTGGAATCAAGATAAAAAACAAACCTTGTTTCTCTGTACAATACCACCCAGAAGCTGCTCCCGGCCCGCACGACGCATCTTACCTTTTCAATCAGTTTATTGATAATATCAAACAATATCAAGCGATTGAAGCGATTTAGCAAAAGTTTTAAAAATAATTTAACACAAATATTATGAGTACCATTTTAGACATTCACGCCAGACAAATTTTCGATTCAAGAGGAAACCCTACCATTGAGGTAGATGTGACTACCACCACGGGCGCATTCGGACGGGCAGCCGTACCTTCTGGCGCTTCCACCGGCGAATATGAAGCCGTTGAACTGCGTGACGGAGGAAAAGATTTTATGGGTAAGGGCGTATTGAAAGCCGTCGAAAATGTGAATGATATCATTGCTTTGGAATTAGAAGGCTTGTCTGTTTTTGAACAAAACCTGATCGATAAAATCATGATTGAATTGGACGGGACACCCAACAAATCAAGATTGGGAGCCAATGCCATTCTGGGTGTGTCTTTGGCTGTTGCCAAGGCTGCTGCCGATGAGTTGGGTATTTCTCTTTTCAGGTATGTTGGCGGTGTTAGTGCCAATACGCTGCCCGTACCGATGATGAATATCGTCAACGGGGGTTCACATTCTGATGCGCCGATTGCTTTCCAAGAGTTTATGATTATGCCTGTGAAAGCCAAATGTTTTAGCCACGCGTTACAAATGGGAACGGAGATTTTTCACAACTTGAAAAAAATCCTCCACGACCGTAAATTGACAACCTCTGTCGGTGACGAAGGCGGATTTGCCCCCGAGTTTGGCGGAACTGAAGACGCGCTTGAAACTGTTATTTCTGCTATCAAAAAAGCAGGCTACAAACCCGGCGAAGAAGTTTTCCTTGCACTCGATTGTGCGGCCTCCGAATTCTTTGAAGGTGGAAAATACAACTATAAAAAATTTGAAGGAGACAGCGGTGTTGTTCGTTCTTCTAAAGAACAGGCTGATTATTTAGCTTCTTTGGCTGGAAAGTACCCGATTATTTCTATCGAGGACGGAATGGACGAAAATGATTGGGAAGGTTGGAAATATTTAACCGAAATCGCCGGTGATAAAATTCAATTGGTAGGCGATGATTTGTTCGTGACTAATGTTGAAAAACTCTCAAAAGGTATCGAAAATGGGATTGCCAATTCGATTCTGATAAAAGTAAACCAAATCGGAACGTTGACCGAAACAATTGCAGCAGTCAACATGGCTAAAAACGCGGGTTACACGACTGTAATGTCTCACCGCTCCGGAGAAACCGAAGACAACACTATCGCGGATTTGGCTGTGGCACTCAACACCGGTCAAATCAAAACCGGATCGGCTTCCCGCTCTGACCGTATGGCCAAGTACAACCAGTTGCTCCGCATCGAGGAAGAGTTGGAAGACGTGGCTTACTATCCGCAAGAAAAAGCGCTTAAAGTGAAGTTTTAAGCGGTTTTCAAAATAAATGTAAACTAAAACTCCCGAATCGCATGATTCGGGAGTTTTTGTTAGAAGTGATAAGGTAGATTTTGTCAAAATATACGGATGATTTTTTCTTTTCAGGCTTATTGCCAACATCGATTTAAAGTCGGCATATACTGATTTTAGTTAAAAAAAAACCTTCCAAATGGAAGGCTCTTTTTAATTTAAGGGCTAGATTTCTTAGTTTACAGCATCAGACAATTCTGAACCAGCTTTGAATTTGACCACTTTTTTTGCTTTGATTTTGATTGTAGCTCCGGTTTGTGGGTTTCTTCCTTCTCTGGCGCTTCTGGTAGAAACAGACCAAGAACCGAATCCAACCAAAGAAACACGTCCACCTTTTTTAAGTGCTCCTTCAACATTGCCTAAGAATGACTCAAGGGCTTTTTTAGCAGCTGCTTTTGAGATGCCTGCGTCAGCAGCGATGGCATCAATTAATTCTGTTTTGTTCATAATTTAATATTTAATGTTAGACTTTTCTTTTAACAAAATTATATGCTTTTTGCTATCATGCAAGTAAAATCAAGGGAAACAAGCGTTTTTGTTGATAACTTTAAGAAATTGTTAAAAACGCAGTGCAAATTGGGTTCAAATAAAGCTCGAATCGGGTTCAAACCGGTAGCCATTCAATAAATCTAGGCTTTTCAAAGGCTTTTTGCCGGGTAGTTGCAATACTGAAACCTGAATAATTCCATTTCCTGTGCCGACAAAGATTTCTTTTTTGCTCGTTTGAATGTTTCCCGGTTTCAAAGAAAGGTTTTGTTCGGTTAACGCTGTTTTGAGGATAGCCACACTCAATTGCTCACCTTTATTGTCTAAAATACTCCAAGCTTTTGGAAACGGATTGAGCCCTCTGACCAAATTGTGAATTTCTTTTGAAGACCGATTCCAATCGATACGGGTGTTTTCAATATTTAATTTAGGTGCAACTTTTGGAGGATTTTCCATGGATTGGACTTTGGTTTGAACGGAACCGGTTGCAATTTTCCGAAGTGTTTGCACAACCAATTCACCGCCTAATTCGGCCAAACGATCGTGAAGTTCACCCGCCGTTTCATCTGATAGGATGTTTGTTTCTAAGGAATCAATGATGTCTCCGGTGTCAATTCTATCGTCAATGACGAAAGTGGTCACCCCGGTTTTCTCTTCTCCGTTGATGACGGCCCAATTGATGGGTGCAGCACCGCGGTAATCCGGTAGGAGCGAAGCATGCAGGTTGAAAGTACCCAATCTTGGCATTTTCCAAACTTCTTTTGGAAGCATCCGAAAGGCAACAACCACGAACAAATCTGCCGAAAAGGAAGCAAGTTGGTTTAGAAATTCGATCGATTTCAACTTTTCAGGTTGCATCACCGGAATGTTTAGGCCGACGGCAAATTTTTTGATTGCACTCAAATGCATTTTTTGCCCGCGTCCGGAAGGCTTGTCCGGGACAGTTACCACGGCAACTACTTCAAAATTTTCTGAAAGAATGTGTTGCAGTATGTGAACGGCAAACTCAGGTGTACCCATAAATACGATTCGGATTTTCACGGACATGTCTATTGTTTTTAAGGGGTTTGAAGTAGATAGCAAAGGTCGTAAAAATATTTTGCTTATATATGATTGTGTCTTTGTACCTTAAAAAACAAAACCTATTTTTTAATTTTTTCTGCTAAAGCAATCGGTTTGATTATTTCACACACAGTATAATTTTCTCAAAAATAGCACAATAAACAGTTAGAATTTTAATTGATAGCATTTGGAACAGAAGAAAATTCACCTCCAATCTAAAGCACAAGGGCACATCAAGACATCTCGGCTTATTTTATTAAATTTGTCATTAAAACCATATTTTTTGAAATCAAAAAGAATAGTCATCACGGGCGGTCCCGGTACCGGAAAATCTTCTATTATGCAACAACTTGAAGCAGAGGGTGCTTGTTGTTTCCATGAAATATCCCGTCAGGTGACACTTGACGCGCGCAAGAACGGTGTCGAACAGCTTTTCTTGACCGACCCGATTTACTTTAGTCAAAAACTTTTGGAAGGACGCATCCGTCAGTTTAAAGAAGCCGAAAATGGAACCAAACCGCTCGTCTATTTTGACCGAGGCATACCGGATGTTAAAGCTTATTTAGACTTTTCGAAAACGCCTTGTCCGCCAATTTTTATCGAAGCAGGAAGGCAATATCGCTATGATTTAGTTTTTATGCTCCCACTTTGGGAAGAAATATATGTTTGCGACAACGAGCGATATGAAAGTTACTCCCAAGCAGGTGAAATTCACCACGCCTTGGTCACACATTACATTGAGCTGGGGTACAATCTCATTGAAATTCCGCCGGGTAGTGTAGCCAACAGAGCCTATTTTATCATCAACTACCTCAAGCCATTCTGATTTAATAAACCAATTTATGACTGCGTCGGAAATACTCAAAAAATATTGGGGGTTTGATGAATTTAGATATCCACAAGCACAAATCATCGAAACGGCAACATTCCTAAAAGACAGTTTGGTGCTCATGCCTACTGGTGGTGGAAAATCGGTTTGCTACCAAATTCCGGCACTCATGCAACCCGGGATTTGTTTGGTTGTATCGCCCTTGATTGCATTGATGACAGATCAAGTTAAAGCCTTGGAAAACAAAAATATAAAAGCAATTTCATTGGCGGGGAATATTCCCTATGACGAACTTGTCCGTTTGCTTGACAATACCCTTTTTGGTACTTATAAATTTGTCTATCTCTCACCCGAAAGACTGCGAAATGAGCTAGTGCTAGCATACATCAAGCAATTAAAAATAAATTTGATAGCCGTCGATGAAGCGCATTGTATTTCAGAATGGGGGCATGATTTCAGGCCTGCGTATAGGGAAATTTACCGGATTAGGGAATTGCATCCGCAAGTTCCTGTCATGGCACTCACCGCATCAGCAACCGCGCAAGTTGCAAAAGACATCTATCAAAACCTTCAACTTCGCAATGCGGAGGTTTTCAGCATCTCTTTCCGCAGAAAAAATATTGGCTACTGGACACAACAGACCGATGACAAGTTTGAAGGCTTGTGTAGGCATTTGGAAAATCTAAAAGATGCGGCAATCGTCTATGTTGGAAGCAGAAAAGACACGGTTCACACGGCACAATTTCTCAAGAAAAAAGGGTTTACTGCTGACTTTTTCCATGGTGGAATGGCCTTTCAAGAAAAAAATGAAAAACTTGACCAATGGATGAAAGGGAAAATACAAATAATCGTGGCTACCAATGCTTTCGGTATGGGAATCGACAAAGCCAACGTGCGATTGGTTGCCCATCTCAATATACCGGACAGCATCGAAAACTATTACCAAGAAGCAGGCAGAGCAGGCCGTGACGGAAAAGAATCGAGAGCGGTCATTCTATACAACGATGCGGACAAAGATCGGCTCTATCAGCAATTTTTAAGCGCATTACCCACAGTAGATGCTGTCAAATTGGTTTATCGAAAACTGTGCAACTATCTTCAAATAGGTTATGGTGACTGTCCCGAAACAATATTTTATCTCAATTTTAATAAATTCTGCCAACTGTTTGAATTACCACTCAGTTTGACTTTGAACTGCCTTAAAATTTTAGACAATCAAGCAGTCATCAATTTGAATTTGCAAGGCGAAAAAAAGACCACCATTCGATTCCTATGGAATACCGAATTGTTGTTAGATCATGCCGAATCCAATCCGAGAAGTGGAGAAATCATCAAGTTGGTGTTGAGAAATTACGCCGGAGTATTTGATGATGACATACCTATCAAGATGGATTTACTGTCAAAAAAATCTCGAATACCTGTTGAGGCTATACTAATAGAATTGACAAAATTAGACAAACAAGGTGTCGTAAAGTTTGAAGCGATAAACGCCGATATTTCCGTCTTGTTTATTGAACCACGTGAAGATGATTACACCATCAATCGGATAGCGGCATATATTCGCCAACAGCTTGATAACAAAACTATTAAAGCCAAAAAAATATGGAATTATGTTGTTGAAACCGACAAGTGCAAAAGCCGATTGATCAGTGCTTATTTCGGTGAAAAAACAAAAGAAAATTGCGGTATTTGTTCATTTTGTCAAGCTACAAAAGACCAGGCTCATTATAGCAAAAACAGGTTGCTGATTCATGAAAACATCATCGAATTGTTATCGGAGAAACCCTTGAGCTCAAAAAAGATAGCACAACATCTTGAAATACATGAAAACATCGCATTGCGAATGCTTAAAAATTTACTTTTGGAAAACTTGGTTAAGGTCAACGATAAAAATCAATTTGAGTTGATTGAAAGGCATTAAGTTTATTGGCTGCACCAATCATTGATCTCTAATCTTTAGTCCTATCGAAGCCCCTATTGCGTTGATAAGCTTGTAATTAGTGGGCTTTTTCTGATTTTATCAAAGGGGGTCAACAAGCGTTTCATTGTTGGCTCTGTGAGCCCAACGAAACGATGGGTGTTGATAGTGGGTTTTGTTTTTATGCGCTTTTGGGTTGATGTAAAGCAGTAAATAGTCAAAAATATAAATAAAAAACCGTTAAAAATTAAATTAAAAGTATGATTATAAGTTTGTATTAAAGGTATGTCTAACGCACTTTTAAACACCTGCCCGACTTTGTCATTCAGATGGGTATTATTAATTGGGCTAAAGCTCTAAACATAGTAAAAACTTACACTTCCATTTCCATCATCATCAAGATTTATGTTCTATGCCTGAAACAGAAAATAACTTCAGGATGGTGGTACATGTTAAAGCCGTCAAAGAGGAGATTCAAGAGAATCGAAATCGAGATAAATTTTCTAAAGAGCAGTTTCATAAGATTAGGCAACCTACCGAGTCGTTCTTGAATTGGCTTAGTGAAAATTAAATATTCAGAAAGTCTGTAATCTAAGATTGAGCAAAGGCATGATGATCGCTGCTTTTGGGAATACAGGCTGAGCCTTTATAGATTAGATTTTTTAATCCTTGATTTGCATAGATTAATCAATTTCACTTTAAGTTTAAAAACCGGCGATTTATCCGATTTTTTTGTTTTGATACTCTAATCAAAACCCATTAACTTTGGCCCTATGGAAAACAATTTGACACAGGCATTCAAAGGGGTTTTTGAAACCGATTTGCTGAGCGAAATAGAGAAACATGGCAAATTGATTCAATTTTCTGAAGGTGACATCATCATCGATATCGGTCAGCGCGTCACACAAATGCCACTGCTGATAGAAGGGGTCATCAAGATACTTCGGGAAGATGAAAACGGAGACGAACTCTTGTTGTATTATCTCGAAAGAGGCGACACCTGCGCTATGTCTATGAATTGTTGTATGGGTAGTAGCAAAAGTGAAATAAGAGCTACAGCCGAAACGGAAGGAAAATTATTGCTTATTCCAATAGAAAAAATGGAACTTTGGTTAGGGCAATTCGGGAGTTGGCGAAGGTTTGTTTTTGACAATTACAACATTCGGTTACACGAAATGTTGGAGGCCATAGACAATTTGGCTTTTATGAATTTGGAAGAAAGAATTTTAAAACACATAGCTGATAAGGCTGAGGTGACACAGTCTCTAGAATTAAAATCTACACACAACGAAATAGCAGCCGAATTGCACACTTCACGCGTTGTGGTATCGCGATTGTTGAAGGCATTAGAAAAAAAAGGAAAAATCAAATTGTTTCGCAATCGGATTGAAGTGAAAAAAAGTTAAAAAGGTGATGTCAATATTTTACTTTCATTACGTCTATAATAGGCTAAAACGAATATCTTATGAAATCTTTATTATTTTATTTTCTTTTTTTTGTCAGTTATATTTCAACAGCACAAATTCAATTATTAGGGGTCGATGATTTTAAAAAAATTGAAGGAAATAAAAATGTTCTCATCGTAGATGTCCGCACGCCTTACGAATACAATTCCGGCCACATTCAAGGTGCCATCAACATCGATTATTACGCCACAAACTTTAAAACGAAACTCAGCAAATTAGATCACACGTATCCCATCTATATATACTGTCATTCCGGTGTTCGAAGTGCAAAAGCGGCACATACTTTAAAATCACTGAACTTTTCAAAAATATATGACCTCGACGGGGGTATTGTAGCTTGGAAAAAAGCGGGTTATAAAACCGTTCGTTAGTATTTCTATTTTTTTTTTTAAAACACATGACTATTTAATAGAAATTGTTTAATTTTGCGACTCGAAAAAAGTAACACATCATGAAAAAAGGAATACATCCGGAAAATTACAGATTAGTCGCGTTTAAAGACATGTCTAACGAAGATATTTTTATTGCCAAATCTACTGTTGAAACACGCGAACAAATTGATTTCGAGGGTGCTACTTATCCTTTGGTTAAATTAGAAATTTCCAGGACTTCGCATCCGTACTACACCGGAAAAGCCAAATTGGTTGATACAGCCGGTAGAATAGACAAGTTCAAGAATAGATACTCAAAATTCAGCAAATAGTTTTTTGCTGTTTTTTAAAATCATAGAAAAACCTACCTAAGTTGTGTGGGTTTTTTTATGGCAAATTGTGAAGGAATGATAAAAATCAAGAAACTCGCTTGATATGCGCACCTAAAGCCCGTAATCTCCCGACAATATCTTCATACCCTCTGTCAATCTGTTCGATGTTGTGAATGGTGCTGGTGCCTTTTGCAGACAAGGCCGCAATCAACAAAGCAACCCCGGCTCTGATATCCGGTGACGACATGGTGGTTGCTTTGAGTTGAGATTCAAAATTGTGGCCAATCACGGTGGCTCTGTGCGGGTCACACAAGATTATTTTTGCCCCCATGTCGATTAATTTATCGACAAAGAACAAACGGCTTTCAAACATTTTTTGATGCACCAATAAACTGCCTTTGGCTTGGGTAGCAACAACCAATATGATGCTGAGCAAATCGGGTGTGAATCCGGGCCATGGTGCATCAGATATGGTCAAAATGGAGCCGTCTATGTAATTTTGGATCTTGTAACGTTTTTGTTTGGGGATATAGATGTCGTCACCTGCTTTTTCTAATACAATCCCCAATTTTCTAAACGTATTCGGAATCAACCCGAGGTTTTCCCAACTCACGTCTTTGATGGTGATTTCGCTTCTTGTCATGGCGGCAAGCCCAATCCAACTGCCAATTTCAATCATATCTGGCAACAAACGATGATTACAACCGTGTAGTTTCTCTACACCTTCTATGGTAAGCAGATTTGAACCTACACCGGATATTTTTGCTCCCATGTTGTTCAACATTTTGCACAACTGCTGCAAATAGGGTTCGCAAGCTGCATTGTATATCGTGGTTGTTCCTTTTGCCAAAACAGCGGCCATCACGATGTTTGCCGTTCCTGTCACAGAAGCTTCATCGAGCAACATATCAGCCCCTTTCAACTTTTTGGCTTCCACACCGTAAAAGTGTTCTTCTTTGTTATAACGAAACGATGCACCTAATTTGATAAATCCTTCAAAATGGGTATCCAACCTTCTTCTGCCAATCTTGTCACCGCCGGGTTTGGGAATATATCCTTTTCCAAAACGCGACAAAAGCGGGCCAACGATCATGATAGAACCCCGCAGGGAACTACCTTCTTTCTTAAATTGATCGGATTGAAGGTATTCTATATTTACAGAATCTGCTTTAAATGAATACGTGCCTTTTTTAATTTTTGAAACTTTAACCCCTAAATTTTGAAGTAATACAATCAGTTTATTTACATCAATAATATCGGGTATGTTACTGATATTTACTGTGTCGGAAGTCAGTAAAGTGGCACATAATATTTGAAGTGCCTCGTTTTTTGCACCTTGTGGTGTTATGGAGCCTGAAAGCTGGTGGCCGCCTTCTATGACAAATGTTTCCATAAAAGATTAATATCTGGATTTCTTTACTTTGCCGGTGTGAAATTTTTTCTTGGGGGCATTCTTAGTAACATCCATTGGGAATTTTTTGGTCAATCGGATGAGTTCATTTGAATCGATAAGTGTTTCTCCTTTGTTGGTTAAGTCAATTTTCCCTTCCGAAATGCTTTTGAGATGTTCAAAAATAACTTGGTCATCTACCGTGTCTTTGTTCCAACTTAGAAAAGATTTTTTCATCTGGGTAGCAATACTCAGTGCAATGGCTTCTTTCATCGGGCCTTCTTGCCAGGTATTGACAACTTCAATCATCGCCTGAATATTGTTGCCGTAGAAACGGAATTTGTTGTAAGTTTTAGGGTAGGAGAGTGGCTCCGGTTTTTCTGCCAACAGTTCCGGTGAAGGTTTTGGAAACGGAGAATCTACATCCAATCTGAAATTGGAAATTATAAAAAGCTGATCCCAAAGTTTGTGCTGAAAATCGGGTACATCACGCAGGTGAGGGTTGAGGTTGCCCATCACACCAATGATTGCTTTGGTAACTTTGTTGCGCTCTTCTTTGTTTTCAATACTCACTGCGTAATCTACCATGTTTTGAATATGACGGCCATACTCGGGAATAATCATTTGCGGTCTTTGGGTGTTGTATTCGAGTTGTAAGGTCAAAATATAGGTTTTTAATTGTTATTTTTTTGCTAAGATACTATTTAAGATTTGGATTTTTAGTTCAACTGCATTTTAATCACTTTCAAAAATTACAACAATATGACTTCGCCAAGCGAAGCTACCAATTTATATCTTTCAATGATTTTGCCTGCATTTTCCATGATTACATTCACCGATACACTTGTGTAATTTCCTTTTTTTGAAACGCGGGTGTCGATAACAGCTCCCATATTGTCGAAAAAGGACACGATTTTTTGAATCTTCGTTGGATCAGTTTTTAAAATAAATTTAAAAAGGTATTTGTTGGGCCATTCGGAAGTGCTTTCTAATTCCGTTTTCAGTCTGTTATAGAAAACTTCCGGCGATTCATGCTCTTCCATTTTATACTATAAGTGTTTCGATGTTGCAAAGATAATTAATCGTTTGAGATTGCGGCTTGTTTCCCAAAATTTGTCGTTCGATGAAATATTTGCTTTAATTAATTTAAAAAATAGTTTGGCGATTAAAGAATTGTAAATTTGAACGTTAAACAAAAATAAAACCGGATAAGTTATGGGTATCATACTTTTTTTGGTTGCAATCTTACTGAGTGCAATCAGCCTGCCGATTGGATTTTCATATTTTATTTTGAAATGTATCACGACCTTTCAATTTAAAAAATTTGGCATCCGCTTCAATCAATATTTTCTGAAAGTGGCTGTTTCAATCGATCAGATGGGCAATGTAGCAATGCAAGAGCTGTTTAATGATTGGCTCATCAAAAACAGGGAGTATCCTTTTGGCAATGAAGATGAAACCATCTCGAGTGTAATTGGGAAAAATCTCAAATACGGAAACCTAACCTCTTTGGGAAAAGCCTTAAACGCGATTTTAAATTTTTTAGACCCAAACCATTCGCTCAACTCAATAGAATACTTGACTGAATTAAAAAAAGCTGAATAGTGCGAGTCCGTAAATAGCAAAACGCAAAAACCGGAAGAGCGCAAAACGCAGGTATAATCTATGCGGATAACCGATAAACCCGGCTACCAAACTTGCCGGTGAAAAAGGCAAAGGCAACAAAGCACCAACGACAATCAAAAATCCGCCCCATCGGCGCGTATTCCGTATCGACTCGGCAAAACGGGTGTCCATCTTAGTTTTTACACTTGGGATGGAAGCTATGCCGACCCCTTCCCAATAAGAAATGATGCCGCCTAAATAGGATAAGACTGCCAAAATGGATAAAATCAAAAACGGGTTGGATTGAAATTCAGCCCAAGCGATAAATATGTCGGGTGGTATCAGTCCAAGCACAGATTCGGAAAGAAAAAATATTAACAAGATGGTTTTTTCCGAAAAATTATCGGTGATAAATGACAGCCCTTCTTTCACGTCAAAAACATATCGATCAAAAAGTATCAATGAAACAACTATCCCCACGATGGGCCAGATTGATTTTTTGATATTTTCGTTTAGATATTTGTAAAAACCCGTATATGAGTAGTAGTTGTGAAGCGATTTCAGGTTTCGCTTTTTTGGTTTTCTCGGTTTAGATTTCATGGTACTACTGCGCATTCATCATCTCGCAAATTTACAGGATGTAATATTATATGAACCTACAATTTGTTAAATTATAACAAAACATTGGGTTTTGGGAAAAACTGTAGATTGATTCGATTTACAGTTGGTAAAATGTAAAGAAATCTTTGTTGCTGAAATTCATTTTTTTAAACCAATCAAAGCCTCAACAGCCAATCCATAACCGCTGAGGCCGAAACCTAAAATAACACCTGCCGCGTTTGGAGAGATATAGGATTGATGCCGAAAGTTTTCTCTTGAAAAAGTATTGGAAATGTGTACTTCCACCACCGGGCTGGGTACTGCCTTGACCGCATCGCCGATACCGACCGAAGTATGTGTGTAGGCAGCTGCATTTAGGATTATTCCCCATTGTGAAAACCCGTATTGTTGGATGGCACCAATTAATTCACCCTCTACATTCGATTGGAAATAATCAAAATGTATATCCGGATATTTATTTTTTAATTGTGCTAAGCAGTCTTCAAATGTGGTGCTTCCGTATATTTCGGGTTCGCGTTTTCCCAACAAATTTAAGTTAGGACCGTTGATGATTACAATGTTTAACTGACTCATTTTATAAAAGTAATTTGTTATTCGTGGCTTCGGCTTCGCTCAGCCACCGGATTCAGCCTCGATAGTTGGGTAGCCAGCCACCGAATTTGTAATAATTGCTGTTTGTTAATTGTAATTTGTAATTTGCTATTTTATTTATTTAAAGCAGTAAATTTATCAAAAAAAACAGCCACAACCTTTACACATCACAAAAATAGCCGATTAATCCATGAAATGGGAACAAGCGCTTAAAGATTTTCAAGATTATTTGACACTCGAAAGAAATCTTTCGAAACACTCGATACTAAATTACAGTTTTGATGTAGAGAAATTGATTAAATATTTGGTAGTCAATCAGGTTGAATCTACACCCGACAAGATAGACGCAGACACAATCAACGAATTTATTTATCGTGTGTCCGCCGAGTTAAATCCGCGATCGCAAGCGCGATTGATATCCGGGCTCAAAGGGTTTTTTGATTATTTGATTTTTGAAAATTACCGAAATGATAACCCATTGGAATGGGTAGAATCTCCTAAAATAGGCAGAAAATTACCGGATACGCTTTCCGTAGATGAAATAGACAGGCTGATTGGTGCCATAGACATCAGCACACACGAAGGAGGCCGCAACCGTGCCATTCTCGAAACCCTTTACGGTTGTGGGCTTCGCGTGTCTGAGCTTGTCAACCTCAAGCGTTCCGATTTGTTTCTGAAAGAAGAAATGCTAAAAGTTACCGGTAAAGGAAACAAACAACGTTGGGTGCCGTTGGCGGCACATACCTCCGGAATTATTCAATATTATTTGACTTATAATCGACCCAATTTCCCTGTCATTCCAGAATTTGAAGATGCACTTTTTCTCAACAGAAGAGGAAAAAAGCTAAGTCGGGCGATGATTTTTACCATCATCAAGCAATTGTCGGTCGCAATCGGGCTTCACAAAACCGTCAGTCCGCACACCCTGCGCCATTCGTTTGCAACACATTTGCTCGAAAACGGAGCAGACTTGAGGTCAATTCAGCTGATGTTGGGGCATGAAAGCATCACCACGACCGAAATTTATTTACATTTACAATCTGCCCATTTGGCGGAGGTATTGAACAAGTATCATCCGAGGCAGAAAAAGTTGAAACATCAATAGTGTCTGTTTGTGCCTGTCGAATCTCTACTTTGCTGCATTTCAGCCCTTATTTTGTCGCGCAAACGAGAAGCATCCAAATTTCGATTGTCTAATCGGTAGGCATTATCTGCATGTAAAAAAGCTTTTTCTAACGCCTGTTTTTTGTAGTAAATATCTGCATAAACCACATCAGGTTTGGGTATGCGGATTCCTTTAAAAAATTTTGCCAGCGTGTCTGCCTTTTCCAAAGCTTTGTCAAAATGCCCCAATTCGGCCTCCATCGAAGCGGCATACCCCATCAAAAACGGATTTAGTTTTTGCTTGCCTGAAGTGAGTTCTTCAAGGGAGTCCAGAGTTGGTGCGGCTCCATAATTGGCATGCAAGATCTCAATATATTCAGATTTCAGATACACTTCATCCGGATATTTGGAAACCAAGTAACCTAAGTTTTTTTCGGCTGTTTTTAAAGCTGTCTTCAACGCAATTGGTGCTTCCGGGTTCTTTTGCTCGCGCAGATTGGTGTAGTAAACCAGACTTTGATAGACCTCCAACAACATTTGTTCATCTCCGTCAACTCTCGATTTTTCTGCTTCTACACGATTGTAGATTTTGATGCGCTCATCGGTTTTTAAAATTAACCGCGCATAAACACTTTGCCCTATCAAAAAATCGGGGTCTAAAAATATAGCTTTTCGATATGATTTTTCGGCATCGGCATACCGGCCTTCATCCATGATTTGCTGCCAACCCAATTGATAGTGATACAAAGCGGTTTCGGATTTCGATTGATAAGGATGTTTTGGTTGTCTGCCGTTGTTGCATGAAAGCATCAACAATGCCGTAATCATGCAAATAATTGAAAAAGCGTTTTTCTTCATCTTGCTATGGGTCATGAAGTTTAATTTTGCCAACCTTTATTTTTTTTGAACATTCTTATACTTAGGCTGACCATTAATTTGAATTAATTGAATTAATCGAGTTAAATATACCCGAAAAAATGAAAAAAACCTACCTTTACGGAAACTTTAGTACATGGAATTAAAACTGAGCAAATCATTGTGTTTTTTTGACCTCGAAACAACCGGTACCGACGTAAGCAAAGACCGGATTGTAGAGATTTCTATCTTAAAAATTTTACCCAACGGCAATCGCGAAAGCAAAACTTGGTTGGTCAATCCGGAGATGCCTATCCCTCCCGGTGCAACTGCCATTCACGGCATTACCGATGAAAAAGTTACCAACGAGCCCACCTTCAAACAACTCAGTTCTACCGTTTGGAGTTTTATAAAAGATTCGGATTTGGCGGGTTACAACTCCGACCGTTTTGACATCCCTTTGTTGGCAGAAGAAATGTTGCGTGTCGGCATTGATTTCGATTTGAAAAACACCAAAACCATCGATGTGCAAACCATTTTTCACAAAATGGAGCAACGCACACTTTCTGCGGCTTATAAGTTTTATTGTGGCAAGAGTTTGGAAGATGCACACTCGGCCGAAGCCGATACCAACGCAACTTATGAAGTCTTAAAATCGCAATTGGACAGGTATAATGAAGTGTTGGAAAATGATGTTAAAATGTTATCAACCTTCAGCCAACACAAACGATTTGCCGATTTCGCAGGTTTTATTGCTTTCGACAAAGATGATGAAGAGGTGTTCACCTTTGGAAAACACAAAGGTCGCAAAGTACTCGAAATATTAGAACTCGAACCGGGCTATTTCAGTTGGATACTCAATGCTGAATTTCCGCTCTATACCAAGAAAGTATTAACCGCTATCAAACTCAGGGTGTTGAATAATAAATTAAATTAAGTAAAATGAAAATTGTTTGCATCGGTAGGAATTACGCTGATCACATCAGTGAGTTGGCCAATCAACGGCCGGCTGATCCGGTAATTTTTATGAAACCCGATACAGCTCTGCTTCCGGACGGACAAGCATTTGTTATTCCTGAATTTACGGATAATGTCCACTATGAAGTAGAATTGGTTGTCAAAATTTCTAAATACGGCAAGCATATCAACCCTGAATTTGTCAGCAGTTATTATGACGAAATAGGTTTGGGAATAGACTTCACGGCACGCGACGAACAAGACAAACTCAAAGAAAAAGGATTGCCGTGGGAAAAAGCCAAAGCCTTTGACGGATCGGCTGTGGTGGGCAAGTTTCTGCCAAAATCAAATTTTGCATCGGTCGATGACATCAACTTTTCGTTGAATAAAAACAAGCTGCAAGTTCAATCAGCAAATGCTTCGTTGATGTTGTGGAAAATAGACGAACTAATTGTTTACGTATCTAAATTTTTCACCTTGCGCAAAGGCGATTTGCTCTTTACAGGAACACCCGCCGGCGTGGGAAAAGTAAATTCAGGTGATGTTTTGGAGGGATTTATTGAAAATAAGACCCTATTTAAAACCCGTATTTTGTGATGGAAATAAATTATAAGTTATACCGAATCAGAGAAATGGCGGAAGGAGATGAAGATTTCGTCAAAGAATTGGTTTCTGCTTTTTTGCAGGAAATACCCGAGGACATGTTTCATTTGAAAGAGGCGGTTTTGGAATTTAATAATACGCAAATAAAATATTACGCACACAAAATGAAACCTACCATCGATTTATTTGAAACTGGTTTGTTGGAAGATATTATAGAACTCGAAAAAATGGGAAATTCAACTGGCAACAACAGTGAGATTCAAACTATTTTTTTAAAAGTAATAACCCAATTGGAGTTGGTAATTGCTGAAATGAAACTTGATTTTAATATTGCATGAGAGCAGAAATTATCACCATTGGAGACGAAATCCTCATCGGGCAAATCGTAGATACCAATTCGGCTTTTATCGCCAAAGAACTCAATAAAATAGGCATTGAAATTCATCAGATTACCTCTGTACACGATGACAAGCACCATATATTACAGTCTTTGGAAGATGCTGAAAACCATGTTGATATCATCCTCATTACCGGAGGATTGGGGCCAACCAAAGATGATATTACCAAACAAACACTCTGCGAATATTTTGATGATATCCTGATTCAGGACGATGCGGTTTTGGCTCATATCGAAGAACTTTTTGCCAAGTATATTAGCAATACGCAGATTTCAGATCTCAACAGAAAACAAGCTTTGGTGCCGTCAAAAGCGAAGGTTCTTCCAAATGTATTTGGGACTGCTCCTGGCATGTGGATTGAAAAAAAGAACAAGGTTTTTGTGTCGTTGCCGGGTGTCCCTTACGAAATGAAGAACCTCATATCCAACGAAGTAGTACCAAGGTTGATGTCGCATTATGAAAGGCCGTTTATCTTGCACAAAACTGTACTTACCTTTGGGCTTGGCGAAAGTGCGCTTGCCGAACGTATTGCGGATTGGGAAGACCAATTGCCCACGTTTATCAAGTTGGCGTATTTACCTAATTTGGGCAAGGTCCGTCTCCGATTATCTGCCAAAGGCTTGTCATTGGAAAAGATAGAGCAGGAGGTAAGCCGGCAACTTCAGTTGCTTATGCCCTTGATTGAGGACATCTACGTAGGGATGGAAGAAGAGGAAGAAATTGAGCAAACCATAGGCAGGTTGTTCACGCAAAAAGGGAAAACACTCGCCTTGGCTGAAAGTTGTACTGGTGGGAAATTGGCAAGCAAATTTACGACACATCCTGGTGCTTCAAAGTATTTTAAAGGTGGCGTGGTGGCTTATGCCACCGTAGCGAAGGAGGATGTTTTGAAAGTGCCGTCTCAGTTGATTCAACAAAACTCAGTAGTCAGTTCACAAGTTGCGGAAAGTATGGCTGTGCAAGCTCAAAAACTATTTCAATCGGATTATGCCCTGTCCACAACCGGGAATGCGGGTCCCACAAAAGGCGATTCGGAGGCAGAAGCTGGGACGGTTTACATTGCCTTGGCGATGCCAAATGGGGTGTTTTCTGAAAGATTCGAGTTTGGCAAAAACCGCGACCGGGTCATCGGGAAAGCTGTCAATAAGGCACTTGAGCTATTGCTTAAAGAAATTTTGAAAAACTAATATTTTTGGTTTGCACATCCGATAATTATTTCGTTAATTTGCACCCTGTTTTTAAACAACGATAATCTAGTACTATGTCAAAAGCTTGCCAACTTACCGGAAAAAAGGCGATGACCGGAAACAAAGTTTCCCATGCCATGAATAAAACCAAGAGAAAATTTGATGTGAACTTGGTTAAGAAAAGATTTTACATCCCGGAAGAAGACAGATGGGTAACTTTGAAAGTAACGACATCGACTCTGAAAACAATCAATAAAAATGGCATCGCTGCTGTTCTCAAGAAAGCAAAAGCCAAAGGTTTTATTAAACAATCAGCATAAATATTCAGTATCATGGCAAAAAGAGGCAATAGAATACAAGTCATCATGGAATGTACCGAGCACAAAACATCCGGTATGCCTGGCACTTCCCGATACATTACCACTAAAAACAAAAAGAACACTCCGGATCGTTTGGAATTGAAAAAATTCAACTCGATTCTTAAAAAAGTGACCGTTCATAAAGAAATAAAATAATATAAGTCATGGCAAAAAAATCAGTAGCAACCATACAAACTGGCTCAAAAAGATTGACCAAAGCAATCAAAATGGTAAAATCACCAAAATCCGGCGCTTATATATTCGTTGAAAGTATCATGATACCTGAGAAGGTGGATGAATTTTTGAAAGCGAAATAAGTTGCAAAAGTATATTTCTTAACCATCCAACCGGATGGTTTTTTTATGCCTAATCGGGAACATAAACCTCCAATACATCAGCTTTTTTTCCCTTGAGAGTGATTGATTTTTGAATGGCGGGAATTAAAATAACTTCACCTGTTTTTAGATGTTGCTCCTCAAAACCGCCTGTAAAGTGGACTTCTCCGAAGACGACCAAGTATATTTTGAAGGAGTCATGTGCTGTCAAATCTAAATGAACTTCTCCGGAAACAGGTATTAGTCTGGTTTCAAAATAAGGGCAAGCAACCATCTGGTTTGGCTGATTTAAAATTTTAGTATAATTAAGTTTAAAATTTTTATCACCCGAATAATTAATGGCATCCAATGCCAATTCGGTATGTAGTTCGCGGGTTTTTCCGTTTTTATCTTTGCGGTTAAAGTCGTAAACACGATAGGTTATGTCTGAAGTTTGCTGAATTTCTGCCAATAAAATTCCTGCGCCGATGGCATGAATCGTTCCGGTTTTTATAAAAAAAGTATCTCCGGCATCTACCGGCTCGAAGTGCAAAATGTCAGTCAAAGTATTGTTGTCTAAAGATTTTTGATATAAATCTTTGTTAACTGATTTTTCAAATCCTACGATAAGTTTAGCGTTTTTTTCGGCTTGCATCACATACCACATTTCCGTTTTTCCGAAAGTTTGGTGGCGTTTTTGAGCCAATGCGTCATCCGGGTGGACTTGTATCGATAAATCTTCACGCGCATCGATAAACTTAATGAGCAACGGAAAGGCATCACCGAATTTTTGATAATTCTTTTGACCAACCAGCGCACCTTGGTGTTTTTTCAAAACATCACGCAAGGTTTGTCCTTTGAACGCGCCATTTTGAACAATCGAAACATCACCATCTACATCCGATATTTCCCAACTTTCACCTATCAAATCTGATTGAATATTTTTTTTCAAGACTTGTTTGAGTTTGTTGCCACCCCAAATCCTTTCTTTATAAATGGGAATAAACCGCAAAGGGTATAAACTGATCATAGATTTTGAAGTTTTCCGATGGATTCTTTTGCTTTTTTGATGTGTGTAGATGCGTTCATGCTGTCAAATATCAGCACGACAACTCCCTTTTTGTCAACCACATAAGTAACTCGTCCGGGAATTAGCCCTAATAAATTACCCGGAACACCAAAGAGTTTTCGTACTTTATTGCTGCTGTCTGACAACAAAATAAAAGGGAGTTTATAGGTTTTTGAAAATTTCAGGTGGCGGGAAACGCTGTCATCACTGATGCCGATGACTTCAGCATCCATCGTCTTAAAAACCTCATAACTGTCACGAAAAGAGCACGCTTCTTTTGTACAGCCCGGTGTGTAGTCTTTCGGGTAAAAATAAATAACCAAAACTTTTCTTCCGATTAATGACGATATTGAAAAGTCATCGCCGTTTTGATTTTTTAAACTGAATTCGGGGATTTTATCGCCCATTTGAATAGCCATATCAATCTTCGGTATAGGTTACAAAATTGCGTGGTGTTTCATAGAGCGTAATTTCGAGTTTGAGATTGTTATCCAATCTTTTTTTAATTTTTTTCCAGATAACATGTGAGATATTTTCAGCGGTTGGATTGAGTGTTTTAAATTCTTCGACCTCCAAATTCAGATTTTTGTGATCAAAAGGTATTTCTATTTCTTCATAAATGATGTCTTTCAATATTTTTAAATCCATCACAAAACCGGTTTGCTGATTTATTTCTCCGGAAACACTGACTATGAGTTCGTAGTTATGGCCATGATAATTCGGGTTGCTACATTTGCCGAAAACTTCAGCATTGTATGCGTCCGTCCATTCTTTTCTGAACAACCTGTGGGCGGCATTGAAATGAGCTTTGCGGTGAACGGTAGCTTTCATTTTTTGACTTGGCTATAAAGGGTTTCATAGAACTCGTTAAAAATTATTTTAAACCACTCGGTATAGACTTCCGGATGTTTGTTTAAATCTGATTTTATGGCTTCGATTGGCATCCATTTCCAGGCGGCAACTTCCGTCGGGTTGATTATTGGGCTTTCTTCAAAATAACCGATTAAAACGTGGTCAAACTCGTGTTCTGTCAATCCATTGTCAAAAGGGGCTTTGTAGATAAAGGAAACCAAATCGGTGAGTTCGGTTTCAAACCCCATTTCTTCTATAAGTCTGCGTTTGCCGGCTTCTACATTCGATTCGCCTTCTCGTTGGTGACTGCAACAAGTGTTTGTCCACAAGCCGGGTGAATGGTACTTGTCAAATGCGCGCTGCTGCAGCATGAGTTCGCCGGATTCGTTGTTCAAAATAAAAACTGAAAAAGCCCGATGGAGCAATCCTTTTTCATGTGCTTCCATTTTTGGCATCAATCCAATTTGTTTATCGTTAGAATCAACCAAAATTACTTTTTCTTCTGACATAAATTACTTTTTATTTCAAAAGTACAAAAATCGTATTGAATAAATTGAATTAGGAGTCGGTAAACAAACTTTTGAGAAAGTGAAAATGATTATTTGAAAACAATTTAATAAAACTATTTTATGGTCTCAAAAGTGTCACCTTGACTAATATTTCCGGAAGAAAACCCTTTTCTGAACCAATACATTCGTTGTTCGGAAGTGCCGTGTGTGAAAGAATCCGGCACAATCCGGCCGTTAAATTTTCTTTGAATAGCATCGTCACCCACTGCGTTTGCAGCACTAAGGGCTTCTTCTATGTCATCTTCTTCCAAATAATTGCGATTGTAATGTGCCCAAAGCCCCGCGTAAAAATCGGCTTGTAATTCTAATGCAACAGAGAGCTTGTTGGCTTCAATTTCAGACAAATCACTTTGCAATTTTCTAACTTTGGCAGACGTTCCCAACAAGGTTTGTACATGATGCCCAACTTCGTGAGCCATGACATAGGCAATGGCAAAATCACCTCCTTTTGCACCAAAACGGGTGCGGAGTTCCTCGAAAAAGGTCAAATCCATATAAACTTTGTAATCGCCCGGGCAATAAAAAGGCCCCGAAGCTGAGCTTGCGCCTCCGCATGCAGTTTGGACAGATTCTCTGAACAAAACCAATTTAGGCTCTTCATAAGTCAAACCGTTTTCTTGAAAAACCTGATGCCAAACATCTTCAGTATCAGCTAAAACGGTAGCCGTGAAAAAACCCATTTTTTCATCTTCTTGGCTCAACGGCTCGGAAGATCCTGTTTGAGTTTGTTGTTGAAGTTGATTTTGTACTTCTTGAAGTAGTTGCGTGTTTTCGCCACCCATAAACATTTGCAGTATAAAAAAAATGAGTCCAATTGCACCTCCACCGATGGCTATTTTAAGCCCCGGCCCGGATGTCCTTCGGTCTTCAACGTTTTCACTTTGTCTTCTTCCCTGCCATTTCATGAAGTTTTGGAATTTGTTTAAAAAAAAAGTAAATATAAATTATTTCACGAAAGTTGATTCAATAAAATTAAAAAAACCTCTTCGTTAAAAGAGGTTTTCCAATCTCAATCATTAGGTAGTTTAGTTCTCTGAAAGGATGATAAATTCTGATCTTCGGTTGCGTTGATGTTGCTCTTGGTTGCACGCTTTGCCGTTTGTACATTCGTTCAATAGAGCGGATTCACCATAGCCTTTACCGGTCAATCGGGAAGTGTCTATTCCGCCTACTTCAACAATATATTTGAAGGTTGATTGATTTCGGCGTTCCGATAGTTTCAAGTTGTATTTGTCATTTCCACGGCTGTCTGTATGCGAACGAATATCAATTTTGAGTTGCGGATACTGTTGCATGGCAGCGATAATTTTTTGCAATTCGATTTCGGCATCCGGCCTGATATTAGCTTTGTCAAAGTCAAAATAGATTGGATTGAGCTGCAATATTTTAGCCAAATCAAGGCCGTCTTCTAACTTGCTTTTATCTTTGGTTAACGGAATTTTGACGAAACCGGTTTCGGTTAAATCGGCAACATTTATTCTGATTTCATTGATAAGATAATCTTCTTTTTCACCTTTGATAAGCAATTCGTCAGCACAATGGGCATCGAAAGAAAAAACCGCATCTTCTCCCAAAGTACGTTTTTCGAGTTGTGAGCCTAAAGAATTTGAAAGCGTTACTGTCGGATTTGGGATGGCAAGCCCGGTTTCGGCATCCACGATAATTCCTCTTAATATTGCCAAACATTTCAGGTTAAAAGCGTAGATGTCATCGTCCCCAATTCCGCCCGGCCGGTTTGAAGATAAATAACCTATGCCACTCGCATCATCAGAAAAATAGGCAAAGTCATCGGAAGAGCTGTTGATCGGTTTACCGATATTTTTAATTGTGGCTTCCGAAGATGGATTTGAAAGGAAACCGGCAATGTTTGCAACTTTAAAGATATCTAAACCACCCAATCCGGGATGCCCGTCTGAAGCAAAAAAGAGGTTGTCCTCTTCGTCCACGTAGGGGAAACTTTCTCTTCCCTCAGTGTTGACTTTTGCCCCTAAATTCTTGGGCGTTCCAAAAGTGCCATCGCTATTTATTTCGACATAATAAATATCGGATTGACCGATAGTGCCGGGCATATCGGATGCAAAAAACAAGTATTTCCCGTTTTGGCTGACAAAAGGATGTGAAATGTTGTAATCATCGCTGTTGAAAGGTAAGGGTTCTACATTTTTCCATTCGCCTTTTTCAAAAGTGGCTTTAAAAATTTTCAGGTTGTTGATGTTTTCATCGTCTTTTTTAAGTCTTCCTCTAAAATAGTTGTTCCGAGTGAAATAAATAGTGCCAAAATCAGGGCTGAAAGATGCGGTTGATTCATGCATTCGCGAATTGACATCCCCGGGAAGTTCGATGATGTCAGAAAACATGTTTTGTGTTTCGGCGTATTGTCGAGCCAAATACAAATTTAAAAAAGGCTGGTTGTTCCATCCGTATTTCGGGCCGTTGTCACGTGCGGAGGCAAAGACCAACTGACCGTTTAGCAAAGAGGTTCCAAAATCGGATAATTGGGTGTTGATACTCAAATTTTTCAACTCAAAATCATTCGAGTTTTTTGAAATTTCTTTCAACAGTTGGCTGGAAGAAATATAATGAGCCGCTCTGGAATCTTCAGATTTTACTTCTTTGAATTTAGCCATCCAACGATCGGCTTCATCATATTTTTCTACACCTTTCAGACTTTGTGCGTAGCGAAAATAATATTCCGGATCGATTTTCTCGTTGAGCGACATGAGTTCGCCATACCATTTTTGTGCTTGTTCCATTTGATGGGTGAAATAATAGGCATCACCCAATTTTTGGAATAAATCGACAGATTTGTATCCCTTTTCGGCTACTTTTTCAAGAATCTGGGTTGTTTTGATATAGGAAAATTGCTTATTGCTTTTTTCTGCCCTGCTAAGCGCGTTTGTTTGAGAAAAAGAGGGAGTTTGTAGCAACAAGGCTGCTACTAAACTTGAAAAACTTATAAGTCGAGATAGTTTCATAGTCGTATATTTTAAAAGAATCTGGGTGAACGGACACGTGCTTTTGATAGCTCAAATCGCAAGAAAATTTCATGCGATCCACTGTTAAATTCTCCAAGCCTTGTAGTGTCACCGTCATAAGCATATCCCAAGAAGATATTGTCGTTAATCTGAAAACCTACTAAACCGCTCAAGGCAGCAGTCCATCGATAGGCAACACCAAAAGTGACCGTTTCCCGGTACATAAAGTTTGCCGATGCATCCCATTGGAGCGGAGCTCCTTCCACGGCTTTGAAAATCGTAGCTGGTTTGAATTTAAAGTTACGGTTCAAGTCAAACACATATCCGCCCATCAAAAAATAATGGATGCGCTCGCGTGCCAAAAGTGTGCGGGAAGAGGTTTGGTTGGAATTGTTGGAACGGTCAAAATGATCGGTTTCTACCAAATTGGGTGCCGAAAGGCCAACATACCAATTGTCGGATGAATAGTAAACGCCCACGCCGAAGTTAGGGTTAAACTCGTTGTCAATATTCGACTGAAAAGAGGGGTCATTCGGGTCTTGCAGGTTTAGTTTTGAAAAATCTACATCAAGTAAGTTTCCGCCAACTTTTAGTCCGAACGAAAGCCGATTGAAAGCCGAAGTTTGTATGGTATAAGAAAAATCGAGATCGAACGTGGTTTCTTTGGTAGGCCCGATTTCGTCGTGTATGATATTCAATCCCAATCCAATCTTACTTTCAAAAGCCAAAGGGGAGTGGATGCTAATGGTTGTGGTTTCTGGTGCACCATCCAACCCAACCCACTGTGTACGATACAATGCAGTCGCACTCAACGCTTCTCTTTGCCCGGCGTATGCAGGGTTGTAAGAAAGCGTGTTGTACATGTATTGTGTAAATTGTGGGTCTTGCTGGGCGTAGACAATATTCACAAATGTGAAAATTGACAGCGCAATCCATCTTTTTATACTTTTTGAAATCATTATTTTTCTACTTGAGGGTTTTAGAATTAGATTTTTCATGGCAGTTATCTATTAATGTATAAATAACCTGCCTTCTCCTTGTTTTGACCATTGCCGTCTTTGTATTTTAACACATAAAAATAAGTGCCTTCCGGTAATTTTTCATTTTTGTTGATGGTAGATCTTCCATCCGATATACCGGTAAATACTTTCCCGCCTGGCGAACCGTAACCTTTGGTGTCAAACACTTTGACTCCCCATCGGTTGTATATTTCTACCAAATTGTCAGGGAATCTTTCGATGCCTTTGATGGCAAATGAATCATTGCTACCATCGCCATTGTCAGAAACACCATTGTAGATAATCAAATCTTCTAAAAGCGGAACAATAGTTGGGTCATTTTCAGCCAATGTGACCGGGTCGTCAGACAAATCAGAAATAGATTCCGAATTTATAGTCATTGCATTGACAGTCGCCTGATTGACAACTTCGCCGTTTTCTATATCGTTTTGAGTCAAAACATAAATGGCAGTAAATGTTGAAGAATCGCTTGTCCCGACTGTTAAAGACGGCAAGATTCCACCGCTTACGCTGACTATTGGGTCTGTGATGGAAACCTCGAACAAATCTACATTCCCGGTATTCGTAACTGTGAAAGTATAGCGGATAGTTTCGCCGATTTGACTGAATCCGTCTCCGTTTTCATCAAAGAAGACACCGGTTTTTGTTAAGGAAATAGAAGGTGATTGTGGCAAAATCATCACGGTCGGGTCGTCGGGGTCTCCGTCACCGTTCAAATCATTATCGGTTAAGTCGTTTGGATCATCCGAAGTGTCATCAACTGTTGTACCATCATCAATTCTACTGGTTGCAACCGCTTGATTAGTGACCGAACCTAAGTTTATGTCATCTTGAGTTATGATGTAAGTTGCTGAGAATTCAGTCCCGTTGCTTTCCCCCGGATTCAAATCTATGGGATTTCCGCTAACGTTTACCAGGGGGTCGGTAATAACAATATTAAAAACAGCTCTACTTCCGGTATTGGTAACCGTGAAGAAATAGGTGATGCTTTCTCCTGCATCCGCCAAGCCATTGTTGTTTTCATCATTGAAAATCCCGATTTTCGTTAATTCGATTTCATTGCTAATGTTTAAAGGTGTTACCGTTGGATCGTCTTCCATATTGCTGTCATCATCTGACAAATCTTGCATATCCGTTCCACCCATAGATTTTCCGGTTAAAACCGCTTGATTAATTACACCCGCTTCGTCAATGTCCGGTTGTGTTAATGTGTAAGTTGCATTAAAAACCCAAACTTCATTGACATCTAATATATTGTCCGAATTGATATCGCCGGAATTCGGCCCGGATATGGTGCCGCCCAGCAACGGATCATTCACTACAACATTTTCGATGGCAATGCCTCCAAGATTGGTAACCGTGAAGGTATAATCTATAAATTCACCGGCTTCCGAAATTCCGTCTCCGTCAATTTCTCTGAAAGTCCCTGTTTTGATAAGTGCTAATAATTCTTTTCGAGTCAATGGTGTTACCGTCGGGTTATCTCTCAATACGGTTTGGTCATCCGATAAATCACTTACTCCGTTCAAGCTCGGGTCAAAACCAAAAACAGTTGCTTGATTCACAAAAAATCCGAGAATTATATCGGCCTGAGTGATGGCATAGGTTGCAGTAAAAGTAGTAGAATTGGTTTGCCCCGGAGCCAAACTCGCCAAAGGCCCTCCTTGAACGGATGCCAACGGATCTTGAATTGTAATATTCGTCAGTGTAACTGTCCCTGTGTTTTTTACGGTAAATACATAACTGATGGTTTCACCGGCTTGAGCAAAACCGTCGCTGTCTTCATCATTGAAAGTACCTGTTTTAATTAGACCAATAGACGGAAGTTGCGGTAATGGAATAATCGTTGGGTCGTCTTCTGCGTTGCTGTTATCATCAGATAAATCCTGAACGGAATTGCCAATACCGAAATCCCCTTTTACGGTTGCTTGATTTGAAATTGAACCAAAGTCAACATTTGCTTGTGTGAGTGTGTAATTTGCCTGATAAATCCATGATTCGCCTACATCTAGGATGTTATCATTGTTTAAATCTCCTGAAATCGGCCCTGAGATGATACCTCCGAGAAGCGGGTCATTCAGTTCGATAGATTGTAAGCTGATATTACCCGTGTTGCTTACCGTAAAGGTATATTCTATCACTTCATCTTTTGCTGCTGCACCGTCATCATTGTCATCAAAGCGAATGCCGGTTTTAATCAGGGCAATGGCAGGCCCTTGAGCTAAAGTAATCTCCGTTTGGTTGTTAACAGAGCCTGAGTCGCCTTCGGCTTCGTCCGTGGCGACTTTTGTATTGTTGTCCGTTATACCAGGTGATAAATGGTCAATTAATAAACCATTTTCTTGCAATAAACCGTTTCCATTACCGATTAAATCTAACGTAGAGTTGGTAAAATCGAACATAGAATTGACTTCTTTAGGGGAGAAAACTCGTTGACCGTAAGAAAAATTTAATAATAGAAAAAATAGAATGAAAGTACAATTAGCACAACTCGTTTTTTTTATGATGAGAACTTTTGAAACCTGGAAAATAAATTTCAAAAAGCTAAAAAATGTAGTTTTTTTCATGGGTATGGGTAAGAAATTTAATAGTATTTAGTTGGATTTAGAAAACAAAACAGCCAAACCAACATCAAATTTGTTATCCAAAAAAGATGTAGAGATGTAATTCGTTTTGATGAAAAATATTAAATCTTGTGAGAGGTAGTTTTTAAACATATGCAAACAATTTGGTTACTACTATTCAAATCTATTTATTAATAACAATTTACATAAAACGAATCGTTAAAATGCTTAAAATAATCGTTGAAGGGTAAGGGGTAATCTATTGGGTGTTTGAAAATTTAACATTATTAGCTAATTTTTAAAATTTATTTTCCCATAATCGATAAAGAATCTTTTACATATTAATATTCATATAGGCCATCCTTTCGATTATCCTTTAGTATTTTTGCAGCTTAATTATTGTTTGCATGAGTTTTAAAGAAGAAATTGCCCGCCGCAGGACTTTCGGCATTATCTCCCATCCGGATGCAGGGAAAACTACCTTAACCGAAAAATTGCTCCTTTTTGGTGGTGCCATACAAGAAGCCGGAGCCGTGAAGAGCAACAAGATTAAAAAGGCTGCCACGAGCGATTTTATGGAAATAGAAAAACAACGCGGTATTTCGGTTTCCACCTCTGTTTTGGCTTTTATGTACAAAGACAAAAAAATCAACATTCTCGACACACCCGGACACAAAGATTTTGCTGAAGATACCTTCCGAACACTCACCGCCGTGGACAGTGTGATTGTCGTGATTGACGTGGCCAAAGGGGTGGAAGAACAAACCGAAAAATTGGTAGAAGTCTGTCGCATGCGCAACATCCCGATGATCGTGTTTATCAACAAACTCGACCGTGAAGGAAAAGATGCTTTTGATTTATTGGACGAAGTGGAACAAAAACTTGGTTTGCGAGTTTGCCCGCTCAGTTTCCCGATTGGGATGGGGTTCGATTTTAAAGGAATCTATAATATTTGGGAGAAAAACATCAACCTATTTAGCGAAGACGGTCGCAAAAACATAGAAGATGTCATTTCTTTTGAAGATTTGGAGAGTTCGGAACTCGAAAAAATAATAGGCTCAAAAGCCGCCACTGACCTGAGAAATAATCTGGAATTGGTTTATGAAGTGTATCCTGAATTCGACAGAAAAGAATATCTAAACGGAACTTTACAGCCGGTTTTCTTCGGTTCGGCACTCAACAATTTCGGCGTACGCGAATTACTCGATTGCTTCATTCAAATTGCACCGGCGCCCAGGCCGAAGAAAGCAGAAGAGCGATTGGTCAATCCGGATGAAACTGATTTTTCGGGTTTTGTGTTTAAAATCCACGCCAACATGGATCCAAAACACCGCGATCGTTTGGCTTTTATCAAAGTCGTTTCCGGTACTTTTGAGCGCAACGTTCCCTATCTGCATGTCAGGCACAACAAAAAACTCAAGTTTTCCAGCCCGAACGCATTTTTTGCAGAGAAAAAAGAGATTGTCGATATTTCTTATTCCGGCGATATTGTCGGGCTTCACGACACCGGAAATTTCAAAATAGGCGATACACTCACAAGTGGAGAAAATCTTCATTTTAAAGGGATTCCGAGTTTTTCGCCGGAACATTTCCGATACATAAACAATGCCGACCCGATGAAAACCAAGCAGTTGGAAAAAGGCATTGACCAGTTGATGGATGAAGGCGTAGCACAGCTCTTCACCCTCGAATTGAACAATAGAAAAGTAATTGGAACGGTCGGCGCGCTTCAGTTTGAGGTGATACAATATCGTTTGGAACACGAGTATGGAGCCAAATGCAGCTACGAGCCGCTATCCATCCATAAGGCTTGTTGGGTCTCTGCGGAAAACCCGAAAAGCGAAGAATTTCAAGATTTTTTACGCGTGAAAAATAAGTTTTTGGCCAAAGATAAACGCGGCCAATTGGTGTTTTTGGCAGATTCAGCTTTTAGTCTTCAAATGACTCAAGATAAATACCAGAGCATTCAATTCTTTTTTACATCAGAATTTGACGTTTAATTCGATTAAAAGGGTTAAATTAGTTGCTTGAATTGAGCCTTTAAGATGCAGAAAGTACAAAACTTTTTGTGCCTGATTAGATATCGATTCAGTAAAATCTAATCTTCATGAAATATCTAACCGAATATCGAAATCTTGCAGATACCAAAAAATATTTGAGCCTTATTGAAAAAACTGTTACAAGGCCTTGGAATATCATGGAGATTTGTGGCGGGCAAACGCATGGTTTGGTACGGAACGGCATCTTAGATTTGTTGCCCGAAAAAGTCCGCATGATTCACGGGCCGGGTTGCCCGGTTTGCGTAACGCCTTTAAACCTTATTGACAAAGCCATCGAGTTACTGGAAAACGGCGTGATAGTCTGCTCGTTTGGCGATATGATCCGCGTTCCGGGAAGCAAAAAAAGCCTACTCGAAGCCAAATCCAACGGTGGCGATCTGCGTATTTTGTATTCCCCGATAGAAGCCGTAAAAATAGCCAAGGAAAACCCAACCAAAGAAGTAGTTTTTTTTGCGGTGGGTTTTGAAACCACCGCACCTGCCAATGCCTTGTCTGTTTTGCATGCCGAGCACGAAGGATTAGGTAACTATTCAATTTTGGTTTCCCACGTGCTGGTGCCACCTGCCATGGAAGCTATTTTGGATGATGAATTGTGCAACATCGATGCTTTTCTGGGAGCCGGACACGTCTGTGCCATCATGGGTTTTGAAGAATATTATCCGCTGGCGAAAAAATACAAAATACCGATAGTCATCACGGGTTTTGAGCCGGTCGATTTGGTACACGGCATTTATCTAGCGGTTTGTCAATTAGAAAAAGGGGTTCACGAAGTGAAAAATCAATATACTAGAGTAGTGAAGCCCGAAGGCAATAAAGTCGCGAAGGAAGTTATCCGCAAAATTTTTGAAGTGGGCAATCGCGAATGGCGCGGCATCGGAGAAATTCCTAACAGCGGCTATCAAATCAGGGAAGCGTATAAAAAATATGATGCGGAAACGAAGTTTGGGATTAGCCACATGAAAGCCCCGGAAAATTCCGATTGCATTGCCGGTGAAATTTTAAGAGGCATCAAAAAGCCGAACCAATGCAGTCAATTCGGAAAAAAATGCACACCCTACAACCCTTTGGGTGCACCGATGGTTTCTTCGGAAGGTGCCTGTGCAGCCTATTATCATTTTTCAAATAATTAAATCAAGATATAATTCATGGATGATTCAGAATTAGGATTTGACACCATCAATCTCGGGCACGGAAGTGGCGGAAAGATGACCCGCGATTTATTGGATAAGCTCATTTTTAAAACGTTTAGCAATCCGTTTATCGATCAGAAGCACGACGGTTCTGTGGTCAAAATTGACGGTGAAATTGCTATTTCCACCGATAGTTTTGTGGTTTCCCCCATCTTTTTTAAAGGTGGCAATATCGGCGAACTTGCCATCAACGGGACAGTGAATGATGTGGCGATGTGTGGAGCTATTCCCAAGTATCTTTCGTTGGCTTTTATTATTGAGGAAGGATTGAAAATTGTTGAATTTCGAGAAATCATACAATCAATCAAAGCGGCTGCCGACCGAAGCAGAGTACTCATCATCACCGGAGACACCAAGGTGGTTGAACGCGGAAAAGGTGACAAGATTTTTATCAATACCACCGGTTTTGGCGAAGTGCATGCAAAGGCAAAGATATCAACCGGCCGAATCGGAATAGGCGATAAAATTATCGTGAACGGCTATATTGCACAACACGGCATGGCCATCATGTCTGAACGGGAAGGCTTGGCTTTCGAGTCGGACATCGTGAGCGACACCACCAACGTAAACTTTTTGGTAAAAGATTTATTGGACACTTTTGGTGATAAAATACATTTTTTCAGAGACCCGACCCGTGGCGGTGTGGCGAGTGTGTTGTCTGAAATTGCAACGGATACAAACAAGGGCATTGCGATTTTTGAAGATCAAATCCCCTTGGAAAAGCAAGTGGCTGCAGCCTGTGAAATTTTGGGATTAGACCCGTTGTATGTTGCCAATGAAGGTGTGTTTATCACCATTGTAGAGGCTGAAATTGCAGATCATGTGATTTTATTGATGAGAAAAGATGAGAAAGGGAGAAACGCGGTTTGTATCGGGGAAGTTACGGTCGATCATCCCGCCAAAGTAGTCATGCACAGTTCGATTGGTGGAAAGCGGATTGTCAGTGCGTTGATTGGCGAGCAGTTGCCGCGGATTTGTTAGGGAATAAGGAGTACTTTAAGACCAAGTCCCAATCCCAATTGGTGTCGGGATCGGGACGAGAGAGTGATCGACTTGTCGATACTTTTTGAATACGCTTCGCTGATTCAAAAAACTCGAAGTGATAATGGTTACAACTACAAGGAAATGTCAGGTCGAGTAGTCACGCTGGGGCGTGACGTATCGAAACCTCAAACTGACACATTTTGGATTAATCGAACTCAGGTTAACAACCAATAAATACCGATTGCGATGGCGAAAAGCCCACCAGCCATTCGGATTCCTTTGAAAAAAACTTCGTTGTGCCCGTTTTTATTGACGGACGCGATTTTTCCGATTACAAAAGCATAAGCAATCATCGCAACCAAAATTCCGATGCCAAAACCACCGATGTACAGAGATGCATCCAAGCGAGAATTAAAACCTAAGATAGGAATAAACAACAGAAAATGTGCGATTCCTGCTAAACCGTGCAAAAAACCGATGGAAAAGGAAGCGAAATTGCTTTGGTTTAGGTTTTTGGAATGCGCGTGTTTGTGGGTTTGCCCGTGGCTGTGTTCGTGCAAGTGTTTATGAATAACCGGTGCGTTTTCACTGTGTACATGCAAGTGTTTGTGAACATTTTCTACTTTAAAAATTTTATAAAAAGCCCAAACCCCGATACCAATAAGCACCAAACCGACGAGTTGTTCGCTGTAGTGAGAAATACGTCCGACCGGAATCAGGTTTTTAAAAACGGCAAACAAAACCCCGATAGACAACATACCAACCAAGTGCCCGATTCCCCAAAAAAGGCCTATTTTCCAAGCTTTTTTCTTCGATTCGATGGCGAAAGGCGTGACGGCTGCCAAATGATCGGGGCCGGTGACGACGTGTAACATAGCCGCTATCAATCCGGCGGTGAGGGGAAAAGTTATTTCCATAAAAAGAAAACGGGATTAATTATTTAAAGATATGATTTTCCATAAAATTTACACTTCACAAATAATTAATAATTTAGCTTGTTTTATACGGCATAGGCGTTTATATTTGCATCCTTGTTTGCGGAAAATAAAACTCGGATAATTTTTCAGTTTTTATTTTAATAGTATATTAATAATCAGTATATTACGTAAAATAGAAAGGCAGGAATCAGCAGGAATTGAGAGGTTGAATTATTAGATTAAAAGGATTAAAATATTGGTCGCGTAGCTCAGCTGGATAGAGCATCCCGATTTCATCGGGACGGTCACAAGTTAGAGATAAAGGAATAGTAATTGGTCGCGTAGCTCAGCTGGATAGAGCATCTGCCTTCTAAGCAGACGGTCACAGGTTCGAATCCTGTCGCGATCACAAAAATGATTCAGCTTTTTGAGTTATCACGTTTACATACTGTATTCTAAGGAATTAGATAATTATTATGTTGGACACACTGGGGATTCGCTTGAATCTCGTTTACGGAAACATTTAAGTAACCATCATGGTTTTACGGCAAGAGCCATAGATTGGATTGTCGTATATAAAGAATTGTTATCTTATAAAGTCGATGCTTTCCAACGTGGACATTTTATAAAAAGTCAAAAATCGAGAAAATTTATTGAAAATTTAATCAGTGTGGCGGTATGGTGATTTGCCTCTTTTTTCTTCGATGATTTTTTTATTGAATGTTATACATACTTCACTGGTTTTGGTTAATCTTCCAGAAATCCGAATTTACCTAAATTAAAATCATTGATTGCCTGTATGATTTCCGCTTTGGTGTTCATCACAAACGGGCCTTGTGCGGCAATAGGCTCATGGATGGGTTCTGCGCTCAAGATTAATACAACTGCGTTTTCAAGGGCTTCAACAGTGAAATTTTCACCTTGGTTTTCAAACAAGACAAAATGGTCGGTGGGCGCTTGTCCGGCTTCGTTTACCAAGATGCTGCCTTCTATGACTAACAAAGCAGTATTGTAGTTTGCCGGGAAATTAAAATCGGTTTTTGCGCCTTTGTTCATTTTTGCGTTGAGCATATTCACCGGTGTAAAAGTTGAGGCTGCGCCTTTGATGCCTTTGTACTCACCGGAGATAACTTCAATTTCACCATTCTTGTTTTCCAAATGAAAACGATTGATGCTTTTGTTTTGGATGGCTTGGTATTTGGGTTTTGACATTTTGTCCTTGGCCGGAAGATTAATCCACAATTGCACCATTTGAAAATCACCGCCTTGTTTGCTGAAATTTTCTTCGTGGTATTCTTTGTGCAATACACCCGATGCAGCCGTCATCCATTGCACATCGCCTTCGCCGATGACTCCGCCGCCACCGCTGCTGTCGTGGTGTGCCACTTTGCCCTTATACGCAATTGTAACTGTTTCAAAACCCCGGTGCGGATGAACACCCACTCCTCTGGGCGTGTCGGTCGGCGGAAAATAAAATTTTGAGTTGTAATCGAGCATGATAAATGGGCTCATTCGCTGCATATCTAGACGGTATGCACTCGGTATAAAATTGTGGACTCGAAATCCGTCTCCTACAAAATGAGGTTCTCTGGGAGGAATGACCACTTCTATTTTTTTGGTTGCCATAATTTTTCTTTTGAATAATGCAAAGATACGAGTTATGTTAAACTCAAAATTGCCCCGTTGAGAGCAAAACCAAAGTGCAAGCCCGCTCAAACGGGATGTTGTTTGCCTTTAACAGCTGTTCCAATTCCGGATTCTCGCTCCCCGGATTGAAAATGACCCGCTCAGGTTTAAGGGTAAGGATGCCTTGGTAATAATTTTTTTGGTTTTCTGGGCTGAGATAAATTGAAACCGTGTGGAATTTTTCTTGCAAATTAATGGAATCTAAAATTGGAAAGGTTTCAGAATTGTCTTTTCTACTTCCGATGCCAACGGTTTCTACCCCGTGTTGATGCATCATTCTCATCGCCCTGTTTGCATATCTTCCCGGATTGTTTGATGCACCGAGAATGAGTGTTTTTTTCATCTGTTCTTTTTTATTGGTCAGATGGAATTCACCATCGAACATTTCGGTTGGTATCAACTTAATTGTTATGGCTCATTTCATGTTTTTAAAATTGATGTAACAAATTTAACTTTCTTGTCGTCTTATATTAAAATTACAAAATAAAAAGGTTGATTTTAGTTTTTGTAAAGAAAATTGTTTTTTATGTAGTATGTAAAACACAGTAATATGCAATACATATTAAATCAATTTTAAACTCAAGATTAATCGCAACCAAACAAATTAAACTAAAACTATTTTTAAAATGAAAAAAGCCATCCTCTTGTTAAGCCTCTTTTTTTACAGTATCATGAATGCACAACTTGCCAATCCTGCTCCCGAAGGCAGGGGTGTTGTTTTCGGAAAAGTTATTGAACAAAAATCGGGAGCACCCATTCCGTATGCCGCGGTTTCTTTGAAATGGCAGGAAAATCCGAATCAGTTGTTTGGAAGTATAACTGATGAAAACGGATTTTTCGAGGTAAAAGGCCTGCCGGAAGAAATACTTTGGATAGAAGTTCAATTCATCGGCTATAAGAATTTTGCCTCAAAAATTGACCTGACCCAATCCAAAATAATTGATGTTGGCGTGATTAATCTGGAAGAAGTTGTTTCGGGGCTTGCAGAAGTCAGCGTGGTTGGGGAACAATCGACAGTTGTACAAAAAATTGACCGCAAGGTCATCAACGTGGGCAAAGACATCACCACCATGGGCGCAACTGCGGCCGACATCATGGGCAATCTCCCTTCGCTAAGTGTCGATCAAGACGGGAATCTCAGCATGCGCGGCAACAGCAACGTGCGCATCTTGGTGGATGGCAAACCCACCAACATCGAACCCAGCCAATTGTTAAAACAAATCCCCTCTTCATCCATTAAAAGTGTGGAGTTAATCACCAATCCTTCTGCAAAATATAATCCGGAGGGCATGTCGGGGATCATCAACATCGTGTTGCACAAAAATGCCAATTTAGGCTTCAATGGCAGTTTTAATTCCGGCTACACCTATGGGGTAAAATCAAAATGGAACGGTTCGGTAGATTTAAACTACAAAACCAATAAATTCAACTGGTTTGCCAATTACGGCGTCAATTCGGGAACTTCTTTTAGCAAAGTTTTCATCGACCGGACAGACAACCAAACGCTTCAAGATTTGAATATTTTGAACCAGTCAAATTCACACTTAGCGAAGTTCGGTTTCGATTTTTACATCAATCCGAAAAATACTTTTTCGTTTTATACCATCCAAAATGCATTCAATGCCGATGCTGATATTTTGACAAATGTCGATTTTGTATTGAATGACCAACCCGATTTGATTCAAGACAATTTTATCGATAACGACAACGATACACAAACCTATAATTTCAATTACAAAATAGATTTTGCCAAGGAAGGACACAATTTGGAAGTTGAAGCCAATCTGAGCGACACCAATTCCAAAGAGAAAGCAGTTTTCGATTTTATGACTGATACAGACCAAATACGGTATGTGGACTTGCTCAGACCCGAACAAACAGAAAATATTTTCAACTTCGATTACGTAAACCCAATCACCGAAAAAATGAAATTGGAAGCCGGATTAGAATACAGGTCTAACGAAAACAGTATTGATTTCAAGACTAACAATCCCGATCCGAACAGTGTCAATACGATTTTTGATTACGACAGGGATATCTATTCCGCTTACCTCACGCTCGGTTACAACTGGAAAAAAATCACACTTCAAGCAGGCGTGCGCAGCGAATATTTTGAGGTGGATGCCGTGAGCGACAATGCCAATGTTTTCAACGAAGATTATTTTAATTTATATCCATCCGTGCACACCACTTGGTCACCATCCGAAAAAAATCAGTTTTCGTTGAGTTACAGCCGCCGCGTTGACCGTCCTGGCTTGGAACAAACCAATCCAATCCGTCAGTTTAGCACACCCACCATTACCGGATTGGGCAACCCTGCGCTCGACCCGCAGTTTACAAACTCATACGAATTTGGATATTCACGCCAGTTGACGAAAGGTTCGGTTTCGTTCACCACTTTCTACCGAAAAATAAAAGACGAAATCACGCAGACACTTTTTGAAAACCCGAACGACGTGACCCAAACCATCCTGAGTTTTGACAACGTGGACGACAACGAAGCCTACGGATTTGAAAGTTCAATTAGTTATAAATTTTGGGAATGGTGGAATACGACTGTCAACTTTGATTTGTACCAACAAACCCTGAATGGTGTGGCTGGCGCAAACAACCTATCGCGGGAAAATACCAAGTTGAATTTTCGTGTAAACAACAGTTTCAAAGCCACCAAAAAACTCAATTTTCAGCTATTCGGCATGTACACCGGCAGAGAGCGGACACTACAACTTGATGTAGAAGAAATGTGGCGGATTGATGCCGGTTTGCGATACAAAGTACTGAAAGACAAGGGCAGCTTGAGTTTCCGGGTCAACGATATCTTCAAAACACAATACGCCAATTTCAGCGCAGACAACCCTTTTCCACAATCCGGGTTTTCAAAATGGGAAAGCCGCAGGGTTTACATCGGATTTTCCTACAGCTTCTCAAAAGGCGATGTAAAATCCAGAAACCGCAAAAACAGGGATGACAACACCAAATCGGGTGGGGGTATCATGTAATATCATGTCTGATGTGGAGACCCAAAAGGTTTTTTAATCTATATTTCCAGACCCAACAAGTTTCTAAAACCTGTTGGGTCTTAATATCTCGTTTAATAAATTTCTTATATTTACCCGTAAAACCAAGCGCATGAATCTTCCGCAAGGGAAAAAAATATACTTCGCTTCCGACAATCACCTAGGCGCTCCTGACCGTGCAAAAAGCCTTCCGCGCGAGCAGTTGTTTGTCAGTTGGTTAGAGGCCATTAAAAAAGATGCTCACAGTCTTTTTTTGGTAGGTGACTTATTCGATTTTTGGTTCGAATATAAAAAAGTAGTTCCCAAAGGCTTTGTTCGTGTTCTCGGTAAATTGGCAGAATTGAGCGATTCGGGAATTCAAATCCACTATTTTGTCGGCAACCACGACTTGTGGATGGACGGCTATTTTGAAAGCGAACTCAACATTCCGGTCTATCACAGCCCACAAGTTTTTGAGTTCAACGGCAAACAATTTTTCATCGGGCACGGCGATGGTTTGGGACCGGGCGACAAAGGATTCAAAAGGATGAAAAAGGTATTTGCACATCCGGTGTCGAAATGGTTTTTCCGTTGGCTTCATCCCGACCTCGGTGTGCGTTTGGCACAACATCTTTCCGTCAAAAACAAACTCATTTCGGGTGTTGAAGATGTAACCTTTTTGGGTGCGGAAAACGAGTGGTTGGCGCAATATGCCAAACGAAAATTGGCAGAAAAACACTTCGATTATTTTATTTTTGGGCATCGCCATCTGCCGATTGACATTGCCTTGACCGGAACAAGCAGATATGTCAATCTCGGCGATTGGATTTCACATTATACCTACGCTGTTTTTGATGGAAAAGACTTGACTTTGCAGTCTTTTGAGGCAGGCCATAATCCGATCATTCACCACTAAAATTTTAAGTATGAAGCCAGTATTTGCCTTCTCATTATTGGGGATTTTATTTTTGATATCCTGTAAATCCGGTTTTGCCCCAAAAACAGAAGGTGAATTGACCTATAAAGAATTCACCAAGTCGCAAAAATCATTTCGGAGCAAGGATGGGAAAATGGCTTATATAGATAGAGGTCACGGGTCTGTTTTACTATTGTTGCACGGTGTGCCGACTTCGTCGTGGCTTTACCGAAATATGATTGATGAGTTGGTAGCGGGCGGATATCGAGTGATTGTGCCTGACATGCTAGGTTTTGGCAACAGCGATTCTCCTAAAGGCTACGACTTGTACCACCCCGAGGCGCATGCCCAACGATTGATTGCCTTGATGGATCACCTCAAAATAGAACATTGGACACAGGTATTTCACGATGCCGGGGGACTTTGGACATGGGAGTTGATGAAGGCTGCTCCCAATCGTGTCGATAAATTGGTTATTCTGAACACGATAATCTATCCAACGGGATTTCATCCACCCATCCGTTTCAAAAGAGGATTTTTTGCCAAATTAGCCATGTCGCTTTACAGCAACGGCATCTCTACGGATGTCATGCTCAAACAACTTTTTAAAGACGGTTTGATGGAAAACAACCTGACCAAAGTGTCTTATCAAGGTTATAAAAAACCGCTGTTGGCAGGACAGACCAAAGCGATGTACACTTTTTTTTCGTCCACTTGCAACAACTTACCCGACTACTCCGGCATCATCCGCGAAATTAACAAACCCATCATGCTGATTTGGGGCAAATACGACAAGTTTTTGGTGATAGACAACATGCGTGAAGAGGTTGTCAGTGATTTGCATATCCAACCCGAAAATATACATATGCTTGACGCCAAACATTTTATACAGGAAGAAAACCCGCGAGAAATAGACCGATTGATTTTGGAATTTATAAGGGAGGAGTAGGATTTCTTATCAAGTCAGATTTTATCCTTGATTCGCATTTATTAGTTGAACTTAAGGTTAAATAATTTCCGTTAACTTATCTTGAGTAAGTATCTCAAATTAAAACCCAAAGGGATCTAATTGCGAATTAAATTTGAAATTAAAATGTAAGTCTGAGGATTTTCCCGGATTTTGTAAGCTACTTTTTTTGTTGACTTGGTAGCATTATAGTTCTCAATATTTTTAATGTGAATTTTGTTTCAACAATTCCGGGAATTTTTGCTGGAACTTTCTCAATCGGGGGATAGAAACATTTTGGATGTAGGGGTTTTCGGCATGATGTTTTTCGTAATCCTGATGATAATCTTCCGCTTGGTAAAAGATTTTGAAAGGCACGATTTGTGTAACGGTAGGTGCGTTGAATACGTGTTTTGCTTCCAACGATTTTACATAAGCAATGGCGATATTTTTCTCTGTTTCATTTTGATAAAAAATTACCGAGCGGTATTGCGTTCCTCTATCCGGTCCTTGACGGTTTAAGGTCGTAGGGTCGTGCGAGCCGAAAAAGACTTTTACCAGTATTTCGTAGGAAACTACTTTTGGGTTGTAGTAAACGGCAACTGTTTCGGCATGACCGGTTTGCCCGAAACCTACGGCTTCATAGCTGGGGTTTTTGGTTTGGCCGCCACTGTATCCTGAAACGGCTTCATCCACACCTTTTACACTTTCATAAATCGCTTCCACACACCAAAAGCAACCGCTTGCAAAATAGGCTACTTGCCGGTTTATAGTCAGCTTCTTTTCCGATTCTCCAATTTTCACCTTATCTTGACAAGCGGTTTGAAAGAATGTAAAAAAGCAAAAAGGCAACAGTAAAAAGAGTTTTTTCATGGCTGTAGGTTTTTTTTGTTTCAATTTCTTCCTTTTTCAGACGGATAAAGAGTCGGTAAAGGGTCGCTCTGCCAAAATTCTTTGGTGTCCGCATCCATCATAGTCAGGCTTCCTGTGAAGCCGGCTCCCGTATCGATGTTCCACACGTTCGCAGCTTTAACAGGCGTAAGGTTGCCAATGCGCAAGGTGGGTGTATGGCCGATGTAGATTTCGGCAAACAGTTTCATCCTTTGAGGGTATTTGGGCGAGTCGTGTGGAATGTTAGTATCCAAACCAACGGCAGTTTCCCACAGCGTCCTATCCCAATAAAACGGGATGTTGTTGTATTCTTTTTCAGGCCCGTGCAGGGAGGTGAATCCAGCGTGAACAAACAATCTGTTTTTGGCATCGATGTGATAGTTTTTCAGCGATTGCAAAAAATTCAAATGTTTTAAGACAGTTGTTTTGTCAGCTTGCCTGTAATCGTCGATGGTGGCCTGACCCCCGTGCTGCAACCAAAGCGGATTGTCAGTTTTTTCTAACAACCATTTTTCAAACAAATCATCGTGGTTCCCTTTGATAAAAAGGCAAGATTGTTTTTTGTTTAATTGAATCAGCAAATCAATTACTTTTGACGATTCGCTCCAGCCATCGACATAATCGCCCAAAAAAATCAACCGGTCAGCGGCTGTAACTTTTGCGAATTCTAGAACTTGGGCCAAGGCCTTATAACCGCCGTGAATATCACCAATTACCAAAGTGCGCTGTTGACCTGTCATTTGTTTTAAAACGAACTTAAACCGTTACCCATTTGAAAGCATACGGGTCTTGCGGGATTTTAATTCTTTCTGATATTTTAGCCAATCTGTCCGGCAGATTCATGATGTAATCACGCGCGCGTTCCGATTTGTCGTTGAGTTCCCGGATGTTGGTGATGTCCCAAAAGTCGGTTAATTTTTTCAAGATATCGATATAATCTTCGGTGGTATAAACACCCAACCGTTGGGCTGCGTTGGAAAAATTTTCAAAAGCATCACCGATGACACCACCCGACTCACGAATGAATTGTGCCGGCATCACGATTTTTGTTTTCATCATATCCGAAAAAGCTATCATCATCTCACTCGGGTCAACCGAAAAAATCCGTTGGATAAAAGATCGATAGGCCATGTAGTGGCGCATCTCATCTCCGGCAATCAGTTTACACATATTCCCGAGGAGTTTATTTTGCTTTTTTTGTGCCAATTGCCCGACTCTTTTGTGCGAGATATGTGTAGCCAATTCTTGAAAACTGGTATATACAAAGTTTTTGTAAGGATCTCTTCCGGTGCCGATTGCAAATCCGTCGGAGATGATGTGTTGGGTTGTAATTTCAATCTCTTTCATATTGACCATACCAGAGAGATAGAGATATTTGTTGAGTGCATCGCCATGGCGATTTTCTTCGGCTGTCCAATGCCGAGTCCAGCGAGACCAGCCGTTTCTTTCATGTTGCTCAACTCCTTCGATATCCATAATCCATGATTCGTAGGTTGGCAGTGCCTCTTCCGTGATGGTGTCGGCTACCAAGACAACCCAAAAATCATAGGGCAATTCACGTGCTTCTTCACGGATTTGGCGAACAGCTTCGTAAAAATTTTCGTTAGAAGAGTCAGGCAGCAAATCGGTTGGTTGCCAGATTTTTTCGGCGGGAATCAAATATTCTTGCATCCATGCGTCCACCTCGGGTTCGAGGGTTTTCATGACTTCTTTTCGTTGTGGATGTAATGGCATTGTGAAATTATAAATAGTTTGTGGCAAAGATAAGATTTAAATAGGGATAAGCAGACGAACCTCTTTGATTTACCAATATTTTAACGAACTTTAATTGTATCGTATTTTTCTAAATATCCGCATCACCTCTTTAAAGGCATCGTAGGTTTTTTCGCTGTGAAGTTTAAGAAAAGGTTTTGCAGCGATTAATTTTTCTTTGGCTTCCTCAAAACCGTTCAGATAACAAAGCAGATAGGTGTTGGGGAGGTTTTCCAAATCGTTTTTATCTATGGTTTCAATCGATGCGCCTTTAATCAATTTCGATACCAATTTGTTGTTGGCATTGTATAGATGATGCATGACTACTTTGTCAAATTGGGGTGGTTCAAACAGCAAGTGGGAGTTGATTTTATAGGTGCCGTTTTCTTCAAAATTAATCACGACTTCTTCTAATGGGTAATATTTTTGGTGTTGATTAATTCCTAACTGCACATACTCGACAATTCTGAAACTGTCTTCATCAAACATAATAGACACTTCGTCCAAAGCCGAATAGAAAAGCCTGACATGCTCGTTAACCAATTCAATATCAACACGTGAAAAATAGACAGACTCGCCGATTCTCTTTTCCAGCCCTGCCCAGCACATCACGAATATCTCCTTGAAAACTTTGTAATGTGGCGGAAAATCGGGATGTTTTTTGATGATGAAATCAAATACGCCATCCAAAGTCAATTGAATGTTGTTTTGTGCCGACTTTTCTATCGAAGCTACTATTTTGGAGTTTGTATCCACCAATTCGCTTCGAAAGTTCACCGGCATGGAGTTGCTTCCTTGCCTGAAGAAAACCGTTCCTCCCCAATATTTCCAAATATTCCGGCGGAGCGATGTCAGTTTGTTGTTTGGGAATATAGTCACTAAACCCACTACTTTGTCATTCGGGAGGTTCGGAAACGGGATGTTTTCGTACTGCACCAACGGCGCATTGTCTAAGTATGCATCAATCAGGTTTTGAATCTTGCTGTCGTCAAAAAAATCGACTCCGACGATGGTATTTTTATCATCTTCGACCCCAACCACAATGTAGGAATTATTTTTGGGGTTGGAGTTGCTCAGGGCACAGACGTGTTTCAAAAATTTGGCTTTGCCTTCTTTTACATACAAATCTAAGCGGCGTTTTTTGTCATAAAAACTATTTTCATCTTGATGCGCCAACAAATTTTTGACCAGTAGCCGCTTGTTAATCATCTTTTATTAGGTATTTGGCAGAAGCCAATTGATGTTTATTCCTTTGTGTAATGGCATGAAAATTATTTCAGAATTTATTTATACTTTTCAATTGCGCCTTGGCTTTGAATTGCTTCCCGCTTCAGCAGGATGATTGCTGCAACAATCAAAAAAGGCTTTAGCCGAACTATTCATCCTTAAATTTTTGAATTCAACATCAATATTAAAGATCAAGTTATAAATTTTCAATAGTCATTTTACATCAGCTACAAACTATTTTCCAAGATTGTCACACAAATATATCAAACAAATTCGATTGATTCTTACTAAATGATTCCCTTGGTTGTCGGTAGAATCATCTTTTCCACATCGCGTTTGACAGCCGCTTTGATGGCCTTGGCAAAGGCTTTAAAAATAGCTTCGATTTTGTGGTGCTCGTTGGTACCTTCCGCTTTGATATTGAGATTGGCTTTAGCACCATCGGTAAAGGATTTGAAAAAATGATAGAACATCTCAGTCGGCATCTTGCCAATCATTTCGCGTTTAAAATCAGCTTCCCAAACCAACCAGTTTCTCCCGCCAAAATCGATGGCAACCTGTGCCAGACAATCGTCCATAGGCAGACAAAAACCATAGCGTTCGATGCCTAATTTGTTTCCCAAAGCACGACCGAATACTTCGCCCAACGCAATCGCTGTGTCTTCAATCGTGTGGTGTTCATCAACTTGCAAATCGCCTTCGATGCGTATATCCAAGTCCATTTGGCCGTGTCGCGCGAGCTGGTCGAGCATGTGGTCAAAAAATTCAATCCCTGTTTTGATTTCACTTTTTCCGGTGCCGTCCAAGTTGAGTTTGATATAAATATCCGTTTCGTTGGTCTTGCGGTGCAGTTCGGCAACGCGGGTTTGCAATTTCAGAAATGTGTAGATTTGTTCCCAATTGTTTGTTTCAAGTGCGATAAATTTTTGTAGTTCGGCTTGTTTAACAGAAACTTCGTCTGTGCCCAAATTCGTTTGTTTGTTTATAAAAATTGCACTCGCGTTCAGGTTTTTTGCCAATTCGACGTCTGTCAATCGGTCGCCGATTACGAAAGAGTTTGCCAAATCGTAACTAGAAGAAAAATAGCGAGTCAACAATCCGGTTTTGGGTTTTCGGGTGGGCGCATTGTCTTTCGGAAAAGTCCGGTCAATTAAAATATCATCAAACTTAACACCTTCACCTTCCAAAGTTTTTAAAATAAAATGGTGTACCGGCCAAAAGGTTTCCTCCGGAAAATTAGCCGTTCCCAAACCATCCTGATTGGTGACCATGACCAATGCAAAATCGAGCTCGGTGGCGATTTTGGACAAGTAAGTCAAGGCTTTCGGGTAGAATTCGAGTTTTGCAAACGCATCGATTTGCTCGTCTTCCGGTTCTTTGATTATCGTGCCGTCACGGTCTATAAAAAGCACTTTTTTAGCCATTAGTTCATTTGATTTAAGGCGGTTATTAATTTTTTATTTTCGGCGGATGTCCCTATCGTAATGCGCAAGGTGTTTTGGCAAAGCGGTTGCGAACTCCGAATTCGGGTGACGATGCCTTTTTCAAGCAATTGGGTGTATCGCTTGGCAGAATCATCTACCCTAATCAACACAAAATTAGCATCGGTTGGATATATTTTTTTGACAAATTCAATTTTTTTCAAGGCTTCCAACAATATATTTCTTTCTTGTAAAATTCTTTTAACTTCCTGTTGTACACCCGCAACATCCAAAACCCTTTCCATGGCTTTTATTTGCGTCAATTTGTTGACATTATACGGCGGTTTAATTTTATTGAGAACAGCAATAATTTCAGCCGATGCATAGCAAATTCCCAATCGTATTCCGGCCATTCCATAAGCTTTGGAAAGTGTTTGTGTGACAATCAAATTAGGAAAATCGTTCAATCGGGCTAGCCAACTTTCCTTCTCAGAAAAATCGATGTAAGCTTCGTCTATGACTACTAAACCCGGAAAACGGACAATCATTTTTTCTATTTTATCGGCATCGAAAGCATTCGCGGTGGGATTGTTTGGCGAACAAATGAACAAGATTTTGGATTGTGTATCAATCTTTTTTATAACTTCTGAAACTTCGGGTTGGAAATTTTCTAAAAGCAAAACCTCCCGGTTTTCAACCGCATTGATTTCGGACAAAACGCCATACATGCCGTACGTTGGTGGCAGTGTGATGATGTTGTCTGTTTTGGGTTCGCAAAAAGCCCTGAAAATCAAATCGAGTACTTCGTCGCTGCCGTTGCCTAAAAGGATGTTTTCTGTCAAAACGTCTTTTTGTTCAGCCAATGCTTTTTTCAAAGCGCGTTGTTGCGGGTCAGGATAACGGTTGACACCATTTTCAAACGGATTTTCATTGGCATCCAAAAACACCATCTCTTGCTCGAAATCCTTAAACTCATCGCGTGCAGATGAATAAGGCTTGAGCCGAAGCACATTGGTTCGGACGAGGGCAGAAAGATTGAAAATTGAAGACATGGTTAGATTAATGAATTACGAATTACAAATTATGAATAACTAATAACGATTAAAGTTTAACAGATAAAGAATTCAAGCGAAGTGTGACCGCATTTTTATGGGCTTGCAAGCCTTCAGCTTCCGCCATGGTTTCGATGGTTTTTCCGATGTTTTGAATTCCCATTTCACTTACTTTTTGAAAAGTCATACTTTTCATAAAGCTATCCAAATGCACGCCGCTGTAATTTTTCGCAGAACCGTTTGTCGGCAGCGTATGATTGGTTCCGGAGGCATAATCCCCGGCACTTTCGGGGGTGTAATTTCCGACGAAAACCGATCCTGCATTGGCAATACTGTCCACGTAAAAATTTTCGTTTTCTGTACATATGATAAAGTGTTCGGGACCATACTCATCGATGAGTTCCAAAGCGGTTTGGTGATTGTCCACATAAATCAATTTGGAATTGGCGATAGATTTTTCGGCTATCGATTTGCGTGGTAAAACTTGGAGTTGAGCGTGAATTTCTTGCTCCACCGAATCTATCATTTTTTTGGAAGTTGAAACCAAAATTACTTGGCTGTCTTCGCCGTGCTCGGCTTGGCTCAGCAGGTCGGAGGCGACAAAAGCAGGAACAGCACTATCGTCTGCTACGACCAACAACTCACTCGGCCCGGCAGGCATGTCGATGGCTACACCAAATTGCGTAGCCAACTGTTTGGCAACGGTGACATATTGATTTCCGGGTCCGAAAATTTTATAGGCTTTTGGGATGGATTCTGTGCCAAAAGTCATCGCGGCAATGGCCTGCATGCCGCCGGCTTTAAAAATTTGCGTAACGCCACACAGATTGGCAGTATATAAAATAGCCGGATGAATGTTCCCTTCTTTATTTGGTGGTGAACACAACACGACCTCTTTGCAACCCGCAATCTGAGCAGGAACTGCCAGCATCAGGATGGTCGAAAACAACGGGGCGGTTCCGCCCGGTATGTACAACCCCACTTTTTGAATGGGTCTTTTTTCCTGCCAACAACGAACTCCCGGAGTGGTTTCAACTTCAAGAACGGGCGTTTTTTGTGCTTTGTGAAAAGTTTCGATGTTGATTTTGGCTGTCTGAATGGCTTGTTTCAACTCTTCCGGAACGGCTTGAATGGCTTCTTGAATCTCGCCTTCAGATACTTTCTGTGTGATGAGCGAAACGTGGTCGAAACGTGTGGTGTATTCGGATAGTGCCGCATCGCCTTCCCGTCGGATTTTGTCGAATACTTCTTTGGCGACAGGCTCGATATTCGCGTAAGTGCGGGTAGGCCTTTTCAAAATTACCTGCCAATCACTTCGTTTTGGGTTGTCTATTTTAATCATCTTTACCGTTTTATAAAACCATTTTCTCAATCGGGCAAACGAGGATGCCTTCTGCACCGGCAGATTTGAGCGCATCGATGATTTCCCAAAACTTATCTTTTTGAATGACGGTATGAACAGAACTCCAACCTTCTTCTGCTAAAGGAAGCACCGTCGGGCTGCGCATACCGGGCAAAAGTTTGATAATTTCGTCGAGTCGCGAATGGGGAGCGTTTAGCAATACGTATTTTGATTCGCGAGCGCGCAAAACCGATTTGATTCGGAACTGAAGTTTGTCTAAAATTTCTTTTTTAACTTCAGTCAATTTTGATCCGACGGCCAGTACCGCTTCACTCTCCATCATCACTTCGACCTCTTTCAAATTGTTTTTGAAAAGGGTATTACCACTCGACACGATGTCGCAAATGGCATCGGCCAAACCGATGTTTGGAGCGATTTCAACTGAACCGTTGATGATGTGCAACTCAGCTTTTACACCGAATTTTGATAAATAATTATTGACCGTATTCGGATATGAAGTGGCTATGCGTTTTTCCTGAAGGTCTTGGACGGATTGGTAGTCAACGTCTTTGGGTACTGCGATGCAGACCCTGCATTTTGAAAACCCCAAACGTTCGACGATGCGCAAGTCGTTTCCTTTTTCTATCAAGAGGTTTTCGCCAATGATGGCCGCATCAACTACACCGTCTCTCAAATATTGCGGAATGTCGCCGTTTCGGAGATACAAAACCTCGATGGGAAAGTTCTTGGCAGAGGCTTTGAGCTGGTCTTGTCCGTTGTCGATGGAAATTCCGCAATCTTTCAAGATTTGCATGGAGTCTTCATTCAGCCGGCCTGCTTTCTGAATGGCAATTTTTAGTGTGTTCATAATTTAATTTAAAAATTTTATAAAAAAGAAACCCGTTTGATTGGCTCAAACGGGTTCGAAATATGTCTGTTTTACACAATACAATCTCACCTCGCCTGAGCGAAACATAGAGAATGATGGTGTGTACTTTTATTATTCATGACAATGCAAATATAAATTTATATTTTTTATCAAACAATTTTCAAACAAAAAACATCAAAAATAGCTGCTTTTGTTGTATTAATTTTTTCCTTTTAAGGCCTTTTTAGCTTCTTCTTTGTTGATGGTGTCCACCATAATTGGTGTTGCAACAAAGAGTGAAGAGTAGGTTCCTACAAAAATACCCACCAGAATAGCAAACATAAATCCTCTGATGGAATCGCCACCGAAAATGAAAATGGCCAAGATAACCACGATGGTTGTTGCCGAGGTGTTGATGGTTCTGCTTAAAGTGGAATTTAAAGCTTCATTGACCAAAGTGTCGAATTTTTTGGAGGAACCCTCAGACAAATATTCACGGACACGGTCAAAAACTATTACGGTATCGTTAAGCGAATACCCGATAACGGTCAGAATTGCGGCAATGAAAGCTTGGTCGATTTCCATGTTGAAGGGCAAAAACTTGTAGAACAAAGAGAATACGCCTAAAACGACCAATGCATCATGGAAAACAGCCAATACAGCACCAAAACTGAATTGCCATTTTTCAAATCGCAATAAGATATAGATAAAAACAACAACCAATGAACCCAAAAGTGCCCAAACCGAATTTTGTTTGATGTCGTCTGCTATGCTTGGTGTAACCTTGAAGGTTTTCATGATACCCGCAGTTTTTGTTTCAGAAATATTAGCAAAGTCTTCCAAGGATAGGCCGGCCGGCAAATACGGTTGAAGTATTTTAAATAATTTTTCCTGAATTTCATTGTCAATTTCCGTTCCTTCTTCATCGACTTTGTATTTGGTCGTGATTTTAAGCTGATTGTTGGAACCGAAAGTTTTTACCTCCGCACTGCCGAATTCGGCAACCACGATTAATTGAATTTCTGTCGGGTTGACAGCATTTTCAAACCGGACTTGGTAAGTTCTACCGCCGACAAAGTCAACCCCCCAATTAAGTCCTAAAGAAAACAAGGAAATCATTGCTATCACAATCATCGACCCCGAAAAGACATAAGCAATTTTTCGTTTACTCAAGAAATCGAATTTCAAATTGGTAAACCAATTTTTGGTGATGGGTGTGGAGAAGTCCAATCTTTTTCCTTTGTTGAGAAACCATTCAATAAATAGTCTGGAAATAAAAATAGCAGAAAATAAAGAGGTTGCAATCCCGATTAGCAAGGTTGTAGCAAATCCTTTAATAGGGCCGGTTCCAAACACATACAAAATCAAGGCGGTTAGGGCGGTGGTAATGTTTGCGTCAAAAATAGAGGACATAGCGCCTTTCCAACTAAAGGCATGGCGGAGTGCTTCTTTTACATTTTTGCCGGCGTAGAGTTCTTCTTTGGCACGCTCGTATATAATCACGTTTGCATCAACTGACATACCGATGGTCAACACGATACCTGCAATGCCGGGTAAAGTCAAAACTGCGCCAAGTCCGGTCAGTACGCCAAAAATAACCAGCAAGTTGAAAAGTAAGGCAACATTGGCAAATAAACCGGCATAACCATAGTAGAAAACCATCCATAAAAGCACGATTAAGAATGCGATTGCAAATGAATTGATACCACTGTCTATAGCTTCTTGCCCCAAGGAAGGGCCAACAATTTCAGACTGGATAATATCTGCGGAGGCCGGCAGTTTTCCGGCACGCAAAACGTTGGCTAAGTCGATGGCCTCGTTCAGGGTGAAGTTTCCTGAAATTTCAGAACGCCCGCCTTGAATAGCTCCTTTTGAAACACCTGGGGCAGAATACACAATATTGTCCAAAACAATGGCGATGTTGCTATTCTCTTGTGAAGCTTTTCCGGTCATTTTTTCCCATATCTTAGAGCCTACGCCGTCCATTTGCATGGTTACGGAAGGTTTGCCGATTTGATCGTAAGATTGCTGGGCTTCGACAATTACACTGCCACTGAGCGGTGGAATGTTGTCCCTGTTAGATTTAAGTGCGTACAAATCTATCATTTCCGATTGGCCTTCGGGCTTACTCCACGCAAACCGGACGAATTTTTGATCGCCTTGCAGCAAACCTCTCACTTGGGGATTGTTCAGATATTGATTAAAAACAGCGGTGTCTTTGGTTGCAACCGTAGCGATGATTGGGCCGCCATTGTAAACTTTTGATTGTTCTCTGACAAACAGGTCAAACAAAGGATTGTTGGAAGCTGCCTGATCTAATGAGTCTTTTTTTACATCCACCAATAAAGAATCGATTCCGGTCGCGGCAGGTGTTTCTTTTGGGGTTTCTCTCTTGACGATGGTTGTTTTAAGATATTCGTTGGTTTGGGATAAGAAACCGGCGAGTTCATCCACTTTGTAGGTTTCCCAAAACTCTAACTGGGCGGTACTTTGCAACAATTTTTTAACCCGATTGACATCTTTAGCCCCGGGGAGTTCAACCAAAATACGACCTGTATTCCCAAGCCTTTGTATGTTCGGCTGGGTGACCCCAAATTTATCAATCCTTTTTCTAAGCACTTCGAAGGCACTCAAGACAGACTCATCAACTTTTCTGCGGATGACGTTTTTAACTTCGTTTTCCGGTGTGTCGAAGTTGATGCTTCCACTAAGCGATTTGTTGGCAAAAATATCAGGGGATGATAATTTAGTCTTGTTGCCGTTTTTGGCATTTATCTCGTCAAAGGCGATGAAGAACGACTCAACATAAGCATCTTGGCTTTGTTTTTGTTTAGCCGATGCCAGGGCAAGTGCTTCGTTGAAAACAGGATCTTTGGTGTTGTTAGCCAAACCTTTGAGGATGTCTTTGACGGAAATTTGAAGAATCACATTGATCCCACCCTTTAAATCGAGGCCTTTGTTGAGCTCTCGGTCTTTTACCTCGTTGTAGGTGAAATCGGTAAATCCTAAATTGAAAACCTTTTCGTTACCCAATGAATCCAAATATTCTCTCTCCTTCAAGTCGAGGATTTGTTGGTAGTCTATGGAATTTGAATCAACATTTTTTGCTGCATAATCCTTAGCCTTGTTTTCAATCTTGTTGGCGACAAACGTAAATGAAAGTTGGTAGATACTTACTAATCCGAATAAAATCGCAAATAGCCTAATGAGTCCTTTATTTTGCATTTTCTTGTTTTGTTATAGGTATTTTAAAAAACGGACAAATATAGAATTTACAACCTGATTAGACAATTTATTTGTCACATTTTATTAAAAAAGGCCATCGCACAAACGACAGCCTTTTTTGAGGTATAATTCTTATCGAAATTATTTCAACACTTCATTGAGTGCATTATTCATTTCCCGCACTTTTTCGGCACTCGATTTAAACAACGCTTTTTCTTTTTCATTCAAATCCAATTGGATGATTTCTTCTACACCGTTTTTGCCGATGATGGCCGGAACGCCGATGCAGATATCCTTTTCGCCATATTCGCCATTTAAAAACACGGAGCAAGGAATGATTCTTTTTCTGTTGTGAAGAATGCTGTCAACCAAGAAGGCGACCGATGCGCCCGGAGCATACCAAGCTGAAGTTCCCAACAATTTTGTCAAAGTTGCTCCGCCTACCATCGTGTCTGCGGAAACTTTTTCGAGTTGTTCGGCTGATAATAATTTAGAAACCGGGATTCCGTTGTAGGTAGCAAGCCTTGTCAATGGAATCATGGTGGTATCGCCATGGCCACCGATGACCATGCCATGGATATCATTAGCAGGTTTGCCAAGAGCCAAGGAAAGATAGGTTTTGAAACGAGAACTGTCAAGTGTGCCGCCCATGCCGATGATTTTGTTTTTCGGCAATCCCAAAGATTTGTGGGATAAGTAGGTCATGGTATCCATCGGATTGGAAACGACAACGATAACTGCATTTGGTGAATATTTGAGGATGCTTTCAGCAACTGACTTGACAATACCCGCATTGATGCCTATGAGTTCTTCCCGAGTCATGCCGGGTTTTCTTGGAATGCCGGAAGTGATAACAACTACATCGCTGCCTGCGGTTTTTGAATAATCTCCCGTAGTGCCGGCCACTTTTGTGTTAAAGCCTGTGGTGGTGGCACATTGCATAATATCCAAGGCCTTTCCTTCTGCAAAACCTTCCCGGATATCGAGAAGAACTACCTCACTAGCAATTTGTCTGTACGAAATTACGTCTGCGCAAGTCGCGCCAACGTTTCCTGCTCCTACGATGGTAACTTTCATTTTTTTGAAATTTTTAATTTGAATTTATTCGGTTTGAAATCTTTGATAAATCGACGAAAACAAAAGTACAAAAATGAATTGTAATCGGGTTTATAAAAGTGGATTTTTAGACGAAACCGCGCAGAAGCCTTACATTATCTGAAACCAAAATGTATCCCGACACTGATGGTTTCGTATTCTTGAAATGTGTAATCGGCGTTCAACCCGAAGAAGCCGAGTTTGAGTTTGGCTCCGACTGTAGCCCGAAGCCCCGAAATATCATTGTTCACGGTAAACGGATCGGTCAACACACGCTCTTGGTTGAAGATATTCGCTTCGATGATATAGGTTCCTTTCAAATCCAAATCTGAATTGCCTGAAATGTATCCCAATCCACCGTAAAAATTGATAATCGGTAGTTTGGTGGAGGCAATTAGCTCGAATAACCAAGTTTCTGCATCCAATTCCAACCGCTGATTTTCACCTCTTAAAGCGACATCGCCGGAAAAGTCGAATTGAGTATCTAACTGGTTATAAGCTACTAAGCCTGAAATATCAACAGGGAGGACGCGACCGAGTGGCAACCAAGAGGTAATTTCGTGTTGGATTCCAAATCCTATCATTTCGGATTCGACCTCCTCAATATTTGTTTTGGGAAAATAGCGGACTTTGATTTCGGTCGATTTAAACAGTCCCACTTCAGCTTGTAAGAAGGCTGTCGGCAACACATCCACCCCTTTTGACGACACGCCGTTGGGCAACAAGATTTCAATATCCTGATTCAATCCATTTTCTTCTACCCGCGAAATAACAGACACACTTGGCGTGTTTTCGCCGAAAACGGTTGCAACCTGTTTCGACTGGCTACCGTCTTCAAAACGGATGTTTTCATAGTCGGATACATTCAAATCAAAAGATTGATCTGCGTTGTTGACAAAATGCCCGCTGGCAACCAACGAAATGTCAAAGCCCAAAGGCTTGTGTACTTTGGCGGTTTTGTACCAGCCGCTGTTCATGCTGTACATGAGGCTTTCGGCTCCGGGCGTGATGTAAGATTTCGCAAATGTTTTTGCATCGTTAACACCTGATATCAAGAGTTTTTCGATGTTGTTTTGGGCACTAACTTGATTAATACAAAAAAATAAAACGAAAATTAGAGCTGCTTTTTTCATAAAATTTGAGTGTTATTTGATTGTCCATATAACTTGTATTATTCATTATCATTGTCTTTTTTTAATCATTTTCATAAAAAAATCCCGCTAATCGGGATTTTTTTATGAAACAATTTTATAGGTTACGCATCAATTTTGGCATAAGCCGCATTTTTTTCAATAAATTCTCTTCGCGGGGGTACTTCGTCACCCATCAGCATCGAAAACACACGATCTGCTTCAGACAAACTGTCGATGTTTACTTTGCGCAGCGTTCTGAAATTTGGATTCATGGTGGTGTCCCAAAGTTGTTCGGCGTTCATTTCTCCCAAACCTTTATACCGTTGAATGGCAGCGCCTTGCCCGTATTCTTGCATCAGTTGTTCGCGCTGTTTCTCGTTCCAAGCATAGGTTTTTTTAGAGCCTTTTTTGATGAGATAGAGGGGAGGAGTTGCGATAAATACGTGTCCTTGTTCGATAAGTTCGCGCATGTAACGGAAGAAAAAAGTCAATATCAAGGTAGAAATGTGGCTGCCGTCCACATCCGCATCACACATGATGACTACTTTGTGGTATCGTAGTTTTTGAAGGTTGAGGGCTTTAGAATCTTCTTCTGTTCCGATGGTTACACCTAAAGCGGTGTAAATATTTTTGATTTCCTCGTTGTCTAAAACCTTGTGCTGCATGGCTTTTTCGACATTCAAAATTTTACCTCTCAGGGGAAGGATGGCCTGAAAATTTCTGTCGCGGCCTTGTTTGGCCGTACCGCCTGCCGAGTCACCTTCAACAAGGAAAATTTCGCACCTCACAGGATCTTGTTCAGAACAGTCGGAAAGTTTTCCGGGAAGCCCCATACCACCCATCACAGTCTTGCGCTGTACGAGTTCGCGTGCTTTTCTAGCCGCATGCCGAGCCGTTGCTGCCAAGATTACTTTTTGTACGATTATTCTGGCATCTGCCGGATTTTCTTCCAAATAAATCTCGAGCATTTCAGAAACCGCTTGGCTCACAGCCGAAGTTACTTCCCGGTTTCCCAATTTGGTTTTGGTCTGTCCTTCAAATTGGGGCTCTTGAACCTTTACAGAAATCACAGCGGTCAAGCCTTCGCGAAAATCGTCTCCGGCTATTTCAAATTTTAATTTGTCGAGCATACCTGAGGTCTCGGCATATTTTTTTAAGGTTGTGGTCAAACCTCTCCGGAAACCGGCCAAGTGTGTTCCTCCTTCGTGGGTATTGATATTGTTGACGTATGAGTGAAGGTTTTCGGTAAACGAGGTGTTATAAACCATCGCTACTTCTACCGGAATATCGTTTTTATCGGTTTCAAGGCTGATGATGTTGGCTATGAGAGGCTCACGATTACCGTCCAAAAATTTGATGAATTCTTTCAATCCTTCTTTGGAGTGAAACAATTCGGTTACATAATTTCCCTCTTTGTCCTTTTCTCTTTTGTCAGTCAAAGAGATGCGGATGCCTTTGTTCAAATATGCCAATTCGCGCATTCTTCCGGCAAGTGTGTCGTAGCTGAATTCGGTCACTTGCTCAAAGATGGTGTCATCTGGTGTGAAAGTAACTTCGGTTCCTGTTTTTGTAGTATCGCCTACTAATCTGACAGGATAGATGGCTTTCCCCTTTTCATATTCCTGCTCCCAGATTTTTCCTTCTCTGTAAATGGTCGCTTTTAAGTGTTTTGACAAGGCATTGACGCAAGATACACCTACGCCATGAAGTCCGCCGGAAACTTTATAAGAATCTTTGTCAAATTTTCCACCCGCTCCAATTTTGGTCATTACAACTTCTAAGGCAGAGACACCTTCTTTCTTGTGAATCCCTACAGGGATGCCTCGCCCGTCATCTACCACGGTTACAGAATTGTCTTCATTGACGGTAACTTCTATGTTTGAACAATATCCACCCATTGCCTCATCGATGGAATTGTCCACTACTTCATATACCAAATGGTGCAAACCGCGCATACCGACATCCCCGATATACATGGAGGGGCGCATCCGCACATGCTCCATTCCTTCGAGTGCCTGAATACTGTCTTCTGAATATTTTTTTTCGTTGTTTTCCTTCGGGGACTGGGTTTCTTCACTCATGTTTAATCTGACTTTTTTAAGTTTTTTTTCAACCCACAAATATAGACAAATTCAATTTTTTCAAAACCTTTTAATCGATTGAATTGGCTCAAGTTATTAACAATTCTTGATAAAAAATAATGTTATTTTGTAAGATTGAAAATCGTATTTTAAGAAAATTTTATATTTTAGACATCGATTACAGTATTAACACTAATTTTTTTAAAATGGAAATTCAACAACCACCCAAAACATGGCTTTTACAATCTCTTCTTGTCACAATTCTTACTTTTTTGTGTTGTTCAAATATTTTAGGTTTACCTTTTGGAATAGCTGCGATTGTTAACGCTTCAAGTGTTGAGTCTAAGTTTAATCGCGGGGATTTTGAAGGCGCAGATAAAGCCTCCAAAAACGCTAAGAAATGGACGATTGTCACAGGTGTTTTAGCCGTTGTAAGTGTTATCTTATTTGCAGTATTGTATGTTTTCGGGTTGTTAGCTTTTTTAAGTGCGGCTAATTACAATTTATAATTGAAAAGAGCTTTTTATATTTTTGTTTTACCCGCATTTGCAGGTTTTTTATTTCTTTATTGGCAGCTCAACCCCCGCGAGTGGTCGTTTTTCCCAAAATGCCCTTTGTACCACTTCACAGGGTTGAAATGTTCGGGTTGTGGTTTGCAAAGAGCCATACACGATATTTTACACTTGGATTTTGTCAGTGCATTCCACGAGAATGCACTGATTCTTTTTGCCATCCCTTACGTGGGTTTTGGGTTCTATTTGGATCAAAAAAAAGTGCTCACGGCAAAGCAGTTTCTGCTAAGACGAAAGTTGTTCGGAATAACCGCCATTTGGATCGTTTTTGTAATTGTCGTTGCTTATGCAATATTGAGAAATTTCTAATGTAACAATGTATCAATTTGAAAATTTGAAAATGTGTCAATTTGAAAATGAAACAACTCAACACTCAATACTTAGAACTAAACATTAAACACTTCAATCCCGCAACTTGAAACAAATCTTACCTTCTGTCAGTTTTGACGATTTATCGAAACTCGATCTACGAATCGGAACGATTATTCGTGCCGAATATTTTGCGGAAGCCAAAAAACCCGCCATCAAATTGTGGATAGATTTCGGAAGTTTGGGAATCAAAAAGTCGAGTGCGCAAATTACGCATCGATACAGCCCTGAGATGCTTGTCAACCGGCATGTCGTTGCCGTAATCAATTTTCCGCCCAAACAAATTGCCAATTTTATCAGTGAATGTTTTGTGTTGGGGGCTATCAATCAACAGAATGAAGTGGTTTTGCTCCATCCCGAGTTTACTGCCGTCAACGGAGGCGAAGTAAAATAGTTCTTTTCGATTGAACAATTTCTTCTTATTTTTATACGAAATATTCCATCGATGAAAAAAATCCTTCCACTTTTCGCTATTCTTATTTATTTGGCTTCTTGCCAAACCCCAAAAGAAAACATCGATTTAATGGTTGTCAATGCGGATATTTATTCGGTTGACAGCACTTTCACCCGAGCTGAAGCTTTGGCTGTCCATCAAGGAAAAATAGTAGGCATCGGCAAAACGGCCGATTTACAAAAAAAATTCAGTACAAAAAACACAATCGATGCCGAGGGGAGAGTTTTACTTCCCGGATTGATAGATGCGCATGCACATTTTTATGGTTTGGGCGTGGATCAACAACAAGCAGATTTGGTGGGTACAAAAAGTTTAGAGGAGGTTTTAGCACGATTGGTTGCATTTCAGAAAGAAAAAAATCCGAACTTTTTGCTGGGAAGAGGATGGGATCAAAACGATTGGGATGTGAAAGAATTCCCCACCAAAGAAAGTTTAGACAAGCTTTTCCCCGATACGCCTGTTGCAGTCACACGCATTGACGGGCATGCCATATTTGCCAATTCGGTTGCCTTGAAGTTAGCGGGAATTACCGGTAAAACGAAAGTTGCCGGAGGTGAAGTGATTCTGAAAAACGGGGAGCCGACCGGAGTTTTGGTGGATGCCCCGATGCGATTGATACGAAACGCCCTGCCTGTATTTAACCAAAAACAGCAGATTCAAGCTTTGCTCGATGCCCAAAAGATAGTTTTTGAAAACGGGTTGACCACCATTTCTGATGCAGGCCTTGACCGAAGTATCATCGATTTGATTGACAGCCTTCAACAGATCGGCGATTTGAAAATCAAAATCTACGCGATGGTCAGCAACAGCCCTGAAAATTTGGATTATTATTTGAATAAAGGCATCGTAAAAACAGATAGGCTGAATGTCCGCTCCATCAAAGTATATGCCGATGGCGCGCTCGGTTCACGTGGTGCTTGCCTGCACGAAGCTTACGCTGACCAAGCCGGGCACTTTGGCGCGATGATTACCACCAAAGAAGAATTGACTGCATTAGCCAAGCGCGTCGCTGCTTCAGACTATCAGATGAATACGCATGCCATCGGAGATTCGGCCAATACTGCCGTACTCAAAGCGTATGTGGAAGCCCTTCAGGACAAACCGAATAGGCGTTGGCGGGTCGAACATGCGCAGGTGGTTCGACCACAAGATTTTGATTATTTTTCCAAAAATATCATTCCTTCGGTTCAACCGACACACGCCACCAGCGATATGTATTGGGCCGAAGATCGATTGGGAGCCGAACGCATCAAGGGTGCGTATTCCTTCAAAACCCTGCTCCAAAAAAGCGGAATGGTCTCTTTGGGGACCGATTTTCCGGTAGAGCAAGTCAATCCGATGCTGACTTTTTACGCGGCCGTTTCAAGACAAGATGTCAACAATTTTCCTGAAAACGGTTTTTTACCCGAACAGAAATTGAGCAGAGAAGAAGCCTTAAAAGGAATGACGATTTGGGCTGCTTATGCCAATTTTGAAGAAAAAGAAAAAGGGAGTTTGGAAGTTGGTAAATCTGCTGATTTCGTGATTTTAAATCAAAATATTATGACGATTGACGTGCGTGAAATACCCAAAACTAAAGTGGATTTCACGGTGGTTTCAGGAGAAATTGTCAATCAATCAAACGAAAAATAATGTTCCTATTTCTTAAAGAAAAAATCAGGAAATTGAATTTCCGGTTTTCTTTTTAATAGGTGTATATAAAAAAATGATTTCAGGAATCCGTATCCGTATCCTATAAATTGAATATTGACAGCTATCACGCTTTGTAGAGCAATTTTAACAGAATGTGTTTTGAACATAGAATCAAAAAACATTATCAGATTATAGATTCCCATTAAACCTAATAAAAATTGATTCCCCAATAACAACAACAAAGTTGATGCGGCAACTCCCAAAAGATAGAGCGATGGAAACCAGTAGACCAAGGAAGTTTTTTCCGGATGCCAAAGGTTGAGAATAGATCTGACGACACCAAATTTATACACTTGTTTATAAAATTTAGGCCAAGATATGCGACGCTTGTGATAGACAAACGCGTTTTTGATAAATTGCGATTCATAACCCGCTTTCCAAAGCCGAAGTGTCAAATCGGGATCTTCCCCGGGATGTATGTTGCCAAAACCACCCGTTGCCTCAAAGGCCTTTTTGGAAATCCCCATGTTGAAACTCCGGGGCTGGAATTTTCGCGAGCTGTTTTCAGAATTACGGATGCCACCGGTAGTGAAAAATGAAGTCATGGCATAGTTGATGGCTTTTTGCAAATCCGTAAACCGTTCGTCCGCCGTGTCGGATCCGCCGAAAAAGTCAGTGTATTGTCGATTCAAAGCCTCGTGCACTTCTTCCAAATAATGGGATGGCAAGACACAATCACTATCCAAAATGATAAAATAATTACCCGAAGCCCGGGTCATTCCGAAATTTCTGGAATCGCCCGGGCCGGTATTTTTTTTGTAGAAATAGTGAATGTGGAGTTTCGATTGAAAACCTGCAACTACGGTGTCTGATCGAACGGTCGATCCGTCTTCAACGATGACCACTTCAAAATATTTGAAACTTTGTTGGCATAAACTATCCAACAATTCCCGTATTTCTTCAGGTCGATTGTAAACAGGGACAACAACCGAAAACTTCATAATTTAAGGTGGAAATTATTCTTTGGTAAACGCGCTGATGACTTCTTGGCTAACCCCTGTGTTTGAAAATCCGCCGTCGTGGAAGAGATTTTGCATGGTCACCTTACGCGTCAAATCAGAAAACATCGCGACAGTGTAGTTGGCACATTCCAAAGCAGTTGCATTACCCAAAGGAGACATTTTTTCGGCATACGTGATAAAGCCGTCGAACCCTTTCACACCTTTTCCTGCCGTGGTGGGTGTGGGAGATTGCGAAATGGTATTGACCCGAACTTTTTTGTTTTTTCCGAAGAAATAGCCAAAACTGCGGGCAATAGATTCCAAATAGGCCTTGTTGTCTGCCATGTCGTTGTAATCGGGAAACGTCCTTTGCGCTGCCATATAAGTCAACGCGACCACGCTTCCCCATTCGTTCATCGCATCATTTTTATATAAAACTTGCAATACTTTGTGAAAAGACAGAGCTGAAATATCCCAACCTTTGGCAGTAAATTCGTAATTTTCTTCGGTGTAGTGGCATCCTTTACGAACATTGAGCGACATGCCAATCGAATGCAGGACAAAATCGAGTTTTCCACCTAAAACTTCTTGTGCTTGTTTGACTAAATTTTCCAAATCTTCCATGCTGGTGGCATCTGCCGGAATCACGGTTGACTTTGTTTTTTCAGCCAATGTATTGATGGTGCCCATGCGGAGAGCAATTGGGGCATTGGTCAAGACAAAGCTTCCGCCTTCTTCATAGACGCGTTCGGCTGTTTTCCATGCAATGGAGTTTTCGTCCAATGCGCCAAATATGATTCCTCTTTTTCCTTTTAAAAGTTGATACGACATGTTATTTTGATTTGTGTTTTTGTGATGTGCCAAAGATATTTAAAAAAAAATAATATTGAAGTCCCGAAGATTTTTTTGCATAGTGTCTTTATTGTGCGTTTTAAACAGAGATGAATTACCGGAAAAACAGTTGACTGCTAAATGTAGCTTTTAAGATGTAGAGTTAGATATTTTACTTTTTGACCTCCTTTAAAATCAAATGCTTACCCAGCCATTTTCGCACGGGTTCGTCATATAATTTTAGATAGGCATACGAAAGTGAAATGCAAACCAATAAGACAAATAGCCCGGCCGGCCAGGCTTTTTTCAAGGGTATGTCATTATCTCGAACCCAAGCAATATAAATGTAAATGAAAGGATAATGCGTGATGTACAATGGATAGGAAATGTCTCCCAGAAATTTGCAGAGTTTGGTTGCAAACTTCTGTTTCACTTCGCCGTTTGCGCCTAAATAGACAATCAACGGGAAAAGGGCGATGATGCTTAAAGCATCGTAAAGCCCATTCAACCAAAGATAATCACTCCCGCCGATTCGCGGCATCGATAGTATAATCAAAATCAATATGCTGCACAACAAAAATGCGTTTTTGATGCCTGTGGGTTTCATGAGGCGTGACAGTAGAAGCCCTGCGAAGAATGGGTACATCAATCGTGTAAGGCCGATGCGAAATTGTGTTGATTCCAATGACCAACCACCGATGACATCACCCGCCGGGGCAGTTACTGCCATGTGAAGTAAAAGTGCACCCGCGATGACTACTAAAATGCCGAGTACTTTATTTGAAAATTTTCGGATAAAGACTGCATACAAAATGTTGGCGATGTATTCAAAAAAAAGTGTCCAAGCCGGGCCGTTGAGCGGATACATTTCTTGCCAACCCCTTATGTCCATAGATTTGGGTATAGGCAAGAGCGTGAAACCAATCAGCATGACCAACAACATTTTCCAAGGCGGCACATCAATGATGCGTTGCCACTCTTGGCCGGCTTGAAAATAAAAACAGACAGCTCCGACCGTCATTCCCAGAATAATCATAGGATGTAACCGGATTAAACGCCGTTTAAAAAAGCTTTTTAAACTCATTTTGTTCCAACGGTCATCGTAGGCGTAGCCAATCACAAATCCTGAAAGGACAAAGAAAAAATCTACTGCGAGGTAACCGTGGTTTAAAATCAAATTCAGATGGTTGGTTGCGTGGGCTTCAAAAAGATGGAAGGCAACTACCCAAACTGCGGCAACGCCTCTCAAGCCGTCTAAGATGAGATAATGAGGCTTGGTAGAAACCTGATTTATTTGCATGATTTGCTATAGGACTTGATGTTTTGCCACTTGTCAAAAACAAAGTTTAGGATTGCTAAACACATCCAAAAGTACGTAAAAAGAGGATGCCTGATTTTTAGTTTTTAAAATTCTTATAATCTCAGGCTAAAATATTATTTAGGACAAACATCCTTATCCAAATAATCGGGGACACCATCGCCATCACAGTCAGGAAAAGTAATGGTTCCATCTGGATTGATAATAATTTCATCGATGGTTAATATTAGATCTCCATCATCATTGGTGTCGAGATAGTTCGGAAACCGATCGCCATCGGTGTCGTCATCGCTTGGATTTTGGTTGTTATTCAAATCCTCCATAAAGGAAGGGATACCGTCCAAATCATGGTCAGCTTCTAATGCGGCAAAAAGTTTAATCCGGAATATCAGAGGTGAATTAGCAGGCACATCGGGCTGCGGGATATTTGCAAATCCCATACCTGATGGGAAGAAAACAGCTCCATTGCCAAAATTGGTAAAAGTTGAAGTTCCGTCTGGGTTTAGTGAAGAACTTTCAGCAGATTTGAATTCCATCAATGCTTGACGAAATCCATCAACAACAGTTGCCATATCAAACCAAATGGGATTTGCAGAGGAATCAAAAACCAAATTATTCAACAAGCTACCTTTGAAATTAACCAAGGTTGAATCAATAAAGTGAGGTCTGTTGCCAAATCCTTCGTTAACTTTTAAGATGTAATATTTAAAGGTTACGTCATCAATCACAAAATTTTTCGTTTCAACCTGATTAAATAGGGGAGTTTGGGTAGAATTTTCACCTGCTATCGTATCAAAAATAATGTCAAAGTTAAAATCGGATGCCGGATTTTGAAAGTCTTCGGCGTTGTAAAAATGGGTTTGCAAATAATCGACAATGAGAGCATCATCAATTAAGGTCTGAACGGCTTGATCAATCGGGTCAACCGGGGTTGGCGTCAAATCATTGTTACTTTTGCTACAGCTCAAAATGATTGTAAATAATATCAAAAGAAAAAGTGACCACTTAAATAATTGACTAAATCTCATACAAATTCAATTTTTGCGCAAGTTACAATTTTCTAATATCTTTGGATAAATAATTTTGAATGCGTGTTGATAAGTTTTTGTGGTGTATCCGGCTTTTTAAAACGAGAAGTATGGCTACGGAGGCTTGTAACAAGGGACAAGTGAAAATAAACAATATGGTTGTCAAACCTGCTAAGGAAATTTCACCGACAGATTTGCTGTCTGTTCGAAAAGACCAAATTTATCGTCGATATAAGATTAACGATATCCCTGCGAGTAGATTAAGTGCCTCTTTAGTAGGTCTTTATGTGATTGACACGACCCCTTCGGAAGATGTAGAAAAAATGAAACTAATCCGACAAACGGCTTCCTATTACCGCAATTTGGGAACCGGCAGGCCCACCAAAAAAGACAGAAGATCCTTGGACGATTTTAACGAAGATTTAATTGACAATGACGAATCTGAATCGTGATTTTTGGGAAAACCGCTACGCAAATTCAGATATAGGTTGGGATATTGGTGCGGTTTCGACGCCTGTCAAAGCCTATATCGATCAACTCAGAAATAAAAAAACAGATATTTTGATACCCGGAGCAGGCAATGCCTACGAGGCGGAATACTTATTTCAAAAAGGTTTTCAATCAGTTACTGTCATAGATATTGCATCCAAACCCCTTCTGAATTTAAAGAAAAGAGTCCCTGAATTTCCCTTGAATAAATTGATACAAACCGATTTTTTCGATTGTCAAGGACAATTTGACTTAATCATCGAGCAAACGTTCTTTTGCGCGTTGAATCCAAGTCTTCGAGAAAGATATGTATTGAAAATGAATCAATTACTCAAACAAAAAGGAAAATTAGCCGGACTGCTGTTCGATTTTGAAATTACGGAAGTAGGTCCGCCCTTCGGTGGCTCATTCGATGAATATCAATCCCTTTTTGAACCATTTTTTTTGATTGAAAAATTGGAACGTTGTCATAATTCCATTCCGCCACGCCATGGTAATGAACTGTTTTTTATCTTTGAAAAAAAATGAGTATGCCACCAATCACCAAAACGGTCATCTTAGATGCTGTTACCCTTCGCTACAAGATAAGGCGGATAGCTTTCCAAATCTATGAATCAAATATAGACGAACAAGAAATAGTCCTCGCTGGAATCGAAAAAAACGGCTTTGTTTTCGCCGAACGCTTGGTGATTCAATTGAATCAAATAGCACCCCTTAAAGTTTTGCTTTGTAGAGTTGTGGTAGATAAAAAGCATCCTTTGAACCCAATACAGGCCTCCATTTCACCCGAAGAATATCAAAATAAATCTTTGGTTTTGGTCGATGATGTCCTCAACTCTGGTTCTACATTGATGTATGCGGTCAAATATTTTCTCAAGGTGCCGCTTAAACAATTCAAAACAGCGGTTTTAATCAATCGAAATCACAAGAAATTTCCCGTGAAAGCAGATTTCAAAGGTGTTTCTCTTTCTACATCACTGCAAGAGCACGTAGAAGTTGATTTCCGAAAAGAAGAAGTTTATTTGGAATAGAACTCAAGTTTATTTTCCATTTTCCATTGCCTATTATCAAATATCAATTGGCCTTATCAACCACAATTCTTTTGTCTCGGTTGACCAATTCCCAAGCGGTGTAAAAAACCAAACGGGCGCGTTTTTCCAACAAATCGTATCGGATTTTATCGGGTGTATCGCCGGGTCGGTGGTAATCTTCATGTGTGCCATTGAAGTAAAAAATAATTGGCACATTGTGTTTGGCAAAGTTGTAATGATCGGAACGATAGTAAAATTGATTGGGGTCATGCTCGTCATTGTAGGTGTAGTCTAAATCGAGGTTGACGTATTTTTTATTGACTTCTTCGGATAGGTTGTGAAGCTCTGTACTCAATTTGTCAGCGCCAATCAGATAAACATAGTTGTCTTTTCCGGCTCTTTTCGGATCCGTGCGCCCAATCATGTCAATATTCAAATCGGCAACCGTATTTTTCAAAGGGAAAATAGGATGTTCGCTGTAGTATTCAGAACCCAATAAGCCTTTTTCTTCCCCGGTAACATTTAAGAAAACGATGGATCTTCGTGGCCCGTGCCCGTCTTTTTTTGCTAGTGCAAAAGCTTGTGCAATCTCTAAAACAGAAACCGTTCCCGAACCGTCGTCGTCTGCACCATTATTGATTTGTCCGTCCGGCGAAATACCGATATGGTCTAAATGAGAAGAAACCACTACATATTCATCCGGAAATTCGGAACCTTTAATGTAGGCTACCACATTTTCAGAAATCAGTTCGCCCGAGTCATTTTTTAGAGAAAGGCTTATGGCTCTATTCAAATCTGTATTTTCCCGCGCGGTCAAAATCTCAGTATATAGTTTTTTAGCAACAGTTTCGCTCAAATACCAGTTGAAAAAATTTAAAACATTTCCTTTCAGGCTGATGCTTCCCCTCCCGGATTCTGCCAACTTTGCGGAATAGGCATACCGGCTTGACAAGCGACCATAATTCTTCATGTCTAAAACTAAAATCCCCAAGGCTCCATTTTTTTGAGCTGCTCCTATTCGTGCATTATTGGCAGGCCGGAAATTAGACCACTCAGAAGGTTCTTTTGTGCCTGTAATTATATAAGTCCCATCATGATTTTTGGGTTCTCCGGCTCGAATCAAAACGATTTTTCCTCTGACATCAAGCCCTTTATAATCGGAATATTGCAGGCTTTCAATCCCATAACCGGCAAATACAACCGGCGTGTTTTCTAAAATGACATCGGATGTACTGCCGACCGGTATGAAATCCTCTCCCGCCGACCATGTTTCGTTTTCAAAAGTCAAAGTTGCCTTTGGCGGTTTGTTCATCACCAAAGGAACAGGTTGAAAGTAGTCTTCTAAAGTTGCCGGATGTGCAATGCCAAAATCCTTGTAGTTGCTACGCAAATATTCTACTGCTTTTTTCTGCCCGCGAGTGCCTGTTTCCCTGCCTTCAAATTCATCTGAGGCATAAATGTAAAGATGCTTTTTTAAGTCTTCGGCGGTTATTGTGCCGGCATAATCAACAACTGTTTTTTTATCGGGTGGGGTTTGGCTGGCAGTTTTTGAAATAGGAGGTGTTGATGAAGACAACAGCAGGCCTATAAAAGAATAAGTAATTAATTTACGCATTGTTATGTTTTTGGTATTTGTTCCAAAAATAGTTAAAATTTAATAGGTGGTTGTCGGCGGATTCTTAATATTTTTATAAAGATTTGTAATCCATTATTTAAACTGAAATAAATTTATTTTTAAAACGATATATATCAAACAACAAACGATGACTCTCACTAAACGGTTTTTGCTGGCTACACTCTTTTTTTTCCAAATTTCGAACTGTTTCCCCCAAAAGATAAACCGGTTGGATGAAAATGGAAAACGGCACGGCGTGTGGAAAAAAAAATACAATAAAACAAATTTTATCCGTTATCGCGGGCAATTCAACCACGGAAAAGAAACGGGTTTATTTGAATATTTTGATAAAAACGTCCGGAATTATCCTTACGCAACCAAGCTGTTTGACGAGCAAACCGGCATAGCTGAAACCAAATTTTTCCTACCCGAAAACGGAGCGTTGGTCAGTCAAGGCATCATGAAGCATTCACACAAAATCGGGGAATGGGTCTATTTTCACAAAAATTCAAAAGACACCATGACCGTCGAATTTTACCATAATGGGCTTTTGGAAGGGGAGAAAAAGATTTATTATCCCAAAGGGATTATCGCTGAAATCGCGCATTTCAAAAACGGCAAACAGGAGGGATTGACACAAACTTTTGAGGAGTCGGGCAAGCTGCTTTCGGAAATCGAATATTACAACGATTTAATGCATGGAAAAGCAGTATATTATGAAAATGGGGGGATAATTGTTGAGGGTAACAACCGCAACGGAAGCAAAGTAGGCGAGTGGCGATATTACGAAAACGGTGAACTGAAGAACACCAAAAAGTACTGACGGGATGATAATCAGCTCTTTTAATGACTGAGTATGGATAGTTGTCCTTAAATTTGCAAAAAAAAGTTTTGAAAAAAGTAATTGTCGGGCTTTCCGGCGGAGTCGATTCGAGTGTAACGGCCTATTTGCTCAAAGAGCAAGGCTATGAGGTCATTGGGCTATTTATGAAAAATTGGCACGATGATTCCGTTACCATTTCAGACGAATGCCCGTGGCTTGAAGACAGCAACGATGCGCTTTTGGTAGCCGAAAAACTCGAAATACCATTCCAAACCGTTGACCTGAGCGAGGAATACAAAACCCGCATTGTCGATTATATGTTTGCTGAATACAAATCCGGTCGGACACCCAATCCGGATGTGTTGTGTAATCGCGAAATCAAGTTTGATGTTTTTCTAAAAATAGCTTTGAGCCTCGGTGCCGATTTTGTCGCCACCGGTCATTATTGCCAAAAAAAAACGGTTCAGAATAATGGAAATGAGTTTCATCGCTTGTTGGCGGGAAAAGACACCAACAAAGATCAGTCTTATTTTTTATGCCAACTGTCTCAAGAACAACTTTCTAAGACGCTATTTCCCATCGGCCATTTGACTAAGCCTGAAGTCAGAAAAATCGCATTCGAACAAAAACTAGTCACCGCCGAAAAAAAAGATTCGCAAGGGCTTTGCTTTGTTGGGAAAGTTCATTTACCTGATTTTCTTCAACAAAAATTGAAGCCCAAGGAAGGGAATATAATTGAAATATCGGATCAACATCCTATGTATCATTTAGTTGATATCGGATTTTCTGATGAATTGGAAAGATTGGCTTTTGATGCACAAAAACGAATTTACAAATCTTCAGACGGGCAGGCTGTCGGCAAACACAGTGGTGCACATTTTTACACCATCGGCCAGCGAAAAGGGCTCAACGTGGGCGGAAAAGCCGAGCCTTTATTTGTTATTGACACAGATGTTTTTGAAAATGTAATTTACGTCGGACAAGGCAAATCACATCCGGGCTTGTTCAAAAAAACCATTTTTATTTCAGATGCTGATACACATTGGGTTCGCCCCGATTTAAAAACCAAGCCAAGCCAACATTTGACTGTCCGTGCCCGCATCCGATACAGGCAACCCCTTCAACAGGCTGTTTTGTATCAAACTAAAGAGGGCGTTTACCTTGACTTTGAACAACCCCAATCTGCGGTCACACCCGGGCAATTTGCCGCGTGGTATCTCGGCGAGGAATTGATTGGTTCCGGCGTTATTTCTTAAATGTTTTTTGTAGATTTGGTTCATGCTAAAACAATTACACCTACTCTTTTTTCTCGCAATCTTTTCTTTTGCCCATGCGCAAGAGCATGCGCGTATCTTTTTTACAGACAAGGCAGATGTTGCAAATTCGATTGCCAATCCACAAACCATCCTCACGCCGAAAGCGGTTGCTCGCAAGCAGAAATTTTCTATTCCCATCGGCGAGACTGATGTTCCGGTCAATGAAAACTACATTACAAGTTTAAAATCACAGCCCGGCATCACGGTCAAATCTAAATCGAAATGGTTTAATATGGCACATGTAATTGGTAGCCAAACAGACATTCAAGCCTTGTCGGGTTTATCATTTGTCAGCCGGATTGAGTTCGCAGACCGGAGCCTCAATCCACCTCCGGCAACACAACAACCTTCCAAATTTCATGATAAAAAAGAAGTTTTGGTGAATTTTAACTATGGCACATCGGCGAATCAAGTTCAGATGTTGAACATGCATTTACTTCACCAACAAGATTTTACAGGCGAAGGTGTTACGATTGCCGTGATGGACGGAGGTTTTCCAGGTGTTGGTACTTTGTTGGCTTTCGACCGAATGCGGTTAGCCGGGAAATTGATCGGCGGATACGATTTTGTAGGAAGGAATCCGGATTTTTTGGCATTCACGGGAGATGATCACGGAACTACTGTGTTGTCAACCATGGCTGCTTTTGTCGATGGCCAACTGATTGGCACCGCACCGGACGCGTTCTACTATCTTTTCAGAACGGAGGATGTGTCTTCTGAAACACCGGTTGAAGAATCGTATTGGGTAGAAGCCGCCGAGCGCGCAGACAGTTTGGGGGTTGATGTGATAAACACCTCTTTGGGTTACAGTACCTTTGACGATGCGAGGTATAACTATTCACCTGCTGAGATGGATGGTCAGACAGCTTTTATAACCAAAGGAGCCGATATCGCTTTTGACAAAGGGATGATGGTGGTCAATTCTGCCGGAAATTCAGGAAACGATTCTACATGGCGAATTGTAACCGCGCCAGCCGATGGTTTTAAGGTGTTGGCAGTTGGTGCAGTCGATGCGTCGGGCAATGTTGCTTCCTTCAGTTCGCGCGGACCAAGTGCAGACGGCCGGATTAAGCCAGACGTGGTGGCAAAAGGGCAGGGTGTATTGGTTGTAAACGCATCAAATTCAGTTGTGTCAATAAATGGAACCTCGTTTTCATCTCCGATTATGGCTGGAAGCGTGGCGAGTTTGTGGCAGGCACTTCCTGACAAATCCAATGTTGAAATCACCAACATCATCAAAGAATCATCCTCTATTTTTAGTTCGCCCAACAACGATTTGGGTTTTGGCATACCGGATTTTTCAGCTGCTTTAAACAATGCGCTTTCGGTGGCTGATTTTAATCCTATTCAAATAAAAATTTTTCCAAACCCAGTCCGGCACTTTTTAACCATAAGTTTTGATGGGAATTTTCAAAAATCGGTCTTTCAGATATTTGATTTATTGGGAAGAAATGTAAAATCAGTTGTTTTGACAAAAAACATATCGAACATAGATTTAACAGGCTTAGCTTCCGGGATTTATTTAGGCAGAATGGAGTCAGATTATTCCCAAACTTTAAAAATTATCAAGCAATAGATGAATCGCGTTTGTAAACTTTTTGATATTCAATATCCTATAATTCAAGCCGGCATGGTTTGGGCGAGCGGTTGGCGCTTGGCCTCAGCCGTGAGCAACGCGGGTGGTTTGGGACTGATTGGAGCCGGGTCGATGTATCCGGATGTGTTGCGCGAACACATTCAAAAGTGCAAAAAAGCAACCCAAAAACCTTTTGGTGTCAACGTTCCGATGCTTTATCCCGATTTGGAAAAAATCATGCAAATTATTGTTGAGGAAGGCGTGAAAATTGTGTTTACTTCTGCCGGGAATCCCAAAATTTGGACTCCTTTTTTAAAAGAAAATGGCATCACGGTGGTACATGTGGTGAGCAGTGTCAAATTTGCCATGAAGTCGGAGGAAGCGGGAGTAGATGCAGTTGTTGCCGAAGGATTTGAAGCTGGCGGTCACAATGGCAGAGAAGAAACCACCACGTTTACGCTCATCCCGATGGTCAAAGAAAAAATCAACATCCCACTGATAGCAGCCGGAGGAATCGCGAATGGCCGCGGGATGTTGGCCGCCATCATATTGGGCGCAGACGGCGTGCAAGTCGGAAGCAGGTTTGTGGCGAGCGAAGAAGCCTCTTCACATCCGAATTTCAAACAAAGAGTAGTGGAAGCACAAGAAGGCGACACCATTCTGACTTTAAAAGAAATAACACCAGTCCGGTTGTTGAAAAACAAATTTTATGGTGATGTCCAATCGCTCTACGCCAAGTCGCCTTCAGCCGATGAACTTCGGGCATTGTTGGGTCGTGGAAGAGCCAAAAAAGGAATGTTTGAAGGAGATTTAGAAGAAGGCGAGCTTGAAATCGGACAAATAGCCGGGCTGATTCACGATATCAAGCCCGCCGCGAAAATTGTGGAAGAAATGATGAGTGAATTTGAAAGTGCAAGAGGAAAGATGATGAATTTAACCTGAAACAAAAATCAATTGATTAAACCATAAACATGAAAAACACACTGATTTCCCTGCTTTTTTGCGGTTTTGCGTCGATTTCGTTTTCGCAAACCAAAAAACCGATTACCCACAACGATTACGATTTGTGGAAATCTATTTCCGATGTGAAAGTTTCCAAAACCGGACAACTCATCGTGTTTGAAGTCAAAACCACCACCGAGCGCGGAGATGGTTATCTACAAATTTACAATGCCAAAACAGGTAAGGAAAAAGTTTTCAAAAACGGTTACAAAGCACAAATCAGCCCGGATGAAAAATTTGTTTATTTTCAACGAAAACCTGATTACAGTATCCAACGCGCAGAGCGTAAAAAAGAGGTGAAAGCGCCGAAAAAGGAAAAAGATGCCTTTTTTGTATATGATGTGTCCAAACAAATACTGACCGACTCGATATTTGGGATCAAGAATTTCGGCATTCCAAAAAAATACAACAATTGGGTTGCCATTCGGAAAGTTAAAGACGAGAAAAGCAAAGAAAAATCAAAGGACACCACTGCGGATAAAAAGAAAAAATGGAACGAAGAAGGCGATTATCTTTTGGTGTACAACGTGTCCAATCAAGTTTCGGATACCGTCTTTTTGATTGACCAATATGTGTTTGCAGAAGAAAATCGGGTGATGTATTACCTGAAAAAATCTGAGAAGAAAACCAAAAACGGCGGCCTTTTTCGGGTTGACTTAAACAATTTGACCACCCAACTTATCGACACTGGAAAAGTGGCTTACAAACATTTGGCAACTGACAAAACAGGGAAAACAGCGGCCTATTTGTCTGTCAAAGATTCCGTCAAAAACGACTCGCTCCGCTATGTATTTCAATATTGGAACGGCACAGAAGCCAAAGTAATTGTTGACGAAGATTACAAACTTTTACCCCCAGATTGGCAAATCTCAAAACACCAATCTCCCGGATTTTCAAAAAATGACAAACGCATCTATTTCAGTGCCAAACCAATTGAAAATAGGACAATTGACACCACCTTGATCAAAGATGAAAAAGCAGAAGTTGATGTTTGGAATTGGCAAGACAAGATGATTCAGCCCGAGCAAAAAGTCAAGAAAAAACAATTGACAGAGCTTGCCTACCAATTTTATTATGACCTCGAAAACGGAAACATCGTCCAACTCAACGACCCCGAAATGGAAGATTTGATTTTTGACAAAAACAAAGAACAGGCTTATATTTTGGGAAGCACTTCGCATCCGTATGACGTTGAGCGCTCATGGGATTGGCCTTGGAAAAGCGATTTTTATTCGGTCGAAACATCAACAGGCAAACGAACCAAAATTCTGGATGGAATTTCCGGCAGGCCAAATTTGCAATCAAGTAATAATTTTGCACTTTACTACAACCATGCAACAAAAAATTGGTTTTCTGTTGAATTGAAATCTGGCAAAACATTAAACCTGACAGCATCCGTCGAAGTGCCATTTTATGACGAAGACGATGACCATCCCGCACTTCCTCCGGCTCACGGATTTGGCGGTTGGTTAGCCGATGGCTCTGCCTTGGTGTATGATAAATACGATATTTGGAAGTTGGATGTTACCGGAACTAATCCACCCGAAAATATCACTAAAATAGGCAGATCGGGAAAAATCACTTTTCGCACGCTTCGGCTCGATCCTGAAAATAGGGATTTGGCTACTGAAACCAATCACAATCTAATCTTAACTTCTTTTAACCATGCCACAAAAGGTGACGGAGTCTATTTTCTCAATTTAAAATCAGGTAAACTCACTCCGCAAAAAGCCTATGATAATTTTTCAATAAATGGCATTGAAAAAGCAGAAGAAGCGGATGTATTTGTTTTCAGAAAACAGAATTTCAGCACCTACCCGGATTTGTATTTAACGGATAAAAATTTTAAAACGGAGAAAAAAATATCCGACATCAATCCGCAACAAAAAGATTTTGCATGGGGAACGGTCGAGTTGGTTTCTTGGAAAGCTTTTGACGGAACACCGTTGGAAGGTCTTTTATACAAATCTGAAAATTTTGATTCTAGCAAAAAATACCCGATGATTACGTATTTCTACGAAAAACGTTCGGAAACACTCCACAATTATTATTCACCACAGCCGAGTGCATCTACCGTCAACATGGCTTATTTAGCGAGCAACGGCTATTTGGTTTTCGTGCCGGACATCGTTTACAAAGACGGGCATCCCGGCGAAAGTGCTTACAATTGCATCCTCTCGGGTGTGGAAGCGATGGAACAAAAAGGTTTTGTTGATTCTCAAAAAATGGCTTTGCAAGGACAGAGTTGGGGTGGTTATCAAACAGCCTACTTGATAACTCGAACCAACAAATTTGCCGCTGCCATGGCCGGTGCGCCGGTTGCCAACATGACTTCGGCTTATGGTGGGATTCGTTGGGAATCAGGGTTGAACAGGGCCTTTCAGTATGAGCGTTCGCAAACACGGATTGGTAAAAATCTTTGGGAAGGTTTTGATTTGTACATAGAAAATTCACCTCTTTTCGCGGCTCCGAAGGTAGAAACCCCGCTTTTGATGATGCACAATGATGCCGACGGAGCTGTGCCATATTATCAAGGAATCGAGTTTTTTATGGGATTGAGAAGGCTCAACAAACCTGTCTGGTTGTTGGTCTATAACAACGAAGGACACAACTTGAGAAAGATGAAAAACAAACAAGACTTATCCATCCGGATGATGCAGTTTTTCGATTATTACCTGAAAGATGCCCCAGCCCCGGAATGGATGACTGAAGGCGTGCCTATCACCGACAAAGGGCTTGATTACGGCTACGAGCTTGATGATAAGTAGTTCGGTGCGTTTGGTGGAAATATTTGATTAGAAAACACGAGTCATTTCGCTTGTGTTTTCTGCTTTTTTTTCAGAATCTACAAAATCAAAACGAACCAAACCATCCGTATCAATGCGGGTGAGTTTGATCTGTTGCAACGTGTTTATCAACGCCGGATTCCACGGACATTTCACTTTCACATAGTTCTCGGTAAACCCTTGAATGTAGCCTTCTTTGTTTTCACTTTCAAACAAAACCGTTTTTGTTTTGCCCAATTGGCTTTCGTAAAAAGCCCTGCGTTTTTTGACAGACAAAGCGCGAAGCATTTTGCTTCGTTTGTGCCGCACGCCTTTGTCAACGACATCTTCCATCTCGGCGGCAGGCGTGTTGTCTCGTTCAGAGTAGGTGAAAACGTGCAAATAAGAAATGTCTAATCCATTCAAAAAATGATAGGTTTCCAAAAACAATTCATCGGTCTCGCCGGGAAATCCTACGATGACATCCACCCCGATACAGGCATCTGGCAATACAGCTTTTATTTTCGAAACCCGTTCGGTATAAAGCGAAGTCAGGTAGCGGCGACGCATCAATTTCAGCAATTCGTCCGATCCGCTTTGCAACGGTATGTGAAAATGTGGCACAAAGGTTTTTGATTTTGAGACAAATTCGATGATCTGACTGTTCAGCAGATTGGGCTCAATCGACGAAATACGCAATCGCTCGATACCTTCCACCTTATCCAAAGCTGTTACCAAATCGTAAAAAGTGTGTTTGTGTTTTTTGTTGCCAAATTCGCCTTTGCCATAATCGCCGATGTTGACTCCGGTGAGCACAATTTCTTTGATGCCTTGATCGCTGATTTCCTTGGCATTTTTCAAGACATTTTCGAGCGTATCGCTACGCGAAATACCTCTTGCCAACGGAATGGTGCAATAAGTACATTTGTAATCGCAGCCATCCTGCACTTTCAGAAAAGCGCGGGTGCGGTCGCCGATGGCATAAGAACCCATGTAGAAATCAGCTTGATCAATTTCACAGGCGTGCACTTCTCCTTGTCCGTTTTTGCTCAGGTCATTGAGGTAATCGGTGAGTTTGAATTTTTCGGTCGCGCCCAAGACCAAATCGACACCATCCACTGCTGCCAATTCCTCAGGTTTGAGTTGCGCGTAGCAACCAATGGCTGCCACAAAAGCCTGCGGGTTCAACGCCAAAGCCTTGCGGACGATGCTCTTGAACTGCTTGTCGGCATTTTCCGTCACCGAGCAAGTGTTGATGACATAAATGTCCGCCACCTCTTCAAACGCTACTTTTTTAAAATCCTTTTGTGAAAAATCTCTTGAGATAGTGGAGGTCTCGGAAAAATTGAGTTTACAACCAAGTGTGTAAAATGCGACTTTTTTTGTTGCGGGCATTCTTGTATTTTTACGCATCTCAACCCAAAGGTTGGATGCTGAAATTGAGTTGCAAATTTATTATTAATTTCCCGCATGAAAAAATCGAAGGTATTGTATTTCAATAACATCCTTATTCTGTTTGTTATCAGTTTTTACGCTTGTGATCAATCATCCGAAAAACAACGAGATCTGCAGGTCTTTCGATACAACGAATTTTCGACGGTGAGTTCGCTCGATCCGGCGTTTGCAAGGGCACAATCCAACATCTGGATTTGTAACCAACTCTACAACGGTTTGGTTCAGTTGGATGATTCGCTCAGCATCAAACCCGATTTGGCAGAAAAATGGACTGTCAGCGACGATGGTTTGCTGTATCAATTTACGATTCGGAAAAATGTTTACTTCCATAAAGATCCCAATTTTAAGAACGATAATCAGACAAGATCGGTTACCGCGGCCGATTTCACCTATAGTTTGAAACGTTTGAAAGACCCGAAGATTGCTTCGCCGGGCAGTTGGGTTTTGCAGGAAGTCGATTCAATTTACGACCGCTCAGACACGCTTTATATCCGCTTAAAAAAACCTTTTCCGGCTTTTTTAGGCTTGCTGACCATGAAGTATTGCTCGGTCGTTCCGCAAGAAATTGTCGAGGCCTACGGAAACGAATTCAGAAACCATCCGATAGGGACAGGCCCTTTTAAATTTCAAGTGTGGAAAGAAAACGAGAAATTGGTTTTGAGACGAAATCCCGATTATTTTGAAACGGATCAAAATGGCCAATCGCTCCCTTATTTGGAGGCTATTTCCATTACTTTTCTCAAAGACAGACTGAGCGGTTTTATGGAATTTTCACAAGGTAAATTAGACTTTCTCAGCGGTTTGGATCCATCATACAAAGATGAGCTCTTGCATTTTGACGGTACGCTGAATCCAAAATACAAACAGCAAATCGACATGCTGAAAGGACCCTATCTAAACACCGAATACTTGGGTTTTTACATGCAGGGCGGCAACGAGTTGGCACAATCAAAATTACTGCGACAAGCCATCAACTATGGTTTTGACCGCACCAAGATGATGACCTATCTGCGGAATGGCATTGGCAATCCGGCTATCTACGGATTTATCCCCGAAGGCTTGCCCGGTTTTTCAAAGCAAAGCGGCTATGATTACAACCCCGGCTTGGCTCGTCAGCTTTTGGGAAGATATCAAAAAGAAACCGGAAAACCTCTGCCCGAAATCACGTTGATGACCAACAGCAACTATTTGGATTTGTGTGAGTTTATTCAGCGGGAATTGGAAAAATCTGGATTGAAGGTAAAAGTCGATGTGAGTCCGCCTGCCACACTCCGGCAAGCGATGGCAACAGGAAAAGCACCGTTTTTCAGAGGCAGTTGGATAGCCGATTACCCTGATGCACAGAATTATCTTTCCTTGTTTTACAGTGAAAATTTTGCCCCCGGCGGGCCAAATTACACGCATTTCAAAAGCGGAACTTTTGATGCGCTCTACCGCCGATCATTTTTGGAAACCAAAGACAGCATCCGTTTCATATTGTATCAAAAAATGGATTCCATCATTGTTTCAGAAGCACCGGTTGTACCACTTTATTATGATGTCGTGACGCGTTTTGTTCAAAATAACGTGGTGGGGTTGGGCACCAATCCCATCAATTTGTTGAATTTGAAGCGGGTAAGGAAGGTTTTGAGGTGAATTATAGACCTGACAGCCCCGATAGCTATCGGGATAAAACCTGTCAGGACTTGGTTTCTTACTGATAAGTCTCTGCAATATTTCTAGGCCGCAGGAAAATCAAAAAGAAAACCATGGCGAAAGTCATCTCGTGCACTTCCCATTTTTTATTGGAAGTAATCAACAACACGGCCAAGCTAAATCCGATAAACCAAAGCGTGTGATGCCAACGTGGCAAGGGGACTGCAAAGCGGTTGATCAGGTTTTTCATCCAACTTATTTTGTCGTACAACATCGGAATGACGAGTAAATAAACCACCAAGCAAACCGACAGAAGTTGGCTGAAAATGAGTTTATTAACTTTTTTTCCGTCCACGACCAAGTTATGCAGATTGGTTTCGCCCTGCGCATTGTTTTGGGAAAAAAATTCACCAGATTGAAAGTTGAAAATCCGCTGGCCCCAAGAAATTTCTTCACCAGCGGCAAAGAAAAACAAAGCTGCTGAAAACAACACGCCTATTTTCCAATAAATCGGTTTGATGCGCCCGGATTTGAAAGCGCGGTATAGTTGAAGCAGAGAGATAATAAGCAATCCCAAAGCCGTCATGTTTTCGACAAAGCCGTCTTCTTCTGCAAAATGCAAGGCAAAATAGGATTCATTTATACGAGACATTACGATGGAAACCAAATAGATGAAAGCCAAAAATGCGTAAAAGAGTTTTTCGGTAACAGTCTGTGTTTTTTCTTTCATTTTTTTTCGATTAAAAATAGTTTGGCGGTCAATCGTCTTTTGTGGTTTTTTTTATTCTTTGTAAAGGGGTTTACATCGATGTTGATCAAAAATTTGATGTTGTAATCTTGTTCAAAATTAGACAAAAAAGCCTCTTCATTGTTTTCATTTACCAAAAAAGTTGCTTTTTGGAAATCGGGTAAGTGTTTTAAACGATCGACTTGAGGTAATTTATGTTGGTCATATTGCCAAAGAATTTCAGGGGAAATTTCGCCATACGAGTAAGTTGTAGTTTGATAAGTGTTTTCGGCAATCGTAATTTTTCGGGAGGAAATATTATCAGGATTGTCATAAAATAGGCTGCCGAGCGGAAACGCCACAAGTATTACTGTCAGCAACAACAAAATATTGGTGTAAAAAAGTTTCACAATATTGTTTTTCCAAATCAGTATTATCATCCAAACGGCTAAGAAAATCATCAAAAAAGAAGCACCAAAATACCAATACTTTAGAAATAACAAACTACGGCCAAAGAGCTTAAATACCGTAAATGGAAAAGCCAATCCGACTAAAATCAACAGGGTGAAATGCAAATAAATGGGTAGTTTTTCAACCCTTTTAAAATTTTTAAATTCTTTGAAAAGGTATTCGATATAAAAAGACAGATTCATAGCCAGCGGAATCAGCACCGGAAAAAGATATCGTGCTTTTTTTTCAGGTATGAGCGACAACAGCAAAACAGCAAAAAGCGTCCATAAAAATGTGAATCGGTAGACTTTCGGATTAGAAACTTTGGTTTTCAAATACGGGTAAACCAAACTGATAAATGCAGGAATTGCCCAAATACCGGATTGCGTAAAAAAGCTCCAATAATAAAAAATTGATTTGACACTGTTATTCACCCAAGCGTTGCCTTCTATTTGGGCGATGGTTTCAGCAGCAGAACGGTCAAACAGATAGACGTACAACGGCCACCAAGCACTTATAATTAGTGCGGAAATTAACAACAAAACCAGCGGAATCAACTTCTTTTTTAAAGATTGAAACCGAAAAACCACGCCATAAGCCATCAAAAAAGGCAGCAGTAAGGCAAAATGAGAAACCGGTCCTTTACTCATAAAAGACAAGCCAATAAAAACACCTGAAAATAAGGCACTTTGATACAGTTTTTCATCCGCCGATAAAAATTTGTTGAGGTACAAAATCCCGCCTATCATAAAAGCGTGTGCATAAACATCCCAACTGCCGTCGCGCCCGGCGTAAACCACGTAAAAAGAAGTAGCAACAATCAAAGAAGCATGCAGGGCAAAACGTTTGCTTTGGCTTAAATGCAAAGACAAATGGCGCGTAAAAAAAATCAGTAAGAGTGCCATCAAGGCTGATGGGAAACGGAGTGCAGCGATGTTTTTCAAGCCAAAAATCATGGCAGAAAAAGCAGTCAACCAGGTAGGAAGCGGCGGTTTTTCATAACGTGGCAAACCATTCATCGTCGTCAAAAACCAATTTCCGTCTAACAACATTTCGCGCGCCGTGATAAAATTGCGCGCTTCCATGATGTTAACCGGTAACGTGGCCAAGTGTGGCAAAAAAATCCCCGCCCAAACCAAAAAAATAACTAATTTATCGTATTTGAGAATTTTTTCTTCCATCCTTAATTCTTCGCAGTTTGTGTTTTCAAATCTACAAAATGCAAATAGATATTTCTAGTATAGGTTAAGATTCCTACAGAATTTCCAACCAGCAAAACGTAGTCCATCCGAATAATTGCATACACAAAAATCAACGAAGAGCCAATCAGGCTAAGAATCCAAAAACCGAAAGGCAAAATTGATTTTTTTCTTTTTTCGGAATAAAACCATTGATGGACAAACCGCAAAATAAATACAAATTGTGCCACTATGCCAAAGAGCAACAACCATCGTGGCATCGAGTCATTTTTAAATAACAAAATGCGGTCGTCAGCCCCGTTGTTATAAGAATAAACAAAAATCAAAAATGGAAAAACATAGAGCAAATAACGAACTGGTCGGAAGAGTTTTTTCCAATCACCTTGCAATTGCATATTGCGGATGTAAATAAAATAGGTCAGGATTTGCCCAAACATGATCGAAAAATCCAACCGAAGCCAGCCGTACAAAAACAACAAAAATGAAGCGACAAAACTCAACTGCCAGAACAAGGCCGGCGTGACCACTTTCCGGCTTTTTTCAGACAATATCCACTGTGCCAACATCCGCGAGGTAAATAATCCTTGCGCCAAAAATCCCAAAGAAAGTATAAGCCAATGCTTCATAGGATATTCTAAAATTTCAGGTTTCAGGTTTAAAAATTTAAAGTTTCTAGTTTCTTTGTTTCGAGGTACAGCCACCACAATATAAAATTATCAAATCATCGCATTTTCTAATTTTCAAATTGAAACATAGTTTCATTTGGATTTTCTAACCCGATAATTAATGTATCTTTTTTTCATCCACAGATAAGCAAAACAATCCATCAAAGGGCTAATCAGCCGATTCCACAATCCGAACTTCGCCAAGCCAGCCATTCTCGGAAAGTGCCGCACTGGAATTTGAATAATCTTGCCTTGTTGCAACAAAACCATTGCCGGTAAAAAACGGTGAAGCCCTTTAAACATAGGAATGCGTTTTGCCACATCGGTTCGGATGATTTTCAGTGGGCATCCGGTGTCGTCCATGCCATCGTGGGTGAAAGTTTTCCGAATGCCGTTGGCAATGAGCGATGACATGTTTTTGACGAATGAGTCTTTTCGTTCGGTGCGTACACCGGTCACTAATTCGTATTTGTTTCGGTATTCCAACAAGCGGTTAAAATCTTCTGGGGTAGTCTGCAAATCGGCATCGATATAGCCCACCCATTCAGTGTCTGCATAATCAAAACCAGCCTTGATGGCAGCACTAAGCCCACAATTTTTTTCAAAAGAAATGTAGTAAAAATCCTTTTGCCTGCCACAAATTTGCTCGATAAACGACTGGCTGTCGTCTTTTGAACCGTCATTTACCAACAAAATTTTCGCGGGAATGATGCTCTCTTTCAAAAAGGCACCTAATTCTTTTTCCAATCGATACAGATTTTCTTCTTCGTTGTAAATAGGAACTATGACGGTAAGTTGGTAAGCCATTGGGTTGTTTTATACAAAAAGCAAAAGTAGTCAATCTTATAAAACAAATAGGAAGATTAAATTTTTGAAAAAAAATTAGATAATACTGATGTTTCCCATGCCTTCACGAAGTACTATCGGCTCCGGTCCGCTCAAGTCGATAACCGTAGAGGCCACATTTTCGCCATAACCGCCATCGATGACCACATCGACTAAGTATTGCCATTTTTCGAAAATCAATTCGGGGTCGGTGGTGTATTCCAATACTTCATCCTCATCGTGAATGGAAGTTGATACGATAGGATTGCCCAACTGCCGGACGAGTTCGATGGCTATTTCGTTGTCCGGAATCCGAATCCCGACCGTTTTTTTCTTTTTGAAAACTTTGGGTAAATTACTACTGCCCGGCAAGATAAATGTATAAGGACCTGGCAATGCTCTTTTTAGTATTTTAAAGGTTCGTGTGTCTATTTGCATCACATAATCAGAGAGATTGCTCAGGTCTGAACACACGAATGAAAAGTTGGCTTTATCTAATTTTACTCCTTTGATGCGGGCTAATTTTTCAAGTGCTTTAGTATTGGTAATGTCACAACCCAATCCGTAAACCGTGTCGGTCGGGTAGATGACCAAACCTCCGCCTCGCAACACGTCCAATACTTTTTTAATGGCACGTGGGTCAATGTTTTCCTTATAAATCCTGATGAGTTGAGCCATGATGTAAAGTCTCTAAAAATGCATTTAAAGATACGGAATTAGAATAGCCTGAGCCAACATTAGGTATTTTTATATTATTGGCCGATATAAACAATTGGCAGAGAATGACATCACAGAATAACCATATTTGTGTATAATTTTTTATTTTCAACATAGATAAAATTATCAACGGATTTTTAAAACAACCCCTACCCACTTATCTTTTATTTGGCTAAAGCCTTTTTGGGTTGTTGTAGCTGTCATCCCGCTAAAGCGGGATGCAATTGATGAATTGGGATTGGCTTTAGCCAACCTGAACAGTTCGCGAATGTCTTGGCTTTAGCCAAAATAGATTGCGTCCCCACCAATATTCTGTCCTTGAGAAAGTTGTCTTTAGTCACATCGGGACAAATATCAGTAGAAAATTTCGTCATAGAGAAGGGATACGCTTTCTATAAAGTATATTTCAAAGTACATGTGATTGCAGGGGATAAAACATTTGATTTATTATATATCGGATACGAATGGTATTTTTATGATTATCCGGCTAGTCCTAAATCCATATTTTCAATCCAAGCCGTGAATATTTATTCAACAGGTAAATATAAAATCCTTTGTTCAAAATTGCTATTTTTACCAAAAATTAGATTCATTATGATCAAATCGACCTATTCTTCAATTTTAGTAATCATACTGATATTTTTGGGCAGTTGCCGCAGGGATTTTGATACGACATTAAGCAGCGGCAGATTAGAATTCAGCAAAGACACCATTTATTTAGATACGGTTTTTACCAACATTGGTTCAGCCACTTTTCGGTTGAAAGTTTTTAATCGGAGTGGCTCAGACATCCGTATTCCGTCCATTCGTCTTGCCGGCGGAGAATCGTCACCTTATCGGCTCAATGTAGGCGGCGATGCCGGAAAATCATTTCAAGACGTGGAAATACGCGAACGCGACAGCCTTTTTATTTTTATAGAAACTACTTTGGATATCAATCAATTGGTAGCTTCGTCATTGGAATTTCTTTCGACAGATGAAATCCTGTTTGACAGTGGTGCAAACGAGCAAAAAGTAACTTTGGTCACTTTAGTCAAAGATGCTGTTTTCCTTTTTCCGCAAACTTTTGATGATGGCACCAAAGAAACCTTGTTATTGGGTTTGGACGATGAAGGAAACGAAACACGAGTGGAAGGGTTTTTTCTGGAAGACAGCGAACTGCATTTCACCAACGAAAAACCCTATGTAATCTACGGTTTCGTAGCAATTCCAACCGGAAAAACGCTCATCATAGATGCGGGTGCGCGTGTCCACTTTCACGCCAATTCAGGACTGATTGCCGCCAACGGAAGCACGTTTTTGGTCAACGGTCAACCCAGCGATACGGATGCGATGGAAAATGAAGTCATTTTTCAGGGAGATCGCTTACAGGCTGATTTTGCCAACGATGCAGGGCAGTGGAGTACCATTTGGTTAACAGCCGGAAGCAAAGACCATCAAATCAATCATGCTACCATCAAAAACGCTACGGTTGGGGTTTTGGTGGATTCTATCAGCGACCGGAGTGCGCCAACTTTAAAAATTACAAATACGCAGATTTACAACAGTGCTTCCGTGGGACTTTTAGGCAGAGGGAGTTACATTGAAGGAGAAAACTTGGTGGTCAATAATTCGGGACAAGTGTCTTTGTTTCTTTCATTTGGAGGTAAGTATCAATTCACTCACGCGACATTTGCAAATTTTTTCTCAAGAGGTTTTCGTCAATTTCCAACGGTAGTCATGAGCAATACTTTTAGTTTAGCAGATGGCAGTACGATTACCAATGATTTAGAGGAAGCGATTTTTGAGAATTGTATTATTTTCGGGAATGCATCCAACGAATTGGGGATTGACAACTCGCCTCAGGCGACATTTAATTTTTTATTCAAAAACTGCCTTATCCGGTTTGAAAATACAGGAAGTGCCACAGCACAAAATCCGTTGTTGGATTTCAGCAACACCGATTTGTATGAAAATGTGGTTCTCAACGGCGATCCGTTTTTTATCGATGCCGAAAACAACAATCTCAAAATCACGGATGCCTCGGCAGCCAAAGGACAAGCGAGCATGGCCGGAGCGCTTCGTGTTCCGTTCGATTTGTTGGGAGTTAACCGGATTGCTTCGCCGGATATGGGAGCTTATCAAAATGTGGTGATTGAGTAGGGGAGCACCCTATTTCTCATAGATTGCCACCGAAAGTTTACCGGTTTTGTCGATAGAAGCCCGATACATTCCTTTTGTATTAAACACGAAAGCGATGTTTCCATCTTTGTCCAACACGATAACGCCACCGTCCCCGCCCAATTTAGCCATTTTGTTGTAGATGACTTCTTCGGCTGCATCTTGCGCGCTGAGCCCTTTATATTCCATCAGTGCAGAAATGTCATGGGCAACAGTTGCCCGGATGAAATATTCCCCCCAACCCGTCCCCGAAACGGCGCAAGTAAGATTGTTGGCATAAGTACCCGCACCGATAATAGGCGCATCACCAATGCGGTTCCATTTTTTGTTGGTCATGCCACCTGTCGAAGTACCGGCAGCCAAGTTTCCGTTTTGATCCAACGCCACACAGCCGACCGTGCCGAATTTGAAATCGGGTGTGGGACTATAGCCCTGGTCTTTTTCTTCTTCTTTCGCCTTCTTGAGCGAATTCATTCGGTTTTCGGTGAAGAAATAGGAAGGATCAACCAATTCGATGTTTTGCTCTTTGGCAAATTGTTCGGCTCCTTTTCCTGAAAGCATCACATGCGGCGAAGCTTCCATGACCTTCCGGGCGAGCGATATCGGGTTTTTTACGGTTTTCACCCCCGCGATTGCTCCTGCTCCCAACGTATTCCCATCCATGATGGCCGCGTCCATTTCGTTTTCGCCATCATGGGTGAAAACAGCGCCTTTCCCGGCGTTGAATAACGGAGAATCTTCCAATATGTTTATGGTTTTTTGAACGGCATCTAAACTGCTGCCACCATTTTTCAAAATTTCATAACCTGCCCGGATGGCTTCTTCGAGTTTGGCGCTATAAGCTTTTTCCATTTCCGGACTCATGTTTTCGGGGAGGATAGTCCCGGCCCCGCCGTGGATGGCGATGGCAAAGTTTTGGTTTTGCGTAAACCCGGTTAAACTAAAAAAAACGAAAATTAAGGTGAATAGATTTTTCATATTTTGAAATTATTTTTGGTGAAACGCCACGGATTTTATAAACTCAGAAAGCCGAATCAATATTTATTGATATTTTGCTTGTCGATAGTATTTAACAAAAATAGAAAAAACATTTAGTTTTCAGATTTGTTATGCGAACTATCTGTAACGAATTCGTCTTTGGTAATGGTATTATGTATTTTAATATTGAAAATCAACAGGTTAAACCGTTAAAACAGTTTCAAAATGTAATTTATCTTCATAGCCCAAGGTTTAAACCTTGGGCTATTGATTGAATTTGATACTTGGGAATGGTTTTAAACATTTTTATTTTCCGATAGGGTATTACCCAATAAAGTTTTGACGATTGACGAAACAAAAAAGGTTAAAAACATTTGACTGTTTTTAACCTTTTAAAATTAGAGAATATTTCTTACAAGTCTATTTCAATTTCTTTTTGACTTCCACTTCTTGGTATCCTTCGATGATATCGCCGATTTCGATGTCGTTGTAATTTTTGATTTGAATACCGCAATCGTAGCCTTTGGTGACTTCTTTGGCATCGTCTTTAAATCGTTTCAAAGTAGCAAGTTCGCCTGTAAAGACAACCACGCCTTCCCTGATAATTCGGATTTTTGAGTTTCTCATTATCTTTCCGTCCGTAACCATACAGCCTGCTATCGTTCCAACTTTTGATATTTTGAATACCTCACGGATTTCGGCATTTCCGGTGATTTCTTCTTTCATTTCCGGTGATAACATGCCTTCCATCGCGTCTTTCAAGTCGTTGATGGCATCGTAAATGATGGCGTAATTCCGGATATCGATTTCCTCTTTTTCCGCCAATTGACGCGCGTTTCCGGACGGACGGACGTTGAATCCGATGATGATGGCATCGGAAGCCGAAGCCAACAGTACATCCGATTCGGTGATAGCACCGACCCCTTTGTGGATGATGTTGACTTGAATTTCTTCCGTGGTCAGTTTTTGGAACGATTCGGTCAAGGCTTCTACCGAGCCGTCCACATCGCCTTTGAGGATGATGTTGAGCTCTTTGAACTGACCCAAAGCGATGCGTCGCCCGATTTCGTCCAACGTGATGTGGCGTTGTGTGCGAACAGACTGCTCACGGTATAATTGCGTTCTTTTGGAAGCGATTTGTTTAGCTTCTTTTTCGTCTTCATAGACGTTAAATTTGTCACCTGCTTGTGGTGCGCCGTCCAATCCGAGGATTGAAATTGGCGACGATGGTCCTGCTTCTTTAACGGCTCGGCCGCGTTCGTCGAACATGGCTTTTACTTTACCGCTGTGCATACCTGCCAAAACGAAATCTCCAATTTTGAGCGTTCCGTTTTGTACCAAAATGGTGGAAACATAACCGCGCCCTTTGTCTAACAAGGCTTCTACGACCGTACCTGTTGCCATTCGATTCGGATTGGCTTTCAGTTCGAGAATTTCAGCCTCTAAAAGTATTTTTTCAAGCAGTTCGGCTACGCCCAATCCGGTTTTTGCCGAAATGTCGTGTGATTGGATTTTACCGCCCCAATCTTCTACGAGTAAATTCATCCCTGCCAATTTCTCTTTGATTTTTTCCGGATTGGCGTTGGGTTTGTCTATTTTGTTAATGGCAAAAATCAAAGGCACACCGGCTGCTTGTGCATGGCTGATGGCTTCTTTGGTTTGTGGCATCACATCGTCATCGGCTGCGACCACGATGATGGCAATGTCGGTGACTTTTGCTCCGCGGGCTCGCATGGCGGTAAAAGCTTCGTGGCCCGGTGTATCTAGAAAAGTTATTTTTTCGCCGTTGTCGAGTTGAACGGAATAAGCACCGATGTGTTGGGTGATTCCTCCTGATTCTCCGGCAATTACATTTTCACTGCGGATATAATCGAGCAAGGAGGTTTTACCGTGGTCAACGTGTCCCATGACGGTAACGATGGGTGCTCTTTTGGCTAAATTTTCTGGGTTTTCTTCTACATCTGAATGCGAATCTTCAATATCGGTGGTAGTAAACTCGATTTCATAACCAAATTCGTCTGCCAAAATGGAGAGCGTTTCTGCATCTAATCGCTGGTTCATGGTAACCATCAGACCGAGTGACATACAGGCAGAAATTACTTGGTTAATGGGCGTATCCATCATGGTAGCCATTTCGCCAACAGTAATGAATTCGGTGACTTTGAGTATTTTGTTGTCGAGTTCTTGTTGTAGTTGCTCGTCCTGGGTTTTCGAGCGGTGAATGTCTCTTTTATCTCGTCTGTATTTGGCAGCTTTCGATTTATTGGTTTTGCCTTGGAGTTTTTCCAACGTTTCACGCACTTGTCGTTGAACGTCTTCTTCGCTCGGCTCTTCTTTGGCGATTGGTTTTGCCCCTTTTTTATGCAACACTGGAGCTGCCGAACCGCCTGTATTTGCACCTGATGGAGCAGTTGTTCCATCTTTATTGATTCTTTTTCTTCGGCGTTTTCTGTTTCTATCAGAAGAACTTGATGCAGCATTTCCACCCGCGGGAGCAACCGGGTCTTCTTTTTTCTTTTTGGGCCTGTTGAACTGAGAAAGGTCAATGGTTTTTTCGAGTATCTTCGGGCCGGACAGTTTGGTGTAATTTGTCTTGAGCGTGTCGGATTCTTCGGTGGGTTCTTCGGCTAAAGTCAGAACTTTCTTTTTAATTTCTATTTTAGGTTCATCCGATTCGGCTTTCGGGGCAATTTCCTTTGGCTTTTCGACCGTGGTTTCTTTGACCTCTTCTTTTTTTGTTTCTTCTAGATTTGCTTCTACTTTAGGAACTTCCGGTTCTGGTTTTACCGTTTGTTCAACTGTTTTTGGTTTTTCAAGGGATTGTTCCTTTGCAGGTTGTTCCTTAACGGGTTGCTCCTTAACGAGTTGCTCCTTAGTGGGTTGTTCTTTTCTGCGGTTCAGATTGTCTAAATCGATTTTTCCGATGGTTTTGGTGCCTGCTAAATGGGATTTCCCCCGAATGACTTCTTCATTTTCTCTGGCGAGTCTTTTTGCCTCTTCTTGCTCTTGTTGAACGCGGATTGCTTCTTTTTCTTTTCTTTTTTCTTCATTTATCTCTTGGGAAGCTTCCTTTCTTTTTCTGTCCGTTTGAAATTCGTCCAAGAGCAATTCATACACCTCATCGCTGATTTTAGTGGTAGGCCTAGCCTCCACTTCATGGCCTTTGCTACCGAGAAACTCGACGGCTCTTTCCAATGAAATGTTTAACTCTCTTAAAACTTTGTTTAATCGTACTGTACTTTCTCCAGTCATAATTTAAAATGCTATTTTTCTCGGACAACCCAAAATGGGATTTTATAAAATTTATTCTTCAAATTCTTCTCTCAGGATTCGGATGACTTCTTTTACGGTTTCTTCTTCGAGATCAGTTCTTTTTACCAAGTCGTCCACATCTCGTTCGAGTATGCTTTTAGCAGTATCCAACCCTACTTTTTTGAATTCTTCAATAATCCAAGAGTCGATTTCGTCTGTAAATTCTGTCAATTCAACGTCTTCGTCTGCACCTTCCCGATACACATCGATTTCATATCCCGTGAGCATTCCTGCCAAGCGGATGTTATGTCCGCCTTTTCCGATTGCTTTGGAGACCTCTTCAGGGCGAAGGACAACCTCGGCTCGTTTTTTCTCTTCATTTAACTTCACAGAAGTCACTTTTGCTGGACTAAGTGCGCGAGTGATGAACAGTTGGCTGTTGGTGGTGTAATTGATTACATCGATATTTTCATTGCCCAATTCGCGGACAATGCCATGAATTCTTGAGCCTTTCATTCCTACACATGCGCCAACCGGATCTACGCGGTCGTCATAAGAGTCAACAGCTACTTTGGCTTTTTCCCCTGGTATGCGGACTACTTTTTTTACGGTAATCAAACCATCAAAAACTTCTGGAATTTCTTGTTCAAATAGTTTTTCCAAAAACAAAGGAGAGGTTCTTGACATTACGATAGAGGGTTTGTTTCCCTTTAGTTCGACCGATTCGATGATTCCACGAACGTTGTCGCCTTTCCTGAAAAAATCGGAGGGTATTTGTTTTTCTTTCGGCAAGACGATTTCGTTTCCGTCATCATCCAATAAGATTGCCACTCTGTGCCGGATGTGATGTACTTCGGCTGTGTATATTTCACCAACTAAATCTTTAAACTGCTTGAGTGTGTTGGTGTTGTCGTGTTCGTGGATTTTTGCAATCAGATTTTGACGTAATGATAAGATGGAACGTCTGCCCAAATCGATGATTTTCACTTCTTCCGAAACGTCTTCACCAACTTCGAAGTCGGGTTCTATTTTGCGTGCATCGGTCAAAGCGATTTCTTGATTGGGGTCTTCGACTGCCCCGTCGGGGACTACGATTCGGTTTCTCCAAATCTCCAAATCTCCTTTGTCCGGATTGATGATGATGTCAAAATTGTCATCAGAACCAAATTTTTTCTTCAACGCATTTCTGAATACATCTTCCAAAATGGCCATCAGGGTAACCCGGTCTATGAGTTTATCGTCTTTGAACTCAGAAAAAGACTCTATCAGCGCTATATTTTCCATGTGCTTTTGAACTAATTAAATTTAAGCGTAACGATTGTTTTATTTATTTCTGTAAATGGTATTGTGATTTTTTTTTCAACGGTAATTTTTCCTTTACCGATTGGTTTGGGCTCGCGCACTTTTTGCAAAAGTACAATTTCTTCTTCTTGAACTTGAATCAGTTGACCTGAATTTTTGCTTCCGCTTGCCATAAAAACCGCTATTTCTCTACCGATGTTTTTTCTGTATTGCCGAATGTTGACCAATGGAGAGGAAACGCCCGCCGAAGTAACCTCTATCGAAAAATCCTCTTCCGGATCTAGGTTGTGTTCTACTTTTCTGCTGGCGTTGACACAGTCTTGAACGGTAACTCCTTCATCTCCATCCATGATGACCACAATTTGACCTGCTTCAGATACTTGTAAATCTATCAGGAACAAAGAAGGATTTTCTTCAAAAAAATCGTCCAATAAAACTTTAACTCTTTTTGCTAACATTTTTTATAAAAAGAGGGGACTTTGATGTCCCCTCCTCATATTCTATTTTTACGACCGCAAATATATAAATTTTTACTGTGTCAACAAAACTATTTGTTTCGTGCCAAATGAAAACTTTGTGTTTTCAAATTGGGAATAAATCAACTTGTTTTACTGAAAATATAAACGCGTTCTTCGGGGTTAGCTAATATTCTTAAACCAAATGCCCTTTCTATGAACGCAAATGTTTTTGAGTGGTAGAAAACAACATGTGTCGGATCTTTGGCGTAATACCAATTTGGGAATTCTTCTAATTTTTGATAGGGATGTGTCATGATAGTCAAAATACCATTGGTTTTGAGCATGTTGCATATTTTTTGAAAATCTATTGCCGGTTGGTGAAAATGCTCGACACATTCGGTGGTAAAAATAACATCAAAAATAGTTTGTGGAATATCGGGATAGAAAATCGGATCATAATTTATGCAGGAAATACAGCTTTCTTCAAGTAAAAATTGGATGGTTGGCCCGGGGCCACAACCGTAATCGAGCGCTTTCATGCCTGATGTCAAATAAGGCAAAGTCGGCAAAACTGCTTTGTTCAGAAAAGTTCGGTATCGTTCGTCTTCCGGCTTGTTGTTGTGTTTGGCGTATCGTTGGCGTTCCGAATCCAAATCAGGGTAAAAATCCCGGCTTGTATAGGCTAATCGACATTTTCCGCATTGAAAAACAGGTTGTTTCAATGGCCCGATTGTCTCTGCTGAAATAGATTCAGACAAACAAAGCGGGCAAATGTGTTGGGAATTTATCAAAATGAATTGTTAGTTTTTTTTTTGCATAAAGTTGAGTCAAAATGATACCAATTGAAACGGTGTAGGTCAACGTCATCAAGGTGCCCGAAAAAATGACGACATATTTCATCCAAAGAATGCCGTTCCACAACAAATAGAGCCCTCCGAAAGTGAGTAAAGTAGAGAAAAATGGCTCTAGGATTAAGAAAAATTTTAACCGTTTATTCAATTTGGCAAACAGCAAAACCGAGCCTGCCAAAAAGAAAATCATCGACATCGAAAGTATGTGTGTATGCACGATGGTGAGCATTTCGCGTTCACTTTTCTTAAATTTCATCACTTCGGCATCCGGCTTGTCTTCATTGCCTAAATAGGTTTGCTCGACACCCTGTGGCTGATGTGAACCGGTTTGTTTGACAAAAAATAAACCGGTGTAGAAACCGATGCTCAACACGAAGATAAAAATGGCTAAAAACAGTTTGATTTCCTTGGGGAGCGTCAGAAGCAGTCCATTATAGTTCATCGAAAATGTGTTTTTGTTTGAGTGTGTTAATTGTTTTTAAAAGATTGTTCATTGCAATAGTCATCGAACGAGCCGAGATGGTGGCACCTGAGATGGCATCAATGTTTTTTTGATACGCCAAAGTTTCATCACCTGATTTTCCGTCAAATTGGCTCAGCCATCGCCTGCTTCCTATTTCTCCGCCGTATTCTTCCCGATAGGCTAATACCTTGGTTTGGCGCACCGATAAATCTTTATTGAAAATAACTAGGTAATCAAATTGAGCCGTTTTGCTCATCGCTTGATCAAAAAAAGCGTATCCAACCGTTTGTTTTTGGATGGAGATTTGGTATAAATTTTCTCCGTTAATTTTCTGGGGCAATTGCGCATTCAGCCCTGACTCTATTTTGATTGGTTGCAAATCAAATTGTTCGGTTTCAAAGACCTTAGACAGTTCTTTGTAAACCCGTTTGGGCAAAGTGCCTGCAATCTCGAAAGAGAGATTGAGCAACGCCGCACAACCCAAAAACACAATCCACACAATTTTTCTGTTCATGCTGCAAAAATAAGAATTCAAGTAATCAAAATTTAAAAAACATTGGCAGTCGTTTTAAACGGCCGCCAATGCATTAACAAACTAAAACCAAAATCCGAGGCCAAAATTGAGTTGTTTGGTGGAGTCGCTGTTGTCAACATCATTGTCAAATATTTGGTAATCGCCTTTGACAACAACACCTTGTGCGATGTGATAGGACAAGCCGAACGTTAAATCGTTTCGGTCGAAGGCGGGATTTTTAGCCAGCGAACCATCTGTTTGTAGTTGTGTATTGTATTCGGAATAGCGGGCAAAAGCAAATAGTTTTTGACGTTTGTCCATGGGTAACAGATTGTAAGAAGCTTCTGTGTACCAACCCAACATGGCGCTTCCCAAATCATTTCCGGTAAGGGTGTTGTATTCTTCGGTGTCGGTCAACGAAGTGTATATAAATTCACCTCTTGCCGCAAAGCGATCTTTGGTGTATCGCGCATCAAAACCCACCATGGAGATGCCCACATCGGCACCGTCCAAATCTTCAATTTCGTCATCGGCTTGCGTGCGTCCAAAATAGCTGGAGAGCCCGAGCCTGAGTCCGGGGATGCCGTAATAATCAAATTTGAGCGACAAATTCGGGTTGTCGATGGTTGATTTAATACCTTTTTGACGGCCTCCCCTGAGCCCGTTGGCTCCGTTGAGGAAACCGATGGTGTCTTTGTCAACCGAGCGGAAACCATTAAAAATATAGGCTTGATAGCCAAGCGACAAATTGTTGAATCGCCCGGTTACGCCCGCGCCGATTTCGCGCCAGGTTGACGGCACAATAAATCTGTCAACGAGCGGCCTGTTTACACCGTTGAAAGTGGTTGGCTCGTGATATTCATTGATGATGCCCATCGGCACAATCATCAAGCCACCTCGCAGGCTGATGTTGTTTGCCACGTTGTAATTCAAAAAGGCTTGTTCAATGGAAATTTCGTCCCCTGTGTCTTCGTATTCGATTTCGGAGACAAATTGGGTGCGTTCGTCAAAATTGTAACCGACCAGTAAAACCATGCGGGTTACGTTGAGTTCGCCATTTTTGCCCTCGGGTTGGTTGTAGTTAATTTCGCCGTATCCACTGATGGTGACTTGGCTGGCAAAGTTTCCGGAGAGGATGCGTTGTGCTGCATTCTGTTGCTTCTGCGCATCAAATTGGATAGAGTCTTTTTTTGTTTGTGCGTAGTTCAAAAAAGAAACAGATAGGAAAAGGATAGTTATATTTTTTTTCATTATAATATTAATTAAGATTTAGTATAAATAAAATTATACTGCAAATGTATAAATGAAAAGATAAATTGCAAATTTATTTAGATTAAATAAAAATATTATTTTCTTATTAAATTTCAAGAGAAAAATAAGTTTAAATTATGAAATAAAAACCATGATAAAAATCGGTAAGAGAAAGATTAAACAAAAAAACTGCCCTTGTGAGGCAGTTTTTGGTAGTTTAAAGTTATTTCACTTCATATCGCCATTGATGTAAATCGGGCGCGAGGTTGTACTGAATATCATTCAAATATTTTTTGAATTTCAGCGCGAAGGTGTCTTCCGATTCGGGAAGTGCATATACTTTTCCTTGAAAGCCAAATTCATAAACCGGGCTTACGATAGCAGCCGTTCCGGCTCCGAAAATTTCTTTTAGTGATCCCTCTTGTTGAGCAACCAAAAGTTCAGTCACTGTGATGGGTCTTTCTTCTGTGGCAATGTGGTGGTCTATCGCCAAAGTCAAAATGCTTTTGCGGGTGACACCATCTAAGATTCTGTCGCCGGTCGGTGCGGTTATCAGCGTGTCATTGATTCGAAAAAACAAGTTCATGGTGCCAGCTTCTTCCAAAAACTCGTGTTTGTCGGCATCTGTCCAGATAACCTGTTGGAAGCCTTCTTGGTTGGCTAAAGCAGTCGGATAGAATTGTGCCGCGTAGTTTCCTGCGGTTTTGGCATAACCTACGCCACCGTTGGCAGCCCGCGAATATTTTTCCATGATTTGTACCCGTACTTTTCCGGAATAGTAAGATTGTGCCGGGGAGAGCAAAATCATAAACTTATATTTTTTGGAGGGTGAGGCAGAAACACCTTCTTCGGTTGCAATGGCGAATGGGCGGATGTAGAGTGAACTGCCTATTCCTTTCGGAACCCAAGCAGCATCCAGCCGAACCAAAGCCGACAACGCTTCCAAAAAGAGTGCTTCCGGAAACTCGGGAATCGACATGCGCAAGGCAGATTTGTTGAATCGTTGGATGTTTTGGTCGGGGCGGAATAGCCAAATCTTATCCTTGTCGTCCCTAAATGCTTTCATGCCTTCAAAGATGGCTTGGCCATAGTGAAACACTTTGGCTGAAGGATCTAAACTTATCGGTCCGTAGGGAACAATTTTGGGTGCTTGCCATTGTCCGTCCACAAAATCACATTCAAACATGTGATCGGTAAAAACCTGACCAAAGACCAAGTTGTCAAAATCGACTTTAGAACGTTTGGAAGTTTGTATTTTAGTTATAGAAATTGAATCTGAAACAATAGGTTGCATGATGGGATGATTTATTGTACAAAGGTAAGTATTTCTTAAAATCAGTCGTTTGTGTTTTTATAAAATTGAGAAAAAATAAAAACTTTACGATATAATTATACATTTTTATGGAAAATGTTGCATAAATTCAAATAAAAAATCAGATATACGTCCGATGAAAAGAGAAATCATAACCACTGCCGATGGGTCTTCGAGTATCCGAATCACAGATTGGAACGAAAATTATCATTCCCAATTCGGAGCCATCCAAGAGTCTTATCATGTTTTTATCCGAAACGGTTTGGAACATTGGATGAAAGCAAATCCGGCAAAAAAGGAAATTTGTATTCTTGAAATTGGCTTTGGGACAGGCTTGAATGCCTTTATAACTTATCTCGAAACCAAAAAACTGAACTTGAAAATCGGCTTTGAAGGCGTTGAAGCCTATCCGATCTCTAAGGCGGAAGCCGAACAGTTAAACTATGTTTCCGAACTGAAAGCCGGGTTTTCTGAAGATGTTTTTCTGAAAATGCATGATGTCTCTTGGGATGAAAGCCACGTATTGGGTAGCCATTTTACACTTAGGAAAAGGTTGCATCGGTTTGAAGAAATTACAGATTCAGCCAAATTCGATTTAATCTATTTTGACGCGTTTGGTGCGAACGTGCAAGCCGAACTTTGGACGGCCACCATGTTTAAAAAAATGTATTTTGCCTTAAAAAATCGGGGAGTTTTAGTGACTTACGCCGCCAAAGGAAGCGTACGCCGCGCAATGCTCGAAGCGGGTTTTCATGCCGAACGATTGTCCGGCCCGCCCGGGAAAAGAGAAATGTTGCGTGCCACCAAAGTGTTGTAGCTTTTTTGTTAAGGCTAATACAAATTTATCAACAATCCGTTAACTAAGCTGTACTTTTGCACAAAATGAATGAGAAAATGAAAGTATTGATTACGGGCGCTACCGGATTGATTGGAAAAGAATTGGTGAGAACTTTACTGACAAATGACATTGAAATCAACTATCTGACCACTTCCAGAGACAAAATTGTGGATACAGATACCTATAACGGGTTTTATTGGAATCCGAAGGAAGGCGTTGTCGATTCATGTAGTTTAGAAGGTGTTGATGCCATCATCCACTTAGCCGGTGCAACTGTTTCTAAAAAATGGACACCAGCCTACAAAGAAGAAATCCTTCAAAGCAGGATGTTGTCTGCCCAGTTGCTGTACAATTTGTTAAAAAATCATCCCGGTCATACCGTTAAAAACTTCATCTCTGCTTCGGGAATAAGCATCTATCCAAGTGACTTTGATAAGCTATATGATGAGAAATTTGAAGGTGTTGACAATACTTTTTTGGGGGAAGTTGTGGAAGAATGGGAATCAGGCGTTAATCATTTCACATCCTTAGGAATCAATGTTGCTAAAATCAGAATTGGTTTGGTGCTGGCTAACAACGGCGGCGCACTAGATGCCATTTCAAAACCTGTCAAAATGGGCGTTGGCGCATCTATTGGCTCAGGAAAGCAATGGGTTTCTTGGATACACATCAGTGATTTAACCAGCATATTTTTAAAAATATTGACCGAAAAAAGAGAAGGGATTTACAATGCCGTTGCACCCAATCCGGTTACTAACAAACAACTCACCAAAGCAATTGCCAGGGTTCTGAGAAAACCTCTTTGGTTGCCAAACATCCCGGAATTTGTGATGAAAATATTATTGGGAGAAAGGAGTACGTTGGTTTTGTCGAGCCAAAAAGTGAGTTGTAAAAAACTGCTTAAATCATCCTATCAATTTCAATTCAACAATATTGAGTACGCGCTCAATGACCTTTTGGTTGAACAAAAGTAAAGGTTACCGCTTCAGAGGCCTCGATACAATTCCGATTCGTACCTCATCGGAATCACTCGGCCTGACATTTTATATCTGTACCTATTGTCACTTCGAGTTTTTTAAATCTGTATCGCAGATTAAAAAGTATCGAGAAGTCACTTCGAGTTTTTTGAATTAGCGGAGCAAATTTAAAAAGTATCGAGAAGCGGCAAAATCTTTACTTTCACATCCAAAAGAATTACACTATTTTTGGACTCAAGAATAACCTATTTATGAGCATTATCCTGCAAGCCGAAAATATTTCTAAGCAATACCGTTTGGGCACGGTCGGGACGGGCAGTTTGGCTCACGACTTTAACCGTTGGTGGCATACGGTGCGTGGCAAAGAAGATCCGTATCTGAAAATTGGCGAAGTGAACGACCGCGGCAGCAAGGCGACTTCGGACTATGTGTGGGCGTTGCAAGACATTCATTTTGAAGTACAACCGGGCGAAGTGCTCGGTATTATCGGCAAAAACGGCGCGGGCAAAAGCACGCTGCTCAAGCTGCTCTCGCGGGTGACCGCTCCGACTACCGGAACGATTCGAACGCGCGGGCGCATCGCTTCGTTGTTAGAAGTAGGCACGGGTTTTCATGGCGAACTCACTGGGCGCGAAAACATTTATATGAACGGCGCCATTCTGGGCATGACCAAAAAGGAAATTATCGCCAAGCTTGACGAAATCATTGCTTTCTCGGGATGCGAACGCTACATAGACACACCCGTAAAACGCTACAGCTCGGGGATGACCGTAAGGCTCGGTTTTGCCGTGGCAGCACATTTGGAACCCGATATTTTGGTGGTGGACGAAGTACTAGCCGTGGGCGATGCCGAATTTCAGAAAAAGGCGATTGGGAAAATGCAAGACATTTCCAAAACCGATGGGCGAACGGTGTTGTTTGTCAGCCATAATATGGCGGCGGTGAAGCAGTTATGTACAAGGGGGATGTTATTGGAAAATGGTACAATTAAGGCGGACGGAAGTGTTGATGAAGTTTTGAATATATATAGTGCTGAATCTTTGGATGCTGTGACAAATATTAAATGGGCAATTGAAAGTGCCCCAGGAAATTCGAATGCAAAAATAACTTCAATAAAATTTAATACACAAGGTGACACTTTCTTTATTGAAAAAGAAATTGAACTAGAGATCGAATATGTCAATTTTATTGACAATCATTCAATTAATGCCTCTGTTTCAATTTTAGACGATAAAGATGTTTACGTATTAGCATCTCCAAATTTAAAGAGAATTCCATTGGGAAAGGGTCAATATAAGAGTGTATGTAAAATACCAAAAGATTTATTGAATAAAGGTAAATATTTTTTTACTGTTTTGTTAGTTGGAAATAATTATGAAATAATTACGCAATTGGACAAAGTGGTAGCAATAGAAGTTGATGAAGAAGGAACGCATAGAGGTAATTATTTTGGTTATTGGGGTGGTGTTGTAAGACCTTATTTGAAATGGGAGAATGTGTTTATTGATAAATTTGCAGAATGATATATTTACCAATTATTAAGAAAAAAATAAAAAGCATTTATTATTTTGGGAAGAGAATATTATATCTTGAAAATTTTATTCCTTACAAAGGAATAAAAAAAGCTGACCTATTAATTTATGATAATATTTACCCGCATCCAGTTTCTGGTTTTAGACACGAAGAATTTACAGTTTTATTGTCAGAATTTTCAAAATCTAAAATAATAATGTGGCCGTCTTCTTATCCAATAATTAATACACCCATATCAGAACACAAAAACCATATTAAAAGTTTAATCCAAGTAAACAAATCATTTTCTAAAAAACTAAAAATAAGGAAGGGATTTATCAATATTAATGCAAAACTTTTTTATTGTGTTTTTATTAGTAATATTTATGACAATTTAAAGTGGTTAGAAAAATATAAAATTCCTTTTATTTTTACTTTATACCCTGGAGGTGGATTTCAAATTGATAATGAAATTATTGAGAAAAAATTAAAAAAAATTTTCAATTCTCCGATGTTTAAAAAAGTTATTGTAACTCAAAAATTCACCAAAGATTATTTAATTAATAAAAATCTTTGCAAGGATGAAAATATCGAATTTATTTTTGGTGGGGTTGTTCCTCAAATTTCCATACAGAAGGAGCTAAATGATAAAAAAAGTTATTTGGTTAACAAACCAACATTTGACGTTTGTTTTTGTGCTGCAAAATATACTCCAAGAGGAGAAGATAAAGGTTATGATGTTTTTATCGATTTTGCACATCAAATTGCTACTAAATATGATTTTATTCGATTTCATATTATTGGTGGTTTTGCTGAAAATGATATTGATATTTCATTGATAAAAGATAAAATCCAATTTTATGGTTACCAAAAATTTGAAGAGTTGAGTATTATTTATAAAAATATGGATGTGTTGGTATCTCCTAATAAACCATTTATTTTAGGTAAAGGATCTTTTGATGGTTTTCCTCTAGGAACAGTGGTAGAGGCTGCTTTAAATGGGGTGGTTTCAATAATCACGGACGAACTTAAACAAAACAGTTTATTTATTACTAATGAAGACTTAATTATTATCGAGAGCAAAAGTAGTTCTATTGAAAAAGAAATTATAGCTTTGATTGAACAGCCCAAAAAATTATATTTAATTTCAAAAAAAGGAAGACAAAAGTTTATGGAAGTGTATGCTAATGAAATACAAATGAAAACAAGAATTGAATTGTTAAAAAAAGAAATTTCAAAAACGTAAAATGATCAACGTCACCAAAACCTTCCTCCCTCCTCAAGATGAATACCAAGCCATTTTAAAGGAAGCTTGGGATGCCGGCTGGATTACCAACCGCGGCGTTTTGGTAAAACGACTGGAAGAAAAACTCAAAGATTTTTTGGGCGTGGTTAACATCGTAGCTACCACCAACGGCACCTTGCCCCTGCAAATCGCTTTAAAATTGTTGGGAAAAGGCGGTGAAATCATCACCACGCCATTTAGTTATGTGGCAACTACTTCGAGTATTGTTTGGGAAGGTTGCACGCCTGTTTTTGTGGATATACACCCCGAGTATTTAACCATCGACGAAACAAAAATTGAAGCCGCTATCACCGCTAAAACTACCGCTATTTTAGCCACTCACGTGTTTGGCAATCCGTGTCATGTGGAAGCCATTGAAAACATTGCCCAAAAGCACAACTTAAAAGTAATATATGACGCAGCCCATAGTTTTGGCGTAAATTACAAAGGACAATCTGTTTTTAATTATGGCGATGTGAGTACTTGCAGTTTTCACGCCACCAAGTTGTTTCACACTGGCGAAGGAGGAGTCATGTTTTGTAAAGGCGAAACCTTGTTGCACAAATTATTTTACAGCCACAACTTCGGTCACAACGGCTCTTTAGATTTTTATGGATTGGGCATCAACGCCAAGATGAGCGAGCTTCAAGCCGCCATGGGACTGGCTGTTTTGCCGTATGTGGATGCTATCCTGGCCAAAAGGAAAACACTTTATCAAGCCTACATTGCCGAATTACAAAAATGTCAAGTCCTTCAATTTCAAACCATCCGTCCCGAAACCAAATATAATTTCGCCTATTTCCCCCTTATTTTTCCAACCGAAAGCATACTTTTGAAAGTGGTTGATGCCTTGCAAAAAGAGCAGGTCTATCCGCGAAGGTATTTCTATCCGTCACTAAACACGTTGCCCTATGTTGCCAGCCAGCCCATGCCTGTTTCCGAAAGTATAGCACGGCGGATACTATGCTTGCCTTTATTTTATGAATTGACTGAAAATCAAGTAGCCAAAATTAGTCAAACCGTCTGCCAAAACGTAGGCTGACCAACCTTAACCTTGCGTGCTATGGACAATTTTATACGGGATTTGAAAAAGCGGTTTCGGCCGTGGTACTATTTGCTAAAATATTTCAAACGTCCTTTCTCGTTCTACCAGACGCGTACCAAGTCAATTTACTTTGACCTAAATGATAATTATAGTGCCAGGCACCTGTACCTGTTAGTTAAATTTTTATCGCGACAAAGTTTCGGCATATATTTTAGGCCCTGTCCGGCATTTGTTAGGCACGTGCTAAAAGATGCGTATGCCTCGATGATATTTTCTGAAAATTTAGCCCGTTTTTCGTACAAAAAACCACTCCGTGCTTTAAGTATAAGTGAACGCGATGACACGGACTTGCAACTTAGTACCAATTATTTTAAAGAATTGTTGAGCAACACCTGCTCTGGTGACAGCTATCATTTTCCAATCGGGATGCATCCGTTGCAGTATCATCTAAAAACAGACGAAATTGAATACCAAACTAATAACAGAAGCAATACTTTGTTTTTCTCGGGTAATTTCAACGCCAAGCATTACACCCGTTTTTCTAAAACTGACATCTTTAAAATGCCCAACCGCATCGAGATTTTTGACCATTTGTTGCAATCGGGTTTGAGTTTGGTTAGAAACCCGGATACAAATCAATTAGAAACCGAGTTTTTTGATCATCAATTGGTTATCTGTAACACAGATTGTTGCAAAGTCCCACATGGAAAATGGCGGTTTATCTTGTCTCGTATGGATTTCGTGTTGGGTTTGCCCGGCATAATCGTTCCTTTCTGCCATAGCATAGTCGAAGCGATGAGCGTGGGGGCGATACCGGTTTTACACGAAAATTACGCGGCTCTGTTTCGCCCACCCTTAATAAATAAACAAGATTGCCTGACGTTTACAGGTTTAGAAAATTTGAAAGAGGTTTGTGAGGTCGCGTTAAAACTTCCTGATTCGGAAAAAATAAGGCTCAGGGCCGGGGTGTATCGTTATTACGAAGCCCATTTAACACCTCAAGCGGTGGTTGAAAAGATAATCAAACCAGAATTAAAAATAGTATATTTACAAGCCGAACAACACAGTTTAAAGCAATTGCCGGGTTGTCCTCCGGAAGTTGATTGGAGCTAAAAATTTATTTATGTTAGTCATAGGAGCCAAAGGATTTGCTAAAGAGGTTTTGGAAATATTGATTCAGCTTGGAGAAGTTGAAAATATTGCTTTCTACGATGATGTCAGCCTTGACACACCCAAACTCCTCTATGAAAAATTCCCTATTTTAAAAAACAGGGGAGAAGCAGAACACTATTTCAAAACTGTTGACAGTCGGTTTACATTGGGAATTGGAAATCCGGTTTTGAGGAAACGTTTTTTTGATTTGTTTCAAACATTGGGAGGGGAAATAGTATCACTTATCAGTACAAAGGCTTCGATTGGGTATTTTAACACAAATATCAAAGAAGGATGTAATGTCATGACAGGAACTGTAATCACGAATGATGTGTCAATTTCAAAAGGGTGCTTGATAAATCTTAATTGTACGATTGGTCATGATTCAATTATCGGCGAGTTTGTAGAAATGTCACCCGGTGTCCATGTTTCAGGGAACTGTATCATTGGATCTTTTTCAAACATAGGCACAAACGCAACCATCTTACCAAAGATTTCGATTGGTAAAAATGTGGTGGTTGCTGCCGGAGCGGTGGTCACAAAAAACATCCCGGACAATTGTATGGTTGCAGGAATTCCTGCGGTGATAAAAAAAGAATTAACGCCATTGGATTTTTAACATGCAAAACAGTCCCAAAGTAAGCGTTTGTATGATTACGTATAATCACGAAAAGTACATTCGTGAAGCCATTGAAGGCGTGTTGATGCAACAAACCGATTTCCCGATAGAACTCATCCTCGCCAATGATTGTTCGACAGATAGCACAGACACGGTTATTCAAAACATGTTGGCTACGCATCCCAAAGCGGCTTGCATCCGGTATTTTCATCACCCAAAAAACGTAGGCATGATGCCTAATTTTATATTTACGCTTGGTCAGTGTCAAGGCAAATACATTGCACTCTGCGAAGGCGACGACTACTGGACAGACCCGTATAAACTACAAAAACAAGTCGATTTTTTGGAGGCGAATCCGGACTATGGTATCTGTTTTCATGAAGTAAAAATACGTGATGAATCTTCGGGGATTTTAAAAGACGATAATATAACACGAAAAGTACCTGAAACTACCAATATAGAAGATTTGGCAAGAGGTAATTTTATTCATACGCCTTCTGTGATGTTGCGCAATGATTTTAAGTTACCGAGTTGGTTTTATCAAAGTCCAATTGGAGATTATCCTTTGTATTGTTTTGCCCTGAAAGAAAGGAAAATATTTAAAATTGAAGAAGAGATGTCGGTTTACAGAATGCATACTTCAAGTGTTTGGTCTAATAAGAGTGTTGAATATAGGAAGTATGAGATGGACAAAGCACTAATGTTGATAAAAAGAAATATTATACTTCCACCAAAAGCAAAAAAAAAATTATTAGAAAGGTTAGAAAGAAAAAGCTTTTTTCAAAGAGCTTTAAAAAAAGTCAAGCAATATCTTAGAGGATAATCATGAAAATTGATTTAATTTCAATAGTGATTCCTAATTATAATCACGAACCCTTTTTGAGGTCTCGATTAGAGAGCGTATTTTCTCAAACCTATCAAAATTTTGAGGTAATTTTATTGGATGATTGCAGTACAGATAACAGTGTACAATTATTACAAACCTATGCAAATCACCCAAAAGTTTCGCATTTTATTGTAAATGAAACCAATTCGGGCAGTCCTTTTAGACAGTGGGAAAAAGGGATTGAGCTTGCAAAAGGGGAATACGTTTGGATTGCGGAGAGCGACGACTTTTGTGAAGTAAATTTTTTGGAAAAGATTACAAAGATTTTAAATCCCTCTGTTGCAATTGCATATTGTAATTCAATAATTGTGGATAGCAAGGGTGATATTATTAAAAAAAATGATTGGTTAAAAAAACTTAATAAAAGCAAATGGTCTGAAAATCATATAGAAAACGGCAAGGAAGACCTCAATAAATATTTAAGATTTCAAAATATGATGTCTAATGCAAGTGCTGTTATTTTTAAAAGAAAAGCGGCACTTGAAGTTAAGATTCCTAAAGAATATTATTTTTGTGGAGACTGGTTTTATTGGTGCGCGCTAGCCAAAAAAGGAAATATTGCTTTTCTGAGCCTTTACCTAAACTATTTTAGAAGACACGAAACCACAACCAGAAGCACTAAAGATTTTCAAGTAGAAGTCAAAAGATTTAAAGAATATATAAGTATTATTTCAGAACACAGCTCAATTGCCTTTAGGGTTTTAAATATTCGAAAATATGAATGGATAATAGATGACTGGATTCAAAAAACAAGTCAATTTGGAAAATATAAACTACTGTCTGCTCCTTTTCCTGTCGAATTATACGTGCTTTTGTATTTTAGAATTTTTCAAAACAAGTTTATCTGGATATTGCGTTGAATAAAATGTCTTTAAGCAAAAAATTAAAAAGTAATTTAATAGGCAAATACAAAAAAGTGAATTCAAGTATATTTGACTCAGTAATCAAACTTAAAATAAACGAGAAAAATCAAATAATTCAAGAGTACAACACTTGCTTGACTCAAAACACTCCAATCAAAATATTTAAAATGGTCAGTATTATAATCCCGTGCTATAATGTAGAAGCTACTTTAGAAGAGACCATAACATCTGTTGTAGGCTGTGGTTTTCAAAACTGGGAAGCCATATTGGTGAACGATGGTTCAACAGACAACACTCCAAAAATTATAGAAAAATGGACTTTAAAAGATAAAAGGTTCACCGTTGTTTATCAGCCAAACGCCGGACTTGGAGCTGCACGCAATAAAGGCTTGCAAAGTGCATCATTCGACTATGTACTACCTTTGGATGCAGACAATTTGTTATTGCCGGGTTTTATTGAAAAAGCATTGGAACGGTTCCGTAAAAACAATAATTTGGCGGTCGTTTATGGACAAGCGGAACTCTTCGGCGACAAATCTGGACTTTGGTCGCCCGGTAATCTTGAGGTGTTTAGAATGTTAAATTATAATTATATAGATGCCTGTTCGTTGATAAAGAAAAAGTGTTTTGAGAAAATTGGCGGATACGAAGAAAATTTACCGCACCAAGGTCATGAAGATTGGGATGTTTGGCTCGGATTTATAGAAAATGGATTTGATTTTGAGTTTTTGAAAATGCCTGCTTTTAAATATCGGGTTTCGGGTAACTCAATGATAGCCGGTTTTGACGAAGATATGAAAAATAAAAATCTCTATTTTATTAAAAACAAACATAAAAAATTGTATTTTGATAATTACAAAAATCTTTATTTTGCATACGTATCGCTCAGAAATGAAAAAAATAGTAAACCATTTATAACTAAGTTTTTTAATCGCATTATAAACAAATTAAAAAGTTAATAAAGGAATATGCCCGCCCCAAACACATTTTGTACCATCATCACCGCAGATTATCTCTGTTATGCACAAACCATTTATGAATCGCTACATAACAACAAATCTACGGCACATTTTCACGTGTTGGTGGTGGAC
>Ga0100401_1000006_pt1 | contig 153001 bp, 121 predicted proteins | sample CryGeymeta201525_FD_80421 | JGI IMG/M metagenome (GOLD analysis project Ga0100401, IMG submission 80421) | Groundwater microbial communities from Crystal Geyser aquifers in Utah, USA - Crystal Geyser metaG 2015-25 | ecosystem: Environmental > Aquatic > Deep subsurface > Groundwater | place... | reverse complement strand
TCGCTTGAGTTCAGGAAGTTACTACCCGAAAGCAGTCAAACAAGTTGCTATACCAAAGAAAGATGGAGGAGTTCGCTATTTAGGAATTCCAACAATTTTAGACCGTATAGCACAACAAGTAGTGGTAGCCTTCCCACTTTTAGCACACCTTTAAGTATAAAAATTAATTCAGTTAAAGCAAATATTTTGTGATGAAATTGGCGTCATATAGATTGATTCTTAGAACCTTTTGCCGTAAATTTGCTATGTATTTTTTTGCTTGCAGAATTGCATACCCAATGACTTTACAAAAATTAGTAAGCTTACTTACAGCTAATTAAAATTATTTAGAAATCATGAAAAACGCACACACTTTCCATATTCCCGTGATGGGGATTGGGTTCACGATTGACACGCCTTTAAAAATTTCGCAATACGGCATCGACTCGGTCATCTCTTTGGTCGATGACATCTTACTCGAGAAAATGAGAAAAATGTACTGCGAAAAATACCAATTGACCTACGAAGAAATTTCAGATAAATTTGAAGATTTTAGAGCCAAAAGAATTACCGCTTATCTTAATTTGATACAAGAATTAGCTGTCAAAAAACTTGAAAACCTCAGAAATTCGGTGGCTGGTTTAAGCCACGAATGCAAAGAATATTTCAAACTCTTGCCGGATACTTCCACCCTCAAGCAAGAATTTATTAACTTAACCAATAAACCGTTCAATCCAACTGAGCTTAAAAATTGGTTGATAAAAAATCTAAAAATGGGTAGCATCGATGTCAATATAATGACTAAGATTGACAAAGACAACTACCTGAACAACGAGAAATTACCTATTGAGTTCAACGATGCCCATGCCGCACTTCGCGGGTATGCAAACAGCAATTTATCTTCATCCATCGTGTTTTCTGCAGGAATGAACCCGCGTCTGTACAGCTACTTGGAACAGTTTGAAGATTTTTATCCGGACGAAAACAGCTTCCTCAAAAAGAAAATCACCCTGAAAGTCAGTGATTATCGTTCTGCGCTTATTCAGGGTAAGTTTTTGGCAAAAAAAGGACTGTGGGTATCCGAATACCGCGTCGAATCAGGGCTGAATTGTGGCGGGCATGCTTTTGCCACAGACGGTCACCTGCTCGGTCCGATTTTGGCCGAATTTAGAGACAGCCGGAACGATTTGATTCAAACATTGCATGAAATTTACATTCAGGCACTTGTAGGGAAAAACAAACCTGTACAGGCAAAACCTTTGGAACTTAAAATTACTGCCCAAGGCGGTGTCGGGACTGCTGAGGAACATCAATTTATGCTCGACCATTTCCAACTTGATTCTATCGGTTGGGGAACGCCGTTCTTATTGGTTCCTGAAGTAACAACAGTCGATGATGCTACACGAAACAAATTGGCCGCTGCAACAGAAAGCGATTTGTACTTGAGCAATATTTCACCTTTGGGTGTCCCGTTCAACAACATCCGGGGAAACAGCAAGGACGATGAAAAATATGCTTTGATTCAAAAAGGCAGGCCGGGCAGTTCTTGCCCAAAAAAATACGTGGCACTCAACAAAGAATTTACAGACAAAGCTATTTGCACGGCTTCGCGCCAATACCAAAACCTAAAAATCAAGGAATTGGCCGAACAAAATTTAACTGCACCTGAATACAAAACCCGGTTTGACAAAATTATCGAAAAATCTTGTATTTGTGTTGGTCTAGGCACTTCTTCCTTGTTGGTCAACGGATTGGAAACCAAAACCGAAGGAACAGGCGTTTCGATATGCCCCGGACCTAACCTCGCCTATTTCTCAAAAGTGATGAGCCTCAAGGAAATAGTTGATCATATTTACGGCAGGGCAAATGTAATTGCGCGTACTGACCGTCCGAACGTCTTTGTCAAAGAGCTCAATATTTACATCGACTATCTCAAAAATAAAATCGAAGAAACCAAGGTTTCAATGAATGATAAACAGCAATTATACCTGCTTTCTTTCGCTTCCAACCTTCAAAAAGGCAAAGACTATTACGAACAACTGTTCAACAATGTCAAAGGGGTTTTTGAAGAGACAAAATCAACCGTTTTGAAAGAATTGGAAAACAGTGAAAAGGCATTGCAATTGTTGTATTTAGAAATTCAAAAAAAGTCATTGGTATCTATCGACTCAAAATGATGGTAACCATTTATTTGAACTCTATAAATTGCCCTTGTTGGGAATCTTAACCAGTAGTTTATTGTATGTGCTTTTGAATTAATACATTAGCCGAAAAACCTTGGTTGGGCTGTTTTCAGCCTCCGCTGTTTCTTGTTATTATTGGTATCGCCTGCCGGCTCTTTTTGGATTTGGTATTTTCCCGAATGATGGGATGTTGATAGATTTGTCAAAAACGATTCCGAGTTGGACAATAACTGCCTTGATTGTTTCTACTGCAATTTTTTTCTTTTGGTGGATACTTTTTGAAAAACAAAGTAAAAACAGTTGGGTAAATAGGCCTATCTTTGCAAAAAAAGAATGAGGCTTCAAATTAACATATTTTAATGATGGTATTCTTGGTGAAGCCCCATTTTCTCAAGTCTGTCAGACATGAAAAATATTAAAAAAGAAATAATTAAAACACGTGGAACTTTAAGCAATCCTGAATTGATTGAGGAAATATCTCAACTGAAAAAGGAAAAAAATGCGGTCATCTTGGCGCATTACTATACCGAACCCGTCATACAGGAAATTGCGGATTATGTGGGCGATAGTTTGGGCTTGTCCGAACAAGCCGCACAAACACAAGCCGATATTATTGTTTTTGCTGGGGTTCATTTTATGGCCGAAACGGCAAAAATAATCAACCCCGACAAAAAAGTCTTGGTTCCTGACCTGAAAGCTTCCTGCTCTTTGGCAGAATCCTGCCCGCCCGACAAATTCAAGCCGTTTGTAGAGGCTCATCCCAATCATACCGTCATCACTTACATCAACTGTTCGGCGGAAATAAAAGCCCTGAGCGATTTGGTTTGTACCTCGTCTAATGCCGAAAAAATCATTCATTCTATCCCCTTAGATCATCCGATTATTTTTGCGCCCGATAAAAACCTCGGTATGTATTTGATAAAAAAAACAGGGAGAGACATGCTTTTGTGGGACGGTACTTGTATGGTTCACGAGGCTTTTGCCATCGATAAAATATTAAAACTACATCAAAAACATCCGGAGGCGGTTTTTATCGCTCACCCCGAATCAAACCCTGAAATTCTCAAAATTGCGAGTTATATCGGGTCAACAAGCGGCATGATTCAATTTGTAAAAAACAGCCCGCATCAATCTTTTATCGTGGCTACCGAAGCAGGTATTTTATACGAAATGCAAAAAACCGTTCCTGAGAAAGAACTCATTCCAGCCCCTGCCAAGGAAGACAACACCTGCGCGTGCAGCGAATGTTGGTATATGAAACTCAACTCGCTTGAAAAGCTTTATCTGTGTCTCAAAAATGAAACAAACGAAGTGAATGTCCCTAAAAAATTGCGGGAAAGAGCACTTATCCCCATCAGGCGGATGCTCGAATTGTCTAAATAATTACACATGCCAAAATTTGATTTTCTGATTATTGGATCCGGAATAGCCGGACTTACTTATGCCATCAAAACAGCCGGACGTTTTCCGAATGCAAAAATCGCAATAGTTACCAAATCCGACGAAAACGAGTCCAACACTAAATATGCGCAAGGCGGTATTGCCGTAGTCATCGACCAACTGCACGATTCATTTGACCGGCATATTGCAGACACACTAAAAGCTGGGGATGGCCTTTGTGATCCTGATATTGTAAAAATTGTTGTAACCGAAGGTTACGAAAGGCTCAAAGATTTGATTCAATGGGGCGTAAATTTTGACAAGAACCACCAAGGCGATTTCGATTTAGGCCTAGAAGGCGGACATTCCGAAAACAGGATTCTCCATCACAAAGACCTCACGGGGTATGAGATTGAAAGAGGCCTTTTGAGGAAAGTTTCAAAGACACATAATATTCAAGTTTTTACGCAACATTTTGCGATTGATTTAATCACACAACATCAGCTTTCTTCGAAAAGTGAGGGTCATCCACAAAAAAAACAATGTTTTGGTGCATATGTTTTCAATCCGAAGACCAAAAATATCGATAAATTTTCTGCTAAAATCACTTTGCTTGCCAGTGGCGGAGCCGGGCAAATTTATCAGAACACAACCAATCCGGTCATTGCTACCGGCGATGGCATTGCCATGGCCTACCGAGCCAAAGCGCAGATTGAAAACATGGAATTCATCCAGTTTCATCCCACCGCTCTTTTTCATCCACAGACTTCACCTTCCTTTTTGATATCGGAGGCCGTCAGAGGTTTTGGTGCGTTGCTTCGGACTCAATCGGGTAAACTTTTTATGGAAAAATACGACACGAGAAAAGAGTTGGCTTCCAGAGATATTGTATCGAGAGCAATCGACAGTGAGCTCAAAAAAAGTGGCGACGAGTTCGTTTATTTAGATTGTCGTCATTTAGATCAGGATGCATTTGAAAAACACTTTCCAACCATTCTACATAAAGTAAACAAAATTGGGATTGATTTAAAAAAAGACATGATTCCTGTGGTGCCGGCAGCTCATTACCTGTGTGGAGGAGTTCAAGTGAATGCTTACGGAGAAACAACTATTGCCAACTTGTATGCCTGTGGCGAATGTTCGAACACAGGCTTGCACGGAGCCAACCGGCTTGCTTCAAACTCGTTGCTCGAAGCCTTGGTATTTGCACATCGTTGCTATCTGAGTTCTATTGAAAAATTTGATGATGCGGCTATACCTGAAGACATTTTAGCTTGGGATGAAGGAAACGCGAAAGAACCAGAAGAGTTGATTTTGATTACACACAACCGCAAAGAATTGCAGACAACCATGAACGATTATGTGGGGATTATACGCTCAGACGAACGTCTTTTGAGAGCAGAAAACCGGCTCAAAACACTTTATGAAGAAACGGAAGCGCTTTACAAAAGATGTAAAATTTCAACCGAATTAATCGAGCTTCGCAACATGATTTCGGTAGCTTATTTAGTTGTGAAACAATCGCAAAGAAGAAGTGAAAATAAAGGAGCGTTTTTCAAGATACGAACTATTTAGCGTGAGACAAGCATACTTGTTGCCATCAGTATTTTTTCCTCAACAGTAAATATCAAGCGATAATTTTAATTTTCCACCTAATCCTTCACGTATTATTCGAACTAAGGTCGAAAGTCTGATTCACAACATCAACAATGGAATTGTCAGCAATTTGATTTTTGAGGTGTAAAAGTTATTAAGTCAATGCTTTCGAGTAGTACGGTTTATAAATCTAAATATTTTAATAGTCAAAGTTTCTGTCATTTCAAAAAAAATAATGGATTGATTTTAACCTAAACCCAACCGTTTAAGTTGGGTTTAGGCTTTGCCTGAAATGGATTAAAACCTCAAATCCACACCCAGCCTGAGGTTATTTCCCTTGGTGGTAAAACCAAAAACTTCCTCGTAATCTTCATTAAAAATATTGGTTATACTGCCAAACAAACGAAAGTGTTTGTCGAGTTGGTGTGAAAAATAAAAATTCAGCAAATCATAAGCTTTTAGTTCCAGGTTTTCGGAAGCAAAAGTTTCCGTCGAAAAAAACACATCATCCCGCGAATCGGTGTATTGATAGGTCAGTGAAAAATTGGTTTTTTCAGACAGTGCATAGTTTGCCGATAGGTTTATTTTATTCAGCGGAATGCGAATCCGCAAAGCTTTTTTGCGATCGGTATGGGTGTAGTTTCCAAGCAAGCTCAAATTTTTAAAAGGTTTGGATTCGAGCGTAATTTCTATTCCTTCTGCCGTAAAAGACCCGGGGATATTTTGATATTGCGATTCAAAAGTATCCGGGTTGACCAAGACAAAATCGATGAAATTTTTTTCCGACCTGTTAAAATACAGTACACTCAATGTATATTTTTTGTGTAAGTTGAATTCGAATCCCGATTCGATGGTTCGATTGCGCTCAGGATCGAGTTGGTCATTGCCGAAATCTGCGGCAAAAAGTTGAAACAAGGATGGGGTGATGAAGGCCGTGCTGTAGGAAGTTAAGATTTTCAGATAATTTTCACCTAAGGGCAAGGTAAACGACGGGTTGAAATTATACACCCAATGATTGCCGTATTCACTATGCGTGTTGAGCCGTGCACCGGCATTGATGTTGATGCCGTTATTACCCAAATAAACCGAGTTGATATACGGATCAACGAGGGTGAAGTTGGCATCCGAAGGATGAATATCCGTGACAAAACCATTCTCGCCAAAAGGGATTGATGCGCTTTCCATGTTGTTGTGTTGCGTATTGACACCGATGATGGTGTAAAGCGATTGGCCAAAAACAAACTTTCCAAACAAATCACCCACCCAACTTTCGGCGTTAAACCGGCTTGGAAAGGATGATTCGATGTCACGGTCAACTACTTGGTAGGCACCATTCAAATTGAGGGTATGCTTTCCGATTTGATAGGTTGAGGAAATTCCGCTGCGGTAATTGGCGGAAAAAGATTGATTGTCCGCATCGGTGAGTCCAAAGCTCTCGTCAAAATCACTTTTGAAACGGTCAAAATTACCAAACACGCTTGTTTTCCAAGCCGGGCTTATTTGAATGCTAAACTTTGCCAATGCATTGATTCTCGAAAAGTCGTCTGGTTTGTTTTCTTCCGTTTTGATGGCAGACAAGCCTTCCAAATCTTGATAGGAAAGGCTAGTCAAAAAACTAATTTTTCCTGTTTTGCCGCCCAAACTGTATGCATTGTACAAGTCATCGATGCGATAATTCTTGTTGTCTTGTGATTGGTTGGTTCCGGCAACCCAGGTTGCTTTTGCTGAAAATCCGTTGGTTTCAGTTTCTTTCAAAGTAATGTTGATGGTAGCTGCGGCAGCACCACTGCCATAAAGCACGCTCGAAGCACCTTTGAGTATTTCGATGGATGCTACGTCGTCCACATTGAGCAATCTCAAATCAAAATCGCTCGAAATCGCGGACGGGTCGGTCACTTGAATGCCGTCAATCAGAATCAGTACTTGCCGGTTTCGTGACCCGCGAATGGAATATCCCAAATTTTGCCCGGGATGGCTGGTGCTTCCGTTGATTTCGATGCCGGCTACTGAATTGATTACTTCTGCCAAGTTTTTACCGGAAGTTTTTTGCAAGTCTTCATCGGTAATTTTAGTTACAATTTTTCCGGTTTGTGAACGCTTGAGCGGAAACCGAGATTCAGAGACAGTGACTTCCGCTAATTTTTGAATTGGAATCGAATCTTTTTGTTGGGCATACATACCCAAGATACCCTGCAAGCAGAGTAGGAGCAAAGAACATTTTTTTTTGTTCATTTTAAAAAGTGCATTAAAGCGGGAAAAAGTACAGAAACCTATACCCAAACTTTTGTCCCGAAAGTTTGACAATAAATGTTTGAATAAGGCAGGTCTCCTGGCTTGCGTCTTGTTGTTGACCTTCCCGTCGCGCGATGCATGACAGTGGTACGAAAGAATAACAACAAGCTGATTAGCTTACAGTTGCGGGAACAGCCCCCGATTTTCACGGGATTCCCTTTTAATCCTTTTCCGCGTGGCGGAATAGGAACCAAAATTCGATGGCTAAATTATGAATTATAAATGATATGGAGGGAAGTTTTGGTCAATAAAAAACCTATTCACCTGATTTTGATTATTTTTATAATGGATTCAAAAAAGTAATTTTCAACCCAATCGCAAAGTGTCGGTAGTATCGAAAACCAGCATTTTGGATCAATCGGGTTCAGGTTATCCAAAAAATGTTTTAAAGATGGGATTTAGCAGCCTTGATGAGAATCCATGTCAGCCGTCAGGCAGGAAACTCATATATAAAGTGTAGAAAATAAATTGTAGCCTCGACGAGAATCGAACTCATATCTAAAGTTTAGGAAACTTCTATTCTATCCATTGAACTACGAGGCCTTTTTGGGTTTGCAAAAGTATCATTTTTTAGATGGTATAAAAAATAAAAAGTGCGGGCATTTTATTTTTTAATACAGCTTTTTAATTCACCCAACGACGAGATGGTTTCCGTCGGTTCGATTCCCCAAGGATCCAATAGGATTGATGGATTTCGTTTGATCCACGCTGCTTTGAGGCCAAAGTTGACAGCCCCAATCACATCAAATGAATTGCCGGATATGAGCCAAGTTTGACTGCGTTCAGTCTTAGTTGTATCTATTAGATGTTGATAAACCGCCGGATTTGGTTTAAAAGTTTTGATACCATCTACACTGACAATACCTTCGAAAAAGCCTAAAATCCCTGCATTTTTCAAAACCGTTTCAACGGCATTTTTTGTCCCGTTTGAAAAGGCAAATAGACGATGACCGTCTTCTTTCAATTCAGTCAAACTTTCTTTGACCTCTCCAAAGGCAGGTAAATATTGGTAGGCATCGATAAGTTGTTTCTTTTGGGTGTCGTTTAGTTTAACTTCTGTTTGCAGGCAAGCAAAGTCTAAAGCCTCCCGGGTACACTGGCCAAAATTGGCATATTGCTTCATCAGTCCGCGCCTGAAAGTGTATTCGAGCTGTTTGCTTCGCCAGATATCCACAAGACAACCTGCTTTTTGGGCATCAAATTTTTCCACTTCTAAGACAATACTTTGCGGATTAATCAATGTGCCGTACACATCAAATGCGAGGGTTTTCATTTTTTTTAATTTAGTTAAACTAATTTCAGCTAAATTAGGCATAAGAAATTAAAACTTGAGGGAGAATCTCTGAAAACCTGAAACCAACAATGCGTTTTTTAATCTATTCTTTATGTTAGCTTAACCTTCATTTTGGTTGAAACCTCCATCTTTGCATCGGATTAGTTAAGTGTTTCTTTCAGGTTATTTTGAGTTAGTTAAAACCGAAGCAGGGGTGTTTCGGTTTTTTTATGGAATTTTTCAAAAGGCTAACCATTTAAAAAAATATTAAAACAGTTAGAAGAAAACTTTCAGGTGGTAGTCCGGGTTTTCACTTGCATCGGAACAAACAAAATAACCGCTTCAAAAAAATGAAGCGGTTATCAGCAAACTTTCGGGGTGGAAGACCGGGCTCGAACCGGCGGCCTTCGGTACCACAAACCGACGCTCTAACCAACTGAGCTACAACCACCATTTATAATGGGTGCGAATTTAAACTATTTTGTGTTTATAACAAATTATTTTACTTGAAATTGAACTTAAACTTAACTATCATAACATTTGTTTGAAATACCTATCGGGATGACACAAGGATTTTAAATTTCGTCCGAACCGGCATTTATGTTCATTTTCAAAACAGGTTGCGAGGTATCTCTATTTTTTTAAAATCGCGATCATCTCCTCAAACCCAACGGATAGTTGTTCACCGCTTTTCATGTTTTTGAGGGTGAACTGTTTGGCGTTCATTTCTTGCCCACCCACAAAAACCACAAAGGGGATTTGCCGTTTGCCGGCATAAGCCAATTGTTTTTTGGGTTTGGTATTCTCCGGATAAAGTTCGGCTGAAATTCCCGCTTCGCGCAACTTCATAAGGGTAGGCAAACTGTATGCAGATTCGGCATCGCCAAAGTTGACAAATAGTACTTGAGTCTGCAATTTGACTGATTCGGGAAACACCTCCAAAGCTTCCATGGCAATATAAATACGGTCTAGACCAAACGAAATACCTACGCCGCTTACGTTGCTGAGTCCAAAGATTCCAGTCAAATCGTCGTAGCGCCCGCCGCCACCGACAGAACCTAAACCGACTCCTTTGGGAGCGGAAACTTCTAAGATAGCTCCGGTGTAATAATTCAACCCGCGAGCCAAAGTAAGCTCAAGTTCGAGTGAAGTAGCCTTCAATCCGGCTTTTTGTACTTCATCATGAATGAATAAAAGCTCTGTTATTCCAGCCAATCCGTCTTCAGAATTTATCAAAAGATCCTTGAGTTTGTTGAGTTTTTCGATGAAATTCCCGCTCAAGTTAAAAAGTGGTTCTAATTTTTTTAAGGTATCAGCAGCGATTCCTTTTTCCATCATTTCAGTCAAGACGGCTTCTCTTCCTATTTTATCTAACTTGTCTAAAGCTACTGTAAAATCAACGAGTTTGTCTTCAGCCCCTATCAATTGAGCCAAACCGGCAAGTATCTTTCGATGATTGATTTTGATGGTTACACCAGGTAGTTTCAGCGCATCAAAAACGCGATCGTAGAGCAACACACATTCTACTTCCTGCCACAAGGAGCGCGCGCCAACCATGTCGGCATCACATTGAAAAAATTCTCTAAATCGCCCTCTCTGCGGACGGTCGGCACGCCAAACTGGTTGAATCTGGTAGCGTTTGAATGGAAAATCAATCTCATTTTGGTGTTGCACAACGTATCTTGCAAATGGCACAGTCAAGTCGTAGCGTAAGGCTTTTTCGGCAATATGGGGCGTAAGTTTCTGACTGTCTCTGGTTTGTAAAATAGCATCGGGGGCTTTGCTCAAGAAATCGCCTGAGTTGAGTATTTTGAATATCAAACGGTCACCTTCTTCACCATATTTACCCATCAGGGTTTCGTAGTTTTCAAAAGATGGTGTTTCAATCGGTTGAAAACCAAAAACTTCAAACCAATGTTTTATTTTTTGAATAATAAAATTACGTTTTGAAATTTCTTTCGGTGAAAAATCCCTTGTGCCTTTGGGAGTCGAAGGTTTTTGAGCCATGATAGTTGTTTTGTCCGTTCTGCAAATATCTTAATTTTAAACGGAAATTAAATAGCAAAAAATATACTACTTTTAGGCTTTAAATTTAACTTGAATTATGTTTGCCTTACTCAGAGAAAATTTTAGGATAGCCATCGATTCTATTTCCGGACAATTGTTGCGAACTATACTAACTGTATTGATTATTGCCATCGGCATTATGGCTTTGGTCGGGATTTTGAGTGGAGTGAAAGCCTTAGAAAACACCATTTCCTCCGATTTTGCATCGATGGGTGCCAATACGTTTAACATTCGCCAATACGAATTTACGGTTCGACGGGGTGGTGGGCAAGAACGCGAGAAAATTAATCCTGTTATCAATTACCAAGATGCCAAAGCTTTCAAAGATAAGTACAACTTTCCAACGGCCGGCGTTTCCCTATTCTTCACGGCATCACGCTCAGCGGAAGTCAAACATGAAAATATCAAAACTGACCCCGAAGTAAGTATTTTGGGAGTTGATGAAAATTACTTGACCAATTCGGGCACGGAAATCGATTTGGGCAGGGATTTTAACTTTTTTGACATAGAAAACAACCACCCGGTTTGTGTGATTGGATCCGATATGGTTAAGGCTCTTTTTAAAGAGGCAAATCCGATTGGAAAAGTTATCAGTGTAAGAGGTGCTAAACTGACGGTTATCGGGACTCTCAAAGAGAAAGGCGCAACTTTTGGAAACAACCAAGATTTGCGTGTGATGATGCCCATCCAAATGGCACGGACCAATTTTTCTCAACCGAACCTCAATTTTGACGTAAGTGTCCGAATCTTAAACAAAGAGTTTATGGAAAGTGCTCAGAGTCAAGCCATTTTGGATTTAAGGAACATCCGAAAACTCAGTCCGATTCAAGACAATAATTTTGGTGTTGAGCGAAGCGATGACTTGATTAACACCATCTTAAACTTGACCGGCGTTTTAAATTTTGCGGCCATTATCATCAGCCTTATCACCATTTTTGGTTCGTCCATCGCGTTGATGAACATCATGTTGGTTTCGGTTTCCGAACGAACACGTGAAATTGGGATTAGAAAATCGTTGGGTGCAAAAAAGAAAACCATCGCGGTTCAGTTTTTTATTGAAACCATCGTAATCGGTCAGTTGGGCGGACTTTTAGGAATCATTTTGGGCTTGGCTATCGGGATTATTTTTTCGCGATTTGTCGGTTTTCAATTTTCCATGCCTTGGCTGGCCATTTTTTGGGCTGTTATGGTTTCGCTCATTGTTGCCATACTTTCCGGGCTATTTCCGGCTATCAAAGCATCAAAATTAGATCCAATCGAAGCACTGCGGTATGAATAATCAAAATTTTCTTTTTTTTTAATCGTACTAAAGGACAATTCCAATACATAGTTCATTTTTAAAAAGGATGAATTATCTTTGCACTTTCTAAAAAATAAACCCATGCAAAACGGACTTTACGCTTCATTTAAAACATCCAAAGGTGAAATTCTAATCAATCTGACTTTTGACAAAACACCGGGAACGGTAGGGAATTTTGTCGGATTGGCAGAAGGAAACCTCGAAAACAATTTTAAGCCCCAAGGTAAACCTTATTACGATGGTTTGGTTTTTCACCGGGTTATTCCCGATTTTATGATACAGGGTGGTTGCCCAAAAGGCCAAGGAACCGGCGATCCGGGCTACAAATTTGACGATGAGTTTCATCCCGATCTCAAACATTCAGGACCCGGGATCTTGTCGATGGCAAACTCCGGCCCCGGAACCAACGGAAGCCAATTTTTTATCACCCATACGGAAACTTCTTGGTTGGACGGTAAACACACTGTTTTTGGAAATGTTGTGAAAGGTCAAGAGGTTGTTGATGCAATCGCGCAAGGCGATAAAATTGAAAGAATTGAAATCATCAGAGTGGGTGAAGATGCTGAAAATTTTAATGCCGTAGAAGCCTTCAGAAAATTTGAAGGCAGCAGGGAAGCGCGTTTGGAAGCACAAAAAAAAGAGGCCGGGCTGCTAATTCAAAAATTGACCGAAGGTTTTGACAAAACTGCTTCCGGCATGTTTTATAACATAACCCAAAAAGGTAACGGGCAAAAACCTCAAAAAGGAAATACGGTATCAGTCCACTACAAAGGTATGTTGACAAATGGGACAGTCTTCGATTCATCGTTTGAAAGAAACCAACCGATCACTTTTAAATTAGGTATCGGACAGGTTATTCCCGGTTGGGATGAAGGCATCGGTTTGATGAACGAAGGCGATGAAGCACGTTTGGTGATTCCATCAAAATTAGCCTACGGAAGCCGGGGCGCAGGTGGTGTCATTCCCCCAAATGCGACCCTTGTCTTTGATGTAAAACTTGTCGGAATAAAATAGTGTTTACAGTTCTATACAATGTAAAGCCTGCAAATTATATACAAATTGCAGGCTTTTTTATTTTTGATGACTCCTTAACTGCTTTATTTTTCGGGTTAATGATAAACCTTGAAGATTTTTGAAGCTTCATTGTAAGCACTCTCAAAACTCAATGAATTCGTTTGAGTCGATATCTTTTGAGCGGTAAAATAGGACAATAACTTTTCGGTTGGCATGTTGCCTGTAAGTTCGTCTTTGGCCATCGGGCAACCACCAAAACCTTGAATAGCTCCGTCAAACCTGCGACAACCGGCCTTGAAAGCAGCCTCTACTTTCTCGTGCCAAGTGTGTGGTGTGGTATGTAAATGTGCACCAAATTCGATAGCCGGATATTGCGGAATCAGATTGGAAAAAAGATGTGCAATGACTTCCGGGGATGATGAGCCGACCGTATCGGATAAAGACAAAATGCGGACACCCATCTTCGATAATTTTTCTGTCCACTCGCCCACGATGTCAACATCCCAAGGGTCTCCATACGGATTACCAAAACCCATAGACAAGTAGGCTACGACTTCCATGCAGTTTTTGTCTGCGATTGCTAAAATTTTTTGTAAGACTTCGATACTTTCCGTGATGGTGGTGTGTGTATTTCGCATTTGAAAGTTCTCTGAAATAGAAAATGGATAACCCAAGTAATCTATTTGCGGATGTTTGGAAGCTTCTTCTGCGCCGCGCACGTTGGCAACGATAGACAAAAGTTTATTGGTCGTTTGAGACAAATCTAACCTCGCTAAAACCTCTGCTGTGTCTGCCATCTGTGGGATGGCTTTGGGTGAAACAAAACTCCCGAAGTCGAGGGTATCAAAACCCACGCGCAACAGCGATTGGATGTAATTTACTTTTTTATCGGTAGGAATAAATTCTTTGATACCTTGCATGGCATCACGCGGACACTCAATAATCTTGACTGGACTGGGCATTTCTAAACAACTTTGTTTCAAATCCTGTTTGATTGGTTTTTCGTTTTGGCAAAATCAAATCCGTTTTGCCACCACTGCGTCATTTTTTCTTTATTGAATATCAGAGAGTTGGTGGTTAGTACGATTGGGGTGTAATAAATGTCCACGCAAGCATTCTTGTTCTTTGCTTGCAATTTTCCTGTTTTCACGTTTTGGTGTTCAATTTGATCCATCATAAATTCAATCATGGTAGTGATGAGTGAAAATGGGTTTCGAATGGGCAAGCGGTTAATATAGTTTACCTCAGTTTCTAAAATGATAACATCTATTTCGGTGGCTCCCCGATTGATGGCTTCTTCCACAGGCACCATACAGCCCAATCCGCCATCGGCATAGTCGTAGTTGTTTTTTCGAGCCAAACTCATAAATGGCGGGTAGTTGCAAGATATCCAAATCCAATCGAGAAAATCTTCATACGAACATTCAGATACCGATTTGTATTCCAGTGTATTAAGCGAAAGGTTGGAAACTGTCACAATCACCTCTTTGTCACTTGCCTTGATGTTTTCATAATCTTTAATAGTGATTGTATTTTGAATCAATTTTCGCAGATTCCCACTTTCCCCAAAAGATTTTCTTCCTTTAAATATGTTTTTAAGCACGTTGAAGTGGTTGATGGAAATATTGGAAACTCCTTTTTTATTCTTGATAATAAACGGGCAATTGCTGAAAATAGAGCTTTGATTGACCGAAGTATATACCGCTTTGATTTCTTCGACTTTGCCAAGTGCCAGATTAGACACCAACAGGCTACCCGTGGAAGTGCCAAGAAACATGTCGTACTGTTTCCCCAGTTCTTCAATGAGATACTGCGCGACACCACCGGCAAATGCACCTTTGCTGCCACCTCCCGAAATCACTAATGCTTTCATTCTATTGGGGTATTAAATTTTGTTGTGTCCATTTTATTTTTTGTCAAACGCGAAAATTATTCTGACAGGCTCTTGATAAGGCGTTGTTCGGAAGGGCTAAATTGCAAAATATTTTGCATTAAATAGTCTTTGTATGTCGCTTCTTTCATCAATTCTTTCAAAACAGTTTTAGACGACTTGGAAAATTGCCAAACCGGATGCACTGTCGCATGCACCAAATTATCGAGCATTTGTCGATTGACCAATTGTATGTCAAAAAGATATTGAAATGCTTTTTCTCTGACTTGATAGGGCTGATTCTCATTGGTATAATTGACTAACTCTTCATAGAAAACGCCTTTTTCATTTTGTTCGTATTCGGGAGTAATAATTGCCAAAGAAAGCCATAATATTCTTACATTCAAATCATTAAAACCATATACTTGGTTGGTTTGGTCTAAATATATCGTTCTTTTTTCAGGACTGTTTTTCCAAAGTCGAAACAAGGCTGATTCGACCGTTTCGAAGTTAGAATCGCTCAATAGCGTTTCATAATTTAGCAAGAGGGCGGACGGAATCGAATCTAAGTTTTCGGCTAAACTCTGCCTCACTTTTTCATCGGGAAGTGCAAAAGCTTTGTTTAGTAACTCAATAGAATAATCGTTTAAATTTTTAGAAACCTGCTCGATAATTCTCTGTTTGATTGGATAATAAACTGATTCGTTCATTCGCTTTTCACAAGTTTGAAAATTTTTTACACAGTCAATTTTTGAATAATCATCAACTAAAGTCCCATCAAAATATTTAATCACTTCTTCCTTCGGAAAATAGGTGTCCGACAACCAAGTCTGGACAAATTCTTTTAAATCTCTTCCTGAAGCCTTTTCAACTTCTTTGATGAAATCGTCTGTATCGACATTGCCGAAAGCATACTCTTGAAGATATTGACGGATGGCTTTTCCAAATGCCTCCTCACCCATTCTTTTTTGCAACATCAAAAGTGCCCAAGCACCTTTTTCGTAATATGTCAAACTGCTTGCCTTGGGATTGAGCAAGCTTTCACCTTGGCCTTGAAGGGACAAAACGGATAATTTTGTGTAAGAATCGTATAATTTCCAATAGAAATAATCATTGCCAAACAGCTCTTTTTCAGCCAGCAAAGCATAAAAAGTCGCAAAACCTTCTTGTAGCCAGTGGTGGGTGCTACTCTTGGCGGTTACAAAGTTGCCAAACCATTGATGTGCCAACTCGTGTGCATTCACATTGACAAAATTCCGTTCATCAAAAGAAGTGGAATCAACCACAAACTGGTCGGAGAAAATAGTTAAAGTCGTATTCTCCATGCCTGCATACAAGAAATCCCGAACGGGTATCATCTTATAATCCTGCCATGGAAAAGGCACACCAATCTTAGTTTCCAAAAAATCAAATATGCGTTTAGAATAACGATAAGTTGGTTCCATTTTATCCGCATCTTGGGGTTCAAAATAATATTGAATCGGAATACCGCTTTGGGAAACTTCTATTTTGGATTGATATTTACCGATGACCATCGCAATCAGGTAACTGCTCATCTGGTTTTTCATTGTGTAGTGCCAACTTTTTAAGTTACCGTTTTCCTTCTCATCCATCAACAATCCATTGGCTATTACTTGGTATTTTTTATTAAAAGAAATTGTCAAATCAAGGGTTATTTTCTCATTAACATCGTCAAAACTCGGCAACCAATGGCTGGTGTCTTTGCCCTGGCCTTGTGTCCACATCTGATTGCTCCCCGCGTTGTCCCATCCGACAAAATACAAGGTTTTATAAGGCGTTGCTGTATATTCGAAAGTTAGTAGATAATTTTCATGGGCTTTAAATTTATCATAAATCCACAATTTATCGCCATCCGTTTGGCTTTTTGCAAGTTGATTGTTCAATTTCACCTTGTTGAAAGACATTTTTTTGGCATCGATAAAAACAGAATCAACATTCTCATTAACCTGAAAAGTAAATTGAACACTGCCTTGAACCTTCCGGGTCAAAGTATCTATGGAAACGGCCGCTGTTAAAGTTTTAAAATCTACTTTTCCAGTTTGTTGAGCCGATAACAATGGGTTGCTGAGCAAACTAAAAATCAGGATAATTTTTTTCACGAAACAAATTATTTTAATTCCTTAAAAGTACAAAAAGCCACCCTTACAGATGGCTTTTAAAAACATATTTATTTAATGTGAAGCTATTTTGAAACAAGACTTAGGAATCACGAAAAAGGTGGCTTCGGCTTCGCTCAGTCATCCTAATTACCTGAGTTCGATTATTTTTATATGGGTACAAAAACCTTCAATTCGAGTGATTTAATCCAAAATACTGGTTTTCTATAAAATTCCGATTCGTGCCTCATCGGAATCTCTCAAACTGACGCATTTTGGATTAACCGAGCCTAACTTAATTAGTTATAATTCAATACTTAAATATACAAACTTTTGCCTTTTATTACAAATTTTATCTGTTCAATATGAATCGAACTCAGTTTTATATAAACAGAAGCTGAGAAATTTGTCCGTTGCAATTACCTATTTTCATTTATTTCTGACTCTCGTATTTTTCTTTGTATCGCAAATACAAATCTTTTTGATAGCTGTTCAAACTGATATCCCGTCCTTGGATAAACGCGTGCGAAATCTTGTTCGTCCGCATATCGAGTGCATCCCCGTCTGAAACAAACAAGGTAGCATCTTTGCCAACCTCAAGCGTTCCGAGGGATTGATCAATCCCCAATATTTTTGCAGCGTTGAGCGTGTTGAGCTTGACGGCTTCTTCTTTTTCAAGGCCGAAGGCAGCAAAAGTACCGGCATAAAAAGGCAGGTTGCGCGTTTGCATTCGTTCCATCTGTCCGCTGTTTTCAATGCCTGTCAAAACGCCTTCATGAACCAAAAGGCCGGCTAATTTATACGGCATATACACATCTTCTTCCTTGGAAGAAGGCAAACTGTGTGGCCTGCTCACCAAAACCGCCACGTTGTTTTCTTTGAGAAAGCCGGCAATTTTATAGGATTCACGGCCACCAATGACGACTACTTTAGCTATACCCAATTCTTTGGCCAACAGGATGGCATCGATTATTTGTTTTTCATAATTTGCGTTGACAAAGAACGACTGTGAACCGTCAAACAAGCCTTTGGTTGCTTTGAGAATCAAGTTTTCAACTTCTTGTTTACCGGCATTATAGGCTTTGGCTTGAGTCAGAAAATCTTTCAGTTTGGCAACTTCATTATCATATTCTTTGTTGGGCTCGCTTCCTCCGCCACCGCCAAAACCAAATCGAGTCCTTCTGAAAAGTGCCGGCCAATTGGCATGTACGCCATCATCTATTTTGTAAGCTGCATCCTCCCAATTCCAAGCATCGAGTTGCATGATGGAAGAGGTGCCGGTTATCAAACCTCCGCGCGGAGCAACTTGGGCAATCAGCAACCCGTTTGGACGCATGCTTTCGACCACACGAGATTCGGCATTGTAGGCTATCAAGCTGCGGACGTTGGGAGTTATGAGACCTATTTCATCTTCGTCATCTGTGGCTCGGACTGCATCAATTTCGACTAAGCCTAAGGTAGAATTGGCAGAGATGAAACCCGGATAAACATGTTTCCCTTTGGCATCTATGACCCTTCCCGTGGGGGAAACATTCGTTCCGATTTGGGTGATTTTCCCCTTTTCAAAAACAAGGGTCGCATTGGGGATAACCGTTCCGTTTCCGATGTGGGCTGTGATACCCGTGATGCTAATCGTTTCAGCCTGTGCCTTTGCCGGCGGGTCTGAAGGTTGTGCTTCAGCCTGAAAGGCAAACATTGCGAAAGCAAACAAGCTTATATAAAATATCTTTTTCATTTTGATTCAGTTTGGGTTATAAATTCATAATCAAGCGAGTTGCAGTTTAGCAATTCTTGCTCTTTCTTCTTTGGAACCTGCGTTTTCAAACCTTTGTTTTTAGCCTCAATCGACCAATTAATAAGTTTGTTTCTTTCAGCTGAAATGTTTTTCAAAATTTCATCTTGTTTATCCAATTCGAAATAGAAAATGCCATCAATCATATTCTTTTCCACTCTTGCATACACTGACAACGGATTGTCTGTCCACAATACCAAATCGGCATCTTTGCCTACTTTCACACTGCCGACCCGATTGTCTATGTGCAACAATTTTGCTGGATTGAGCGTGACAAATTTCCAAGCCTCTTCTTCGGAAACATCCCCATATTTGACCGCTTTTGCTGCCTCTTGATTGAGCCGGCGCGACATTTCGGCATCATCCGAATTGAAGGAAACCACGACTCCTGCTTGCTTCATCAAAGCACCGTTGTACGGAATGGCATCTTTCACTTCGTATTTGTAGGACCACCAATCCGAAAAAGTTGATCCACCTACACCGTGTGCCACCATTTTATCGGCTACTTTATAACCTTCCAAAATATGGGTGAAAGTGTTTACACGAAATCCAAACCGATCGGCTACTTTCATCATCATGTTGATTTCTGATTGCACATAAGAGTGGCAGGTGATGAATCGCTCACCGTTGAGAATCTCCACCAACGTTTGCATCTCCATATCATATCGCGGCGAAGGCGTGCGTTGCTTGTCTTTGGCAGAAAGTTTGTTGTACGTTTTCCATTTTGCTTCATATTCCCTGGCACGGGTAAAATAGTCTACATAGACTTGCTCCACGCCCATGCGACTCTGCGGGAAACGGGTCGGGTTGGCAATCCCCCAGTTGGATTGTTTAACATTTTCCCCCAATGCAAATTTGATAAACTTAGGCGCAGCTTTAAAAATCAAATCCTCCGGAGCTTCTCCCCATTTGAGTTTGATGATAGCCGAACGGCCGCCAATCGGGTTGGCCGATCCGTGAAGCAATTGGGAAATGGTAACGCCGCCGGCGAGATTTCGATACAGGTTGATATCTTCCGAATTGATGACATCCTCCATTTGTACTTCCGCAGACGAATTGCTGCCACCTTCATTGACAGAACTCAACCCGATGTGCGAGTGTTCGTCGATGATACCGGAAGTAAGGTGTTTCCCCGTTGCATCAATCACTTTGGCAGCCGGATCGGAAAGATTGGCTCCGACTTTGATAATTTTTCCGTCTTTGACCAGTACATCTGTATTTTTGAGGATACCATCAGATTCATTGGTCCAAACCGTGGCGTTCTTAAAAAGTACGGTTTGTGCTTTTTGTTTTTCTGCAAATCCGAAAGGAACGTTTGGATAAGAAATGGCTATTATTTCGGGCTGTTTGTCTTTTTTGTCTCCTTTTCCATTTTCCTTGTTCGGTTCAGTTTGCTTGGCAGTCCAAACAATTTCTTTGCCATTTTCGAGTTGGCCTTTGCCGGCAAGATTATCCGATTGAGCCACTTTACCATAGAGCCGCACATAAGTGGTTTCTTTTAATCCGCTCGGTTTGTACAACAAATTCAACCAACCGTTGTCATAGTCAATTTTAGTTGCTAATTTGGTGGAATCCTGAGTTATCTCTGCTTTGGGTTTAAATAATTCACCGGTAATTTTTAAGATGTATTTTGAACCCGCTACCGTTAAGTCATATTCGCCTCTAACATCTACAAAATTCAAATCGTTGAGTGTGTTGCGGCGGCCTTGTACCCAATTGTCGTAGAGGATGGTTTTGCCGTCAAAAATATCACCTGAGGTGACAATAAAGTTAGCCAAAGCTCCATTTTGCAATGTTCCCAACTCGTTGCTTTTCCCGATAATGGCCGCAGGCCGTGTGGTCAAAGCTTCAAGCGCAACAGTTTTGTCTAAGCCATATTCGACGGCTTTTCTGACATTCTCAAGAAAATTTTTGGTTGACTTTAAATCGGAAGCCGTCAAGGTGAACTTGACTCCGTTTTTTGCAAGAATAGCAGGATTGGCGGGTGCTTGATTCCAAATACGTAAATCTTCCAGAGAAACATTCGAAGCCATCAGGGGGTCACTTACGTCATAAGCTTCCGGAAAATTAACCGGGACGATAAGCGATAGGCCTGATTTTGCAATTTCATCAACACGTTCAAATTCGTTCCCGCTACTTTTTACAATGTAAGTAACACCCAATTCTTTCGATAATTTGGCAACATTTAAAACTTTCAATTTGTCACCTCCATCAAATATCTGCGGAAGGTTTTTGTTTTTTAAATAGGCTTCTATCGAAAGGTCTCTCTTGTCGTGCTTGCTGTTTTGATACCAATTTGCATCATACGTAAATTGCCTAATCAACGAGGTCATTCCCATTTGTGAAGAAGGGTAGGATTGTTGGGAAACTGCACTTCGGGTGAAACCGAAAAATTGAGCCGCAGTTGCGTTGAGGATGCGGGTGTTGTTATTATCGGTATCGTTGAGTGTCACCAAAGCACCTGTTCCACGCGCCACCCCGTCTTGCAAGTGGGTCAAAACCGTACCAAAACCGGCTTCACGTAGCTCTTTGGCTTTTTTGTCATCATATTTAAAAGACTGATAGCCTTCAGTTTCCGGCTTGATGTGTTCGTTCCAATAATAACCGTCTTTTTTGGAGTCATATTGAATAGAACGGCCAAATCCGCCTTGCCCTTTGGGTTTCTCGATACCAAAATCGGAATACAAATCAATAAAGGACGGGTAGATAGATTTCCCTTTCAAATCAATCACCACGCTGTTGGTCGGAATAGTGACCGAAGTACCGGCAGAAACTACTTTGCCATTCTGAATGAGCAAGGTAGCGTCCGTTAGTACTTGATTTGGTGAAACATAGATGGTGGCGTGCGTGAGCGCCGTGTAGTTGTTGTTGATGTCGTGTACGCCGTCATCTTTGGGGAAATAATCTTGCGCCTGAAGTCCGAAGACGAACGACAGCAAGAAAAAAGTCAATAGTTTTCTCATGTTTTTGGGTTAAAAAGTTAAGTGCATTAAAGGTAAAAAACTTTGTGTTTTACCCTTGCTTTTAAGTTTTATTTAACTTAACCTTTTAACAATTAGCTCTTTTTAATTTTGACAGTCCACTCGAAGCGGAAGCTTGCCACCACGTCTGTGACCTGGTCTCGGCCAACTGATTCCATCCAAAAAGTTTTGCCTTCTCCTGTTCGGATTGCTTCATCGATGAGTTGCTTGGCTAAATCACCGTCCAAACATTCAAAAACAATTTTGCCTTTGGCCTTTTTGCTAAAGGTGCTTTCATTTCTTGCTACCAACATCGATACGTTTTTGCCTGAATCTTGAATGTGCCTGATCACCAATGCACCGGTAGAGAGCTCGGCAGCCATGGCCTGCACGGCAAAATAGAGCGACCCAAACGGATTCTGATTAATCCAACGATGGCGGACACCCACCTTGCATTGATGTGCATCTATCTCCATTACGCGCACACCGGTAAAAAAGGCCGAAGGCAGTTTAAAAAAAGTAAAAGTGTTTAGTTTGCGGGCTGTAAGCATGCATGTAATTTTTTTAAAAATACAATATTTTTTGGTTTCAATATTTTTTTTAAAATTATTTAATTAACTTGTATTCAATTTCATACAAATTTTATGCTTAAAAAAACTATTTTTTTGTCGAATAAATCTTCGTTGACAACGCAAAATTTGCAGTTGTGCATCAAGTCGGCGCTCAGAGAAAGTTCGATTCCGATAGAAGACATCGGATTTTTAGTCATTGACCATCCCGAAGTATTTTTGAGCATGCCCGCACTCAACTTATTGGTAGAAAACAACACCTCGGTGATTGTCTGTGGAAAAAACCATTTGCCAAATGGGATGTTTCTCAGCCTAAACGCGCACCATATCCAACAGGAAATTTTCAGAAACCAAATCGAAGCTGGAGTGCCGTTGAAAAAAAACCTGTGGCAACAAACCATCAAAGAAAAAATAAAAAATCAAGGGATTTTATTGGAAAGGATTTCGGGGAAGAAAAATCATTTGGACTTTTTTGCAGATAAAGTATTGAGCGGCGACACCAGCAATATGGAAGGTGCGGCGGCTCAATTGTATTGGAAAAATTTTCCACTTACTGCGACGGACGAAGTGGGAATCAAAAGGGAACGTTTTGGTGATTATCCCAATTCGTTTTTGAACTACGGTTATGCACTACTTCGGGCGGCGGTTGCGAGGTCGTTAGCAGGCAGCGGATTGTTTTGCACATTGGGTATCCACCACCGCAACAAATACAACGCCTTTGCACTGGCGGATGACATCATGGAACCTTTCCGTCCTTTGGTGGATGAGAAGGTGTATGAAATATCTCAAACTTTTGAAGAACAGGAACTGAACACGGAAATCAAGGCGAAACTGTTGGAAATCCTAACTCGGACTGTACATTTCAAAGACGGAAAAAGCCCATTGATAGTGGCTCTTACCAAGACTACTTCTTCGCTCCAACAGTGTTATACGGGAACTCGGAAGAAAATAAATTACCCAAAATTATGGAGCTCAACGCTTACAGAATAATGTGGCTATTCGTGTTTTTCGATTTGCCCACCGACACCAAAAAAGATCGGAAAAACGCCTCGGGGTTTCGGAAAAACCTATTGAAAAATGGCTATTCGATGATGCAATATTCGGTTTATGTGCGACATTGCGCCAGCAGTGAAAGTGCCGATGTACACGAAAAACGAATTCATAAACTCTTGCCACCTTTGGGAAAAGTGAGTGTCTTGCGCATCACCGACAAGCAGTTTGGTGACATCATGAATTTTTGGGGAAAGGCCGAAGTGCCAAAAGAGTCCCAACCGACGCAGTTGGAGTTGTTTTAACTTTTCTTCTATTACATCTTCCGTTTTAAATGCCCCTTTAAACTGGATAACGAATAAATTTTCATAAGAATAAACTTGTTTTGAATATTTTATTATAGAAGATTGACAGCACAATCCAATATCTATAGATGTTTTTTTAACTTAATTGCACGATATTTTTATAAAACTATACGGTATGCAGCCAAAAAGAAGAGAATTTTTCTTAATTAAGCATGTGGAAAATTAAGCCAAACAGAAATTTCTCGGTTTTTGGTTTTGAAACGTTATTTACATTAATATTGTGATTACCCACAATAAAGCAAATGATTAAATCGTATATCAAGTTTTCAGTTCTCTTGCTCCTCCTTTGCACTTCCTGCAAAGAAGATTCAAATCAAATACTTCCACAAAAATTTATAGGTGAAAACAAGATTGTTGGTGAAGTTGTAGGCATTTCCGATGGCGATTCCTTCAAGATAAAATTATCCAACGGCGAAGTTATCCGTGTCCGATTGGCTTTCGTCGATTGCCCAGAGCGAGGGCAAGATTTTTATCAAAAGGCTAAAAATTTCTCGAGCAATGAAATTTATAGAAAATCGGTAAAAGTAAAAGTCACCGACACCGACCGCTACGGCAGAACAGTTGGTGTGCTTTATTACGGCCATAAAATTCTGAACGAAGAGTTACTCAAGAACGGCTTTGCTTGGCATTACCGCCAATATTCAAAGAGCAAAAGATTCCAAAGTTTGGAGAATCAAGCCAAAGCGAAAAAAATCGGAATTTGGTCGCACAGCCAGCCCACGCCTCCGTGGGAGTTTAGAAGAACCCACATACAAAAAAGAAACACAAACTTATAATTACATCACAATTTGTTAATTAGCAAAAAAAAACATCTTGTTTTTTGATAAATTATGCATTATTATTGCAATAAATTTTAAAAATTGCACTTCATCCCTTTAAATTCACCTTTCATCGAATAAGTTGTTCTACATTTTAATTTCTAAATATCTTTGTTTAACTAAAAAAGCAAGAATATCTATGAATACAAAAACTACTTCTCAATTATTTATTCTGTTATTTTTATCATTAATCACCTTCGCTCAACAAGATGCAACCGTTGAAAAATACAAACGCGTCAGCATTCCAAAAACCGGAGCTGACTTTTTGCTACGGCTAGCAGAAACGGGCGTTGACTTGCATTGTGGTGCAATCATTGAAGAAAACAGCGTTCAGTTAGAGCTTTCAGAAAGTGAATTACAGGAAGTCACCACAGCCGGTTTTTCTTACCATGTATTGATAGACGACTTGACTTCATACTATTCGGAACGCGCGCAACGCGAATTGCCAACAGCCATGCGAAATTTAGAACTCGAAAAACAATTCGCCCGTTTTCAACGCGCACAGAGTTTTCAGCGGCCGCCTGGCACACAAGCGGCTAATCGCAGCATCGGACAGATTTTCTTAAACAACATTGCCCAACCCGATACGATAGCGCAAGAAATCGATTGGGCCATACCGCAAAATTTTAATTTGGGCAGCATGGGCGGTATGGTTACCATTGCAGAAATGGAAGCCCAACTCGACCAAATGCGGTCTTTGTTTCCAAACCTGATAACAGCCAAAGCTCCCATATCCACTACCGAAACCACTTGGCAAGGACGGAATGTTTGGTACGTAAAAATTTCAGACAACCCGGACTCTGATGAGAACGAACCGGAAACATTGATTACCAGCAACATCCACGCACGTGAAGCAGCCGCCATCACCAACAACCTGTTTTTTATGTGGTATTTATTGGAAAACTATGCCACAGACCCTTTTGTGAAAAATATAGTCGATAACAGCGAAATTTATTTTATCCCGATGGCCAATCCGGATGGAGTAGCCCGCAATGAGTTTATCAATCCCAACGGTGGCGGGATGCAACGAAAAAACCTTAGAAACGTCTGCGCGGGGTCAACTTCCTCTACCCAAGGCGTTGACCTCAACCGCAACTTTGATTATTGGTATGCCAACCCGAATGGCGGGTCGTCAACCAATACTTGTAGCGATTCATACCGGGGATCATCTGCGTTCTCAGAACCGGAATCGCGTATGCTGAGGGATTTTGTGTTGGCGCACCAGTTCAAAACCGTGCAGATGCACCATTCGTTTGCCAACTCCATCCCGCACCCGTTTGGCGGTAGCCCGCTGACACTCACGGGTAGAGAAAATGAATTCTATAAATTTCACATAGACTTGACCCAATACAACCGATACGTTTTCGGTCCGACTATTTTTCCGGCAGCCACCGGGATAGCCGATGACTGGATGTTGGGCGGCGCCGCCGACAACAACGGCAAAACCGGATCCGGGCAAGCTATTTTGGCGACCACACCCGAAAGTGGAAGTTCAGCCGAAGGTAGTTTTTGGCCTGCCCCGGGTACTTTAACGCTCATAGCCAAACGCGCCATGCGCATCAATTTTATCAATGTGTTGTACGCCATGAAGTTTGCTGTCTTGCATGACTTAACTCCTTCCAACCTCACCACACAGGCGGTGAACCTCCAATTCGGTATAGAGCGGTTGGGACAAACACCTGGCAATTTCACCTTGACCGTTACACCGGTTTCTTCTAATATTGTTTCCATCACGTCCCCCGCCACACAAACCGGCATGAGCGTATTGGAACAACGCAACGTGACGGCAGCCATGCAGTTGAACTCAAACATCGGGTTCGATGAAGAAATCCGATACCGCGTGAAACTGAGTAATGAAAACCATGATATTTACGAAGCAGAAATCGTGAAGGTTTTCTCTCCGCAAGTTGCTTTTTTTGACAATGCAGAGGCGGGGAATATCAACAATTGGACAACTTCCGGAGGTACTTGGGTCAACACCAACACAACGGCTTTCAACGGCAACCGTTCCTTCACTGATGCGGTTGCGGTTGCTTATGGCAACAACCTTAATAAATCCATTTCGTTAACCAATCCCATCAATTTGCAGGCACCTTCAGGTAAAACATTGACTAAAATATTGGTACAGTTTTACGCCAAATGGGACTTGGAAAGAAATTTCGACTTTGTCGAGTTTCAGGGTTCAACCGACGGAACTACTTGGGTTAGTTTGAACGGGCTTTACAACAAACCCTCCGCGAAAGCAAGCACGAATGGGCACGGTGGTAAAACTGCGACAAACGAAGCTTTCCAACAAAACGGAACCCTTGTTTATGACGGTGACCAAATGGATAAATGGGTGAGAGAAGAGGTGATTATTGATCCTTTAAATAACAGTTTCTTGGTCGGAGCATCTAACGCACGATTCCGGTTTTTGTTCCGGACGGATGGCACCAACCTGACCGATAATTACACCACCTCGTTTGACGGTTTTTTCTTTGATGATTTTACCATATTGAAAATTGTTGAACCACCTACGTTATCCGTTGTTGAAAACGAATTAAAGACCATTAAAATATCGCCTAATCCGTTTAAAAACAATATCCAAATCTCATGGCCGGAGCTTTCAGGCGAAGGCTTCACGGCTACTGTATTCGATTTACAGGGTAGATTAATCAAACGGCAGGATTTTACCAACGGCTTCAACGGCTCGGTTCAAACAATTTCTTTTGACACTTCCCTTTCTCAAGGCTTGTATTTATTGAAACTGGAAAGTACAAATGGAAAAATGCACACAGAAAAATTAGTCCATCTATAAGGATTAGTTTTTCTGATTACTGTTATTTTTTGCCCCAAAACTAACAGGTTTTTGATGACTTTCAACTTATTTAAAAAGTCTGCACATAAAAATAGCATTTTTATGATTTTAAATTTTGGGCCATGAAAAAAAATTACAACTCATTAATTTATCAAATATTTTGGGCACTCATTTTTTCAATCGGAATTTATGCTGACGCTCAAACCGTCCAACTGCACCAAGTCGATTTTGAAGATGCGATGCTTGACAATTGGTCTCTAACAGGTACCAATACTGCAATTGGTGCAGGAAACGCTTATAAAAACAGCAGCAAACTCAGCATCGCTGTCAATGGAAGCACAGCTGTTTCGCCCATCATTTCTACTTTAGGCTTTGACAAAATCGATGTGGATTTTTTTGTCAGAAGCAATGATGCCCCAGGCAACAGCACCATCACGCTTCAATACCGCGACAACTCATTGGCCGCTTGGCAAAATGTACGAGTCGTAACCAAAAGCGGGACAACATTTCGCGATATCAACAACAATAAGGATTACCATTACGTTTCAGCCACGCTGCTAAGCAGTTCTTTCACGTTCAGCCTCACCGGCGAATTTAGATTGATAACAAGCTCAAGTTCGGATACTGTCGAGTTTTATGTAGATTATATCACCATTTCCGGAACCAACTACAATAGCATTTCGACCGCTCCGGGAGGCATTGCTTCGGGTTTGGATTTGTGGTTGCGTTCAGACAAAATAGACGGGACAACAGTAGTAGCGGACAACGCCGATGTCAATACTTGGATTGACTTCGGAAAAGGCAACCATGCCAAAGTTTCGGACGCAACCAACATCAATATTGCTCGTCCGAAATATAAAAATAATGCTGCGGATAACTTCAACTTCAACCCGATGGTTTCTTTTGTCAACAACACGGCTACGGCTATAAAAGAAACCAGCTATATGAAAACTGATCGCCAATTTTTGTATGGCTCCTCCGGTTTTCATACCAATGATTTTTTTATCGTGGTCGTTGCAAACACCCCCATCAGTAGTGCAACCGACCCTCCGATGGACGTTTTCACCTCACAAAGAACCACCAGCAACACGTATGATGAAGACGTGACCGGTATCGGGTTTGGCAACTATTCTGCTCGATTTAACGGTGAGGTAATTGCCTATGCTTTGGGTACAAATCCCACACCCGTACCTACAGAAATTAATTTACGGGGCTATGGAATCGCGGAAGTAAGCGGGAATACCTATTCTAAAATTGGCATCGTCAACGCGCGGAACAACGCATCGGGTACGCAGGAATTGTACCTGAACGGGTTGAGTATCGGGAATACGGAAGTTGGTGTACCGCAATTTTCCAACGAGAACAACCGCAGGTTTTGGTTGGGAAGAAGCCAAGCATTTGATGGTAGCTTCAACGGGAAAATAGCAGAGGTAATTACGTATTCTTCAAGAAAAAATGATGCCACAGAGCGCATCAGGATAGAGAGCTATTTGGGTGTAAAATACGGGATAACCCTTGGTGTGAACGGTGTGAGCCAAAACTATCAAGATAGCAACGGAACTGTCATTTGGAACACTGCATCTGCCGGTGCAGGTTTCAATTATGACATCGCAGGTATCGGCCGAGACGATGACTCTCAACTCAACCAAAAACAATCCAAAAGCCAAAACAACGATGTCAACGCACCCGTTCTAACAATGGGATTGGGTGATATAGCAACTACCAACTCTGCCAATGCCAATACTTTCCCAACCAACAGAAGTTTTTTGATTTGGGGCTCCAACGGGCAAAACATGAACAACTCCGGCGTACCCATTACCTTGGCTTTCGGCCCCATGACCGTAAATACAGTCACAGATATCTCCAATAGAAAATGGATGGTGGTAGAAACCGGGGGTAATGTACCTACCGTGAAAGTCCAAGTACCCACAGCCGCACTCACCAATTTTACGCCTTTGGTAGGCAATGATGCCTACGTGATGGTAGTGGCCGACGATGAAAATTTTACAACCGGAATAGAAACCGTTTTCCTCAACACCAATGGCACCAATCAAGAAGCTTTATTCGACTTTGATAACACCAAGTTTATCACCTTTGGCGTAGCCCACGAAACCGTGGCACCGCGCCACCTCACCTTTGATGGCAACGACGACTTTGTCCGGATGGATTACGCACCCGATTTGAGCAGCAGTTTTACGGTCATGGCTTGGATACGGAACACGGGGAGCAACAATCCTGCTTCAGACCAAGCGATTATAGCCAAATCAAACGGGACAACCGGTTTTACTTTGTATGACCGGACTAACAACCGCATCCGTATGGAGTGGACAGACTCGGGATTGGGAAACAATTTACTCAACGGAAGTCCCACCACACAAATCCCGCCCAACGAGTGGCATCATATTGCAGTCACCTACACCGGAGGTATCGCCCGGCTCTACATCGATGGTGTACAGGATGCCACTGCAAATCTAAACGCACCGGCAGTAACCTCACATGCATTCAGCATCGGCGCCCAGTTTCGTTCACAAACCGACATCAAACACCCTTTCAAAGGAGACATTGAAGAAGTCAGAATTTGGGATACGGCGTTATCGGTTGATCAAATTCGGTTTGTGATAAATCAGGAAATTTTGCAAGATGTAGCAGGCACACGGGGCGTTATCATTCCCAATACAGTAACAAAAAATGAGTTATCCGGACTCAACTGGAATCGATTGGCAGCCTACTACACGATGAACTCATACATTGGCACACACATCAACGATGATTCGCAAAACAACCAACGTGGCAGGTTGATTGTTCCGGACAGAGTAGCCATCATGCAACAAAATGCGCCTTTGCCCTATGAAAGTGTCGCGGTCGGCTCGTGGGGTAGCAATGGCACTTGGAACAACGGCACAAACATGCAGGTCCCTTATGATTCCAGCATCGTGGACGGGGTAACTCCCATCGCTTGGAATATCGTGAAAACCAATCACAACATTGCTTCCAATAGCGACAAAGTAGTGTTGGGGCTGATGGTTGACAGCAATATTTTAACCGCCAATAATGACACCAAAATTGAAATTTCACACTATCTGAAAATAGACGGCAAAATAGATTTGCAAGGGCGTTCACAATTGCTTCAAACACTCAATTCCGATTTGGACCCGGCAAGTTCGGGCATCATAGAACGCGACCAACAAGGAACGGTAGATATTTACAAATATAATTATTGGTCAGCGCCCGTTGGCACTTCCAACAACACGACCAACAACAATGATTATAACCTGAACAGCATACTAAAAGACGGGACAAATCCCGCCAGCCCTGTAAACATCAACTGGACTACATCTTTAGACGGTACTCCCGGCCCGCCCATCCGCATCAGTACACGCTGGGCTTATAAATTTGAAAACGCCGGTAATGACATCGCCAATTGGGTTTCTATCGGCTCAACCGGAGCGGTGAAAGCGGGGCAAGGCTACATCCACAAGGGATCGGGAGCCGGAACTGCACGGCAGAATTTCACTTTTCAAGGCAAACCTCACAATGGGCAAATCCAGTTTAGCACGCCCGGAAACATGCTAAATTTGTTTGGAAATCCGTATGCCTCCGCGTTGGACTCTCGAGCGTTCATTAACGCTAACCTGAGTGCCACCGATGGTGCGATTTATTTTTGGGAACATTGGGGTGGTGGTTCGCATAAATTAAAAGACTATGAAGGTGGTTATGCAGTACTTAATCTCAGCGCAGGAGTCCCTGCCTTGTCTCATCCGGATGTAAACCAAAACGGAAGCGGCACTATCACACCGGGGAGATATATTCCGGTTGGGCAGGGCTTTTTCGTGATTGCATCCCCCACAGGAGGCACGATTACTTTTAACAACGACCAACGCGCCTTTGTAAAAGAAAATAATGCAATTTCTAATATCCATTTCCGTGCAAACAAACGAGATGGCCTCAACGCGTTGGGGACTCAAACGCAACAATTTCCTGAAAACAATGAAGGCACGCCTTTGGCTGAAAAAACCACCTTGTTGCGGTTGGGGTATTTCACGTCCGATAATTATAAAAGACAAGTAGCATTGGGTTTTATAGAAGGTAAAGCAACCGATGGATTTGATAAAGGCTACGATGCATACAACATAGACGAACAGCCCAATGACATGTATTTTGTCTTGGACGATAAAAAATTGGTTATCCAAGGTGTTGGTGCTTTCGATGAATCCAAACAATTTCCAATCGGCATCACGGCACAGGCAAATGGCCTGATCAAATTCGTATTTGACGGCGCTGAAAACCTTGCTGAAGAAATACCTGTTTATCTGTTTGACAAGGAAACCAACACTTTTTATGATTTGAAAGAAAACCCCGCTGAAATTGAACTCGAATCCGCCGGAACTTTCAACGATCGGTTTGTCATACAGTTTACGCAAAAGTCCTTGTCAACAGATGATTTAGAAACCAATGATGAACGGCTCCGTGTATTTTACTTAACATCAGACCATACCTTAAACATCCTCAATTCGCGTTCGGATATTGAAATAAAGAAAATCCAACTATTTGATTTACTCGGACGATTGATAGAGTCGATTGATATACCAAACCCCTCTCAAAGTGAAATAAAAATAAGGCTCGGCGCTTACGCACAAAGCATCTACATAGCCAAGTTAATAAGTCAGGAAGATAAATCAATTTCAAAAAAAATCATTATCACACAATGATTTGAAAAAGACAATAGAAAGTAGTAGCTGTTTTTTTAACATTTATGTAAAATATCAGCTACTATTTAACTTATTTTTATTTACATTTGTGATGCCTCAAAATTAATAACAATGCAAAAAATAGAATTATTTTTGTATTCCTTCGTGTTGCGTCCGATATCTAAAGCCTTAAGACAAGGTTTTGTAGGCAATGGTGTTATTGAGTTTGCTGTACTTTTTTCAAAAACTCATGTGGCACGTTTCAACCCACTTCTTCTACTTTTATCATTTCGAAAAAATCTGAATCTTACCTTCCTGAATGGGATACCGCGTTTTATTTCCCGTATGTTAGGAACATTCTCTTTCCGTTATAATGTGCAATTATCAACAAATTCAAGTTGATTAAGTACTCAAAATGTAATATTTGTATTCCTAAACCTTACTATGATGATCTTTTTGCCCCGAAAGATTGATAGTCCAAAAACACCGAAGACAACCTCTCATACAAGAAATGAGTGTGTTGCGAGGGTGTTTTTTCACTTCATTAACACACGAAACTTCTGTTGTTTTCAAATTGGAAGAAAAAATATTTCGGGAAAAAGCTTTGTAAACTGTTTACAATTTAACACGAACCCCCAAATATTTCCTACATATGAAAACAATCATTACCCAGTTGTTAAAAAGTAGTTTTTTCAAACTCACATTTTTCTTAATTCTCAGTTTAAAAGTTCAGGCACAAACCGTACAAATTCACCAAGTTGATTTTGAAAGCGCCTTGGACAATTGGTCTTTGTCAGGCACAAATACCAATCGTACCAACGGCAATGCTTACAAAAACGGAAACAAACTGCAAATTGCGTTCAACGCGAGTACGGCAACTTCACCCACAATTTCCACATTGGGTTTTGACAAAGTGGACATCGAAATGTTTGTCAGGAGCAACGATGCTTCAACCAATTACAAGCTTACGGTGCAATACCGTGAAACCGCCGTAGCTGCTTGGCAAACCATTCGGGTCATAACCAAAGGGGATGGTTCAAATTTCCGCGATATAAACATCAATGGAAGTTATCATTACGTTACCGCTACTATTTTCAGCACCACACACGTTTTTAGTGCAACTTCCCAGTTTAGGTTGATCACAAGCAACAACAGCAGCTTCCGTGAGTTTTATGTGGACTACATTGCCGTTTTCGGCACAACCTACAAAACCCCCGCAGCCTCCCCAGGCGGTATCGCCACCGGGCTTGACACTTGGCTACGTGCCGATAAAGTGGATGGAAACACGCTGCAAGCCAACAATACGAATGTCAATACGTGGATTGATTTCGGAAAAGGGAACAACGCGAAAGTAACCGATGACACCAACCCGGTTGTTGCACGCCCGCAGTACAGAAACAACACTTCGCAAAACATCAATTTCAATCCGGTCGTTTCTTTTGCAAATAACACAGCGACTGCACCTAAAGAAAACACTTATTTGCGTTCCAACAGGCAGTTTTTATTTGCCACGGGCGGTTTTCATACCAATGATTTTTTTGCCGTTGTCATCCCGGACACGCCCATCAGCAGTGGAACTAACCCGCCGATGGATGTATTTACATCTCAAAGAGCTTCGAGTAATACGTATGATGAAGACATTACCGGTTTTGGTTTTGGAAATTTCTCCGCACGATACGTAGGTGAAGTAATCGGATTTGCCTTGGGTACAAACCCGACTCCGGTTCCATCCGATATCAACCAAAGAGGATATGGCATTGCCGAAGTCAGCGGAAACACTTATAGTACTGTTGGTATTATCAACGCGAGGAACAAGACATCGGTTAGTTCGGAGGAATTGTATTTGAACGGATTGAACATTGGTAATACGGAAGTCGGGGTTCCACAGTTTTCCAACGAAAACAACCGTAGATTTTGGTTGGGAAGAAGCCAGGTTTTTGACGGAAGCTTTAACGGCCGTATTGCGGAGGTTATTACTTATTCATCAAGAAAAAATGATACTTCGGAAAGGATACGGATACAGAGTTATTTGGCCGTAAAATATGGGATAACCCTCGGTGTGAACGGCATCAGCCAAAACTATCAAGACAGCAATGGCAATGTCATTTGGGATGCCGCAGCCAACGCAGGTTTCAATTTTGATGTTGCAGGCATTGGGCAAGACGATGCTTCTTTGCTCAATCAAAAAGAATCTAAAAGCCAAAACGACGGATCAAATCCACCGGTGATGACCATTGGGCTCGGCGATATATTTCCTACAAACGATGCCAACCCGAACAACTTTCTAACAGACAGGAGCTTTTTGATGTGGGGAACCAACGGGCAAAACATGAACAAATCGGGTGTGCCCATCGTGTTGGCTTTCGGTCCCGATGTGGTCACCACTTTGACAGATATTTCAAACCGCAAATGGAAACTGACCGAAACCGGAGGCAATGTTCCTACGGTAAAAGTGTCGGTGCCAACTTCTGCTTTAACCAATTTTACACCCCTCATTGGCAATGATGCCTACGTGATGGTCGTAGCCGATGATGCCGCCTTTACAACTGGAATAGAAACTGTGTTTTTAGGAACAAACGGCCTTAATCAAGAAGCTTTATTTGATTTTGACGGAACAAAATACATCGCTTTTGGTGTGGCACATGAAACCGTTGTCCCGAGACATCTGACTTTTGACGGAAACGATGACTTCATTCGGATGGACTCGTCCAACGATTTGACGGGTGCTTTTACGGTCATGGCTTGGGTAAGGACGACAGGGGCGAACAGCACAAATTCAAACCAAACAATTGTTTCAAAATTCAATGGAACAACAGGCTACACGTTGAGCCTCGACGACAGCAACCGCCCACGCATGGATTGGAACAACGGAAGTGCAAACTCCATCGTTGCCAACACACAAATTCCTTTGAACAAATGGCATCATGTTGCCGTAATTTACAACGGGACTGCTGTGGCACTCTACATTGATGGCGTATTGGATAGAACACAAAATTTATCTGCACCCATCGCTACAACACATAATTTCTCTATCGGATCTGAATTCAGGGCTCAATCGGACATCAGAAATATATTTATGGGAGACATAGACGAAGTCCGATTTTGGGATAGAGCTGTTACAGTCTCCGAATTGCAGTTTATCATGAATCAAGAAATCGAGCAGTTCGGCGCGGGCACAAGGGGAAAAATCCTTCCAACCACGATTACTAAAAATGACATCAGCGCGCTCACTTGGGGAGATTTGACGGCTTACTACTCGATGAATTCGTACATAGGAACGCACATCAACGACGATTCGCAAAACAACCACCGAGGCAGGTTGATTGTCCCAAACCGGATTGCCATCATCACGCAAACTGCGCCACTACCGTACTTGTCAAACTCTGCCGGAAATTGGGAAAACAACACTACGTGGACAAACGGCAGTCTTATGGATGTCCCGCACAGCCTTTCTGTCATAGACAACAGCACACCAATCGGGTGGAATATTGTACAAACAGCACATGACATCGATTCAAACGGGAACAAAACCGTTTTGGGAATGTTTGTCAACAGCAACAAAATATCGGCACTGAATGATTCTAAAATAGAGGTTTCGCATTACCTCAAATTAGACGGTAAAATAGATTTGGAAGGGCGTTCGCAACTGGTTCAAACGCTCGATTCCGATTTAGACCCGGCGAGTTCGGGCATCTTGGAGCGCGACCAACAAGGAACTGTTGATATTTACAAATATAATTACTGGTCATCGCCTGTCGGAATTCCCAACAACACGACCAACAATAATCCTTATACGTTGAGCAGTATTTTAAGAGACGGCACCGATCCCGCCAATCCGCTCAACATCAATTGGGTGCCCGGATTTAACGGAGCACCCACTACACCCATCAGCATCAGTACGTTTTGGTTGTTTAAATTTGAAAATTCGGGTAACAACATTGCCAATTGGATTCACATTGGAGAAACAGGAAGCGTCGATGCAGGAAAAGGATACATCTCCAAAGGTTCGGGTGCGGGTAGCGTATTGCAAAATTACACTTTCACAGGTAAACCCAACAATGGATTGATACAATCGTCACTCAGCGGCGGGCTTATCACGCTTTTCGGAAATCCGTATCCGTCTGCATTAGATTCCCGGCAATTTATCATCGACAACCTGAGTGCGACAGATGGAGTGGTTTATTTTTGGGAACATTGGGGTGGCGGTACACATAATCTTTTGGACTATCAAGGCGGGTATGCTGTTTCCAATTTGGTGGGGTCGGTGCCGGCGTTGTCTCATCCTGATGTGAACCAAACTGGAAGCGGTACTAAATTGCCCGGCAGGTACATTCCGGTAGGACAAGGATTTTTTCTGCTTGCAGATGCAGATGGCGGAATGGTTACTTTCAACAACAGTCAACGTGCCTTTGTGAAAGAAGACAGTCCTTCTTCCAACGAATTGGTAAGAACGAACAAACCGAGAGATGTTCTTGCAGAATTATCGGTTAGCTCGATAGAAAACAAGGAAGATTTCCAATCGCAAGTTGAAAATTTCACAAAAATTAGTTTGAGTTATGTTACCCAAGGAGGCTTTAGAAGACAAACCTTGTTGGCTTTTACAAACGGAACTGCGACCGATAAATTTGATAAAGGATATGATGCGCTCAACATAGACGAACAAGCCAATGACATGTATTTTGTTTTGGACGACAAAAAATTGGCAATCCAAGGCGTTGGCGCATTTGATGCTAAAAACGTCTATTCTATTGGAATTGGCGTGGATAATCCGGGAGAAATCAGGTTTATTTTGGATAAAGATGAAAACTTAGAAGCGACTATTCCTGTTTATATTTATGACAAAACCAAAGACACCTTGTACAATCTTAAAAATCAGGAAGCAAAAATACATATTGAGGAGGTTGGAATATATAACGATCGGTTCTCACTTCGTTTCTCTGACAAAAAACATGGAAAAGAACATCGTGAAAAAGAACATAAAAAAATAAAACTGATCTACGATTCTTCAACGAAATCAATCGTTATCAAAAATGAATCTGACAACCTGAAACTCGAGAAATTGGTACTGTATAATTTGTTTGGAAGGAAATTGGAGACTTATAAACTCAACATGCATGGCTCGGGTGAGACTTCAATTCAGCTTTCTAAAAGATACAGACGCGGAGTCTATGTGGTTCATCTGCATACATCGGAAGGGATTGTTGTCAAAAAACTTGTGATTTCTTAACTTTTCTTTCAAAAATAAGAAGTGCCACTTCAAGTCTAAATAGGTGGCATTTTTTATTTTATTTATTAATGTTTTAAATAATTCAGCTATATTTTCGATAATATGTAAGTTTATAATATTCTTTTTTGACAAAACATGACAAATATCATAAAATGCGAAATAGATGCAACTTAAATTTGCTAAATAATTGTTTCCTAATATGATGAATCATGAAACTTTACTTACAAGTTTTGCTGTTCATGGTATCCGTGAACCAAAACACCATCGCTCAAGTATATAGTACCGGCGTTTTTAAAGTAGAAAACGGCACGAATTTATATACAACCGGAACTTTCACAAACAAAGGTACGCTCACTACGGACGGAAATCTTTATCTGAAAGCAGACTTTGTCAACGACAACACGGTGTCCTCGACATCCGGTACAACCTATTTTACAGGAAGTTCAACACAAAACATCACCGGAACTACCAAACAGGTTACTTTCTACAATCTGAATATCAACAACTCGGGACTGGGCGTGAAAGTGGCCGACAGCCTTGATTTGGTGGTTGCCAATTCGGTAGCACTCACAAGCGGCATACTCAGCCTGACCGGAGAAGCGCAATTGATACAAACCCACAGCGGTGTTTCGGCCAACAGTACTGTATCGGGCAAATTATTTATCAGCCAACAAGGAACATCGGACAAATACAAATTTAATTATTGGTCGTCTCCGGTCAACGTGGGTGGGCAATACAGTTTGAGCAGTTGCTTGTATGACGGCACTTATTTTCTAACAAACTCGTTCACGCCATCAGCGGTTGTTTATACTTCAAGTTATGACGGCAGTCAATCCAATCCGATTACCATCAGCAACTATTGGATTTACAAATTCATCAACCAGGCAGATGCATATGGTTGGGCACAAATTGGGTCCAGCGGATTGCTTAATATTGGGGAAGGATTTACGATGAAAGGAACCGGCAACGCAGATGGAACACAAAACTATGTGTTTGGCGGGACACCCAATGATGGTACTTACACGCATTCGATTAGTGCGGATAAAATGTCTATATTGGGCAATCCATATCCATCAGCATTAGATGCTAATCAATTTATAACAGATAACTTGACTTCTTTTGCAGACGGTACTGTAATCTACTTTTGGGAACACTGGGGTGGCGGCTCCCACTACACAACAGACTATCAGGGTGGATATTCGACCTACTCTTTAAGCGGTGGCACTCCGGCAACGGCACATCCCGATTTGACACAAAGCGGTTTGGGTGTGATTACGCCTAAAAGATACATTCCAGTCGGTCAGGGATTTTTTGTGCAAGCTGCAACCGGAACGGGTGGTAATTTTGTTTTCAACAATAGCCAAAGAAAGTTTGAAGTAAAAGGTGTAAACTCAGTTTTTACACGTGCCAACCAAAACAAGGTGGCCTCTGCTGTTGATGTCCGAATTAGGTTGGGGCATGAAGACGCGTTGGGATTTCATCGCCAAATTTTAGTATCCTTTATAGATGGTACTACACCCGGAATAGACATCGGCTATGATGCTAAAATGATTGACGTGAGTGCAAATGACATGTATTGGTATTTGAACGATGAGGCTTATGTGATTCAGGCTCAACCTTATTACAACATCATGGAATTGCCTTTGGGCATTACTTCATCAAGCGAACAAATCCACAAGATAATGATTGACCAGCTCGAAAATTTTGTCGAACCGATATTGCTTATTGACACCGAAACCGGCCTAACTTACAATCTTAGTGAAGGTACCGCAAACGTCTCTATTCCTGCCGGGACTTTCAACACCCGGTTTAAGATTGCTTTCATGCAAACGACCTTTTCTAACCCTGAAGTTGAGTTAAACTCACTCAAAATAGTTTACAATCGAGGAGCGAAAAACATCGAAATTTTCAATCCCAATCAAGAAGAAATCAACCAAATCGATGTGTATAGTATTTCAGGCCAACTGATTAATCGATTAGAGCTTGACCGAAAACCGTTTCAAGAAAAGATTACAATCCCGTTTAAACAAAGCACAGGTGTTTACCTTATTAAAATTAATAAATCTTCCCAACCCCAAAGTTTCAAATTAGCCATTTATTAAAATCTAAAATGATAAAGTATGAAATGCCCATAGCCAAATTTCGGATACCAACCGATGTGTTCTAGGGCATTCCATCTGACCTATTAAAAACAAATAAAAAAAGAACAGATGAAAACAAATAATTCAAATCTTATCGGAAAAAATGACAAACTGTTTCATATAGCATTGATCATTTTATTCATTTTTATTTCTTCGAAAATGACTGCCCAAGTGGGTATAGGTACGGTTTCGCCTGATGCATCCTCCATGCTCGATATCACATCAACAGACAAAGGGTTGTTGATTCCGAGAATGACTTCGATAGAACGCGAAGCTATTGCAAATCCGGCTTCCGGATTGATGGTATATGACAATTCAACCCATACGTATTGGTATTTTGACTCTACGTGGAAAGAAATCACTCAAAATCTGCTGTCTGACGCAGATGGTGACACCAAAATCGAAGTCGAAAAAACAACAGATGAAGACAAAATACACTTCACAACCTTTGGAATCGAAAAAATGTATATTGACAATGCCGGCGTGACGAAAATTGGTGACATATCCAACGGCAATAACACCAAGATTGAATCTGACGGCACAATCGTTTTTGAAGGAGAAGCCGAAGTTTGGGACGACTTGAGGGTTTCCATGGATAAAGGCTCGAGTTCTGCTTCATTAGCCTACTCGCCCGGAGAATCTTCCGGAGGTCAAATATGGTATTTTAGAGATGCCAAGGGTTTAGAAACCTTGAGTTTTCAAGTGCAGTTGCCCCATAGTTACAAAGAAGGTACTAATATCTATCCTCACCTTCATTGGACACCTCTAAACTCCGGAAGTGGGAATGTAGAATGGAATCTTGATTATACTTGGGTAAATTATGATTCGACAACCCCTTTAGCATTCCCTTCTACAACTACCTCCACTATTGTAGAAACCGGTCCATTTACTATACGAACCCATTTAATCACACCTTTGACCACAGGAAACGTAGGATTGGATGGAACGGGGAAAAAAATTTCCAGTATTTTAATTTGCCGGCTGTGGAGAAATTCAAATAATTCAGCAGATACTTACCAAAATGATGCCGGATTACTTTCGCTTGATTTTCATTATCAAATAAACACCGTGGGAAGCCGATTACCATTTTTAAAATAATTTTAAAAAACAGAAATGATGAAAAAAATTTATCTAATTACGGTTTTTAAACAACTATTCTTTTTTTGCTCAATAATTAGTTTTTTCTCCGTAAGTGCCCAAGTGGGTGTTGGCACCAATTCGCCAAACACATCATCCATGCTCGATGTATCTTCAACCGACAAAGGGCTTCTAATCCCACGGATGACCACTGCTCAACGCGATGCCATTGCCAACCCTGCGACAGGGTTATTGATTTTCAATGTTTCCACAAATCAATTTAACTATTACAACGGGTCATGGAATGCTTTGAGCGATAGTGGTACTTATGTAGATACAACGAGCAACCAAACCGTGGGTGGCATGAAAACATTTACCGGAGACTTTACCCCACAAGGTCGTTTGATGATTCCGATGGGGGAATTGAGTTACTACAACTACAGCCCCGGATACACCCTAAGCTTTAGCTCATCTTCAACCGGTGCAAGCGGAACTGATAATATGATAAAGATAAATCCTCCATCAGGTGTTTCTTTTATCAATGACAGTTTTGGGTCGGGAACCAATACAAGATTGGTTTACACGGGAACTGCGGGAAGATTTTTCCATATCGCCTTGAGTTTTAGCTTTATTCCCGGATCAAACAGTGACACTTACGTATTTGGAGTTGCCAAAAATGGAGTGGTTCAAGATTCTTCAAAGATTTTTAACAAGGCAACCAGCACCTCAGATCATCAAAGTTCGGCTATGCACGTATTGCTGTGGCTTACACAAAATGACTACGTCGAGTTTTATGTGGGGAGGATTGCCGGACCGAGTATCACGATAAAATCTTTCAATTTTGTTGCCATCGGTATGTAATCAAAATCTGTTTGTTTGTTGCTACTTATGGTATTTCAACGATAATAATTAACATATTATCGAATAAAAAAGTGTGAGTTGATATTTTGTATTTCATTTGTTAAATAATTTTGGTCTTTAAGGCTTGGTTAAATATTTAACAACATGGAAACATTTGAAACAATCCTATCAAACTATCTAATACCGGCATTTATGGTGCTTTTTGTAGTTATTTCGATAATAATTATCCTGAACAGGTTTTATTATGAGGAGAGAAAGTTGATAAAAGACAATATCGATTTTGTGGTAAATGATTTTTTTGCAAGAGTTTTATTCCATACAAAAATCGATGAACTCGACGATGAGATAAAAAAATTCAAAAAAGAAATTCCTTATAGAAAAACCTGGGTAAAGCGGGTATTGATGGAAAAAATCATTACGCTCAAGAAAAACCTGAAAGGAAAATCATCTGAATCGCTGATTGCTATTTATGAAAAATTCGGATTGTTAAAATATACCAAAAGCCTGATTAGTGATTCCAGATGGCACATTAAATGCAAAGGAATTTATCAATTGCAAATACTTGAATATGAGAAAGGTCAAGACTTAATAAAACCCTATTTGAACAGTTCAAATGAGATTTTGCGATCAAATGCTTTTATTGCTTACCTTTCCACAACTTCAAAAAGTATTGACTTTTTGGGAGATTACAAGCAATCCATCAGTTTGATTGATGAATTGAAATTTGTTGATTTGCTCAGTATGAAGAAGTTCCCACTACCCAAAAACATCGATAAATGGTTGGCATCATCAAATGTAGCGATTGTCAGAATCGGATTGAAGTTTATTGTTTACCATAACAATACTGAATACAATAAACTCATAACCGGCTTACTCAAATCTGAAAACAGAAGCATCCGGCATGAAGTGATAAAAGCGATTGAATCCCTTCAAATTGTCAACACAGAAGACATCCTTCTCCATCTTTTCCCCAATGAAGACAAACTGAATAAAATTGCTATTATCAGCGCATTAAGCAAAATCGGCGAAACCAACACCTTGAAATATTTTGAGAAATATTTTAAAGAAAATCAGGATTCTATTGATACTGACATCAAGATAAAAACGGTCGAATGCATACAAAAAATAGATGCAGGTTTCTTAGAAAACTCTTTCAAAGACAATCTTGAAATCGAAAGAATCAAAAATCACCTTGCAAACAAAACTTTGGCATGAACCCATCTCTACTCGAAGAAATTATAAAAGGATTTGAATTATTTATCGGTTTTTTTGCAGGTACATATATAGTCTCTTACATATTGCTTGCTATCCTATCCTATTATGCCATCATCAAACACGTCAACGCGCGCATTCATATTCACGAAGATGTATTGATAAAGTCGGACGATTTAATCGGTGTTTCGGTAATAGCTCCAGCTTTCAATGAAGCTTCAACCATCATTTACAATGTCAAATCGCTGATGTCGCTATCTTATCCTAAGTTTGAAGTCATTATTGTCAACGATGGCAGTTCCGACGATACTTTGGCTAAACTCATCAAAGAATTCAAATTGGTAAAAGTTGATTTTTTCTACCAAGAACACATCAAAACGCAAATGGTCAGAGGTCATTATAAATCTACCAGTCCAGTATATTCCAACTTGTTGGTAGTCGATAAAGAGAATGGCGGTAGCAAAGCTGATGCTTCGAACGCCGGTATTAATTCATCTCAATATCCCCTGTTTTTATGTACCGATGTCGATTGCATTCTTAAAAAAGACACCATACTCAAATTGGCTAAGCCTTTTATGGAAGCAACTGACAAAAAAGTAATTGCAACCGGAGCAGGTATTCGGATTTCAAACTCATGCGAAGTAAAAGAAGGTTACCTTACCCGCATTCATTTTCCAAAGCATTGGTATCCCAGATTTCAAGAAATCGAATATATCCGAGCTTTTTTGTTTGGGCGCATGGCTTGGGGGCAAATAAATAGTTTACTGTTGGTTTCCGGGGGTTTGGGTATGTTTGACAAAAATATAGTCATCCAAATCGGTGGTTATTGGCACAAATCATTGGGAGAAGACATGGAACTCATCACCCGTATGAGAAAATACATGCATGAAAAGAAAGAGAAATTCATCATCAAATATATACCCGAATCTCTTTGCTGGACAGAAGTTCCGGGCAATGTTAAAGATTTGGCTAAACAAAGAACCCGATGGGCAAGAGGACTGATTCAAACGATGTTTTTGCACAAAGGAATGTTATTTAATCCCAAATATGGCCGGACAGCCTTCGTGATACTTCCTTACTTTCTTCTTTTTGAGTTTTTGGTTCCTATCGTCGAATTGCTTGGTCTAATCGTATTTATTTTAGGCTTGATATTCTTAGACCTCGATTACACGTTCTTTATAGAAATCACCATTTTCGTTTATTTATTTTACCTTACGGTTACCATGATTTCGCTGCTGTTTGACGAAATACTGTATAAAAATTATGCAAACACACGGGAAATTGTATCACTTATTGGAATTTCTTTAATTGAACCCATCTTTTTCCATCCGGTTAATTCATTTTCCTATCTCAGGGGATATTGGAATTTTTTAATCAACAAAAAACAAAAATGGGGCTCGCTCAAACGTCAAGGATACCTTATTGAAACCTAACATGAAACTTTCTCAACTATTTATAAAAATTTCGATTTTCCTGAGCTTGCTTGCAATGATTAGCACGCAAACTTCGCTTGGCCAATCAAAAATTGATGTTGACAGTCTATTACAAACGGTCATTCTCGACATCCGAATCAAAGAATATGACCGCGCCATAACCAATGCCCTAAAGGGAATCGAACTTTCTCCCAACTATTTGGATTTCTATCAATTTTTGGGCAGAGCCTATCAATTAACCGATAAACCTGAACTAGCCAGAGAGAACTACAAATATGTAATCGACAAAAATCCGGCATACAAAGATGTTTTTGCTTATTGGTTTAGCCTCGAAATGGAACAAAAAAACTACGAAGAAGCCGAAAAAGTAGCCACGCTTGCTATTGAAAAATACCCCGATGAAGATACTTTCTATCTAAAAAAATTAGCGGCCATTCAACTGCAAGGAGATCAAGAAGTTGAATTCAACTACATCCAAAGCCTACCTGAAAACATACAAAATAGCTCCTCTGTTCAGCAGCAATTGTCCATACTCGAACTCAGAAGCCACAACGATCGAGTTGGCGTAAGCTATGCCGTCACCACATTTGACAGGAATGGCGTGGGACCTTGGCATTTGGGAAGCGTCCAATACATCCGTCAAAGATTTTGGGGTTCGCTCATCGGAAGAATTAGCTATGCCGACCGGAACTCATCAGGAAGTACAAACCGCGAAGGCACACAATATGAAATTGAATCATACATCAATACCGGAGAGAAAAGTTATTCCTTTTTTGATGTCGCATACAGCGATGATGCGGTTTTTCAAAAATGGAGATTAGCTTACTCTTATTTTCAAAATTTCAATAAAGGCTGGGAAGGTGAATTGGGATTTCGTTATTCAAAAAATACACGTTCGGACAATACCACCGGCGTTTTGGGTATAGGCAAATACATCGGTCCCTATTGGATTAATCTCAGACATTTTATGGTAACTGATGGCGGTCAATACTTCCCGTCTTTCACACTCACCACCCGTCTGTACACAGGCACTCGGTTTGATTACTTCTTTGCAAGTACAGGTTTTGGGAGTTCGCCGGAAGATTTCATTATTGCCGGACAATTTAACCAAAGAGCCCGATTAGACTCCTACAGGTTTGGTGCGGGATACAACAAACTAATCAAAAATAAATTCATCCTCGGGATCGGTATCAATTATAACAACCAAGAATTTGCACCAAGCAGGCATCAAAACGAATGGACTTTTTCGACCTCTTTGCAATACAAGTTTTGATAGTATAATCAAGCCGTTAGTTGGGGATGTTAACTCTAGGTTTTTTAACATATCACAGTAAGCTAAGTTGCCGTTTTAAATGTGATATCGCAAGCGATGAATGGCAATCCTAAATAGATTGCTGTTGCCATAATTACACTGCTTGCAAGTATGGTATTATCTTTTTTTGAAACGCGTATTATTTCTCTTTTTTACTTCGCTGTTTATTGTTATTGTTTTGAATTGAGTCACAACTTACTTTTTAATCTTCTTTGACTGTTAAGCCTGTGTATGACAACAACTCCAATTCTGTAATTACTGAAATTTAATTGCTTTTCATTTTATATTTCAGCTAATTAGTCAGAGTCAATCAACAAGTTTCGAATCTATTGTCTTTTGTATGTTGTTGTCTCCTACATCAAAAGAATCTGTTGATAAAATATTACGGATTAGATTACAATCTGCCGCGTTTCCAATTTCATTTTTTTACTTTTGTGAAAAACAAAGCAACATGGAAGAATTTGTGGTGTCAGCTCGAAAATACAGGCCGGTCGATTTTGAAGACGTGGTTGGCCAGCAAGCGATTACCCAAACCCTGCTCAATGCCATTCAAAGCAATCACCTTGCACAAGCACTTCTTTTTACCGGCCCGAGAGGCGTTGGTAAAACAACTTGTGCCCGCATTTTGGCTAAAAAAATTAATACTACTGAAAATTCGCTCGTTGATGAAGATTTTGCTTTCAATATATTTGAGCTGGATGCTGCTTCCAACAATTCGGTTGACGACATCCGCAACTTGACCGATCAAGTCCGGATTCCGCCACAAGCCGGAAAATACAAGGTTTACATTATCGATGAGGTGCACATGCTTTCGCAGTCTGCTTTCAATGCATTTCTGAAAACCCTTGAAGAACCACCCAAACACGCCATATTTATTTTGGCTACCACAGAAAAACACAAAATACTGCCAACCATACTTTCTCGATGTCAAATATTTGATTTCAAGCGTATTACAATTCATGATATCAAAGGACATTTGGCGCATATTGCAAAAATAGAAGGCATAGAAACAGAAGAAGAAGCCTTGCACATCATAGCTCAAAAAGCAGACGGCGCACTTCGCGACGCACTGAGTACATTTGACCGTGTGGTGACCTTCTGCGGCAAAAAACTCACGCGGAAAGCAGTAGCAGAAAATCTGAATGTGCTCGATTATGAAGTCTATTTTCAAGCGACAGACAGTATCCTTGCTGGAGACGTTCCGAAATTATTGAATCTTTACAACGATGTGTTATCCAAAGGTTTTGAAGGGATTCATTTCGTTTCCGGTTTGGCAGCTCATTTCAGAGACTTGATGGTGAGCAAAAACAAAGATACCCTCTCGTTGATTGAAACAGGTGAACAGGTTAGAGAGCAATACATCCGTCAAAGTAAACAATACACCGGAAGTTTTTTGATTTATGCATTAGATTTGGCCAACCAATGTAGCATCGATTACAAAAACAGTTCGCACCAACGACTGTTGGTCGAACTACTTCTTCTCAAATTAGCTTCTGCACATCAACAAGCTGAAGAAAAAAAAAATCCTGATAGCGAACAGATCCACGCCAAACCAGATCCGGTAGAGCCTCAAAAAATACCTGAATGTATAGATCAAAACGAACAAGATTCAAATGTAATAGAAGAAAGCAGCAACCCGATTGAACCAATCAAATTACCCAATATACCTGCAAAAGAGCGGATTTCAGCACTTTCTATCAAAAGTTTACAAGTTAAAAAAAAAATGGCAGCTAAAACTTTGATTGCAGAAGTTGATATTACAGAAAAACCTCAAGACACATTCACGGAAGAAACCCTTCAGGACTGTTGGAAAGAATTTGCGGACATGAAACAAAAAAATGGGGAGCACATTCTATCTTCTATTTTGAATTGTAACATGCCGAGCCTAAGTGGCCAATTGATTTGTTTCGAGTTTCCAAATGCTTCAATGAAAAATGATTTTAACAATTGTAAATCAGAACTGCTGAATTTTTTAGCCGAAAAACTTAATAATCATTTTTTACAATTCAAATTAACTGTTAGTGAATCTAACGAACAAAAAACAGCCTACACGACAGAAGATAAATTGAAGCGATTAATTGAAAAAAACGAAAATCTAAAATTATTGATAAACACCTTAAAATTAGATATCTGATAAAATTTTTAAAGTGACAATTAAATACTTGTTAAATCTTTGAAGAACCTATAATTTTTAGGTATATTTGCTGTTCGTATAATTGGAATTTTTTAAACCCTCTCAACAATGAAAAAAGTATTTTTAATTGCAACCATTTCTGCTTTAGTATTCAGTTCATGCGTACCCAAACAAAAATATGCTGATCTTGAAGCTCGGCAAAAAGAAACACAAGACCTTCTAAATTCGGCAACCGTTAAATTGAACACTTGCTTAGAAGAAAAAGCCACTTCAACAGCCCAGGTTAAAACACTGCAAGAACAGGTTGAGTTTCTCAAACAACAAAATGAGACTATTACCAATTTGACTTCAAAAGGGGCTTCAAATCTTGAGAAAACCTTAGAAAGTTTAAAAGAAAAAGATTTGAAAATTAACAGAATGCAAGATGCTTTGACCAAACGCGACTCGATGACTTTGGCTCTTGTCACAAGTCTCAAAGGAGCCTTGGGTGATTTGAGTGACTCCGACATCGAAATAAATGTTGAAAAAGGAGTGGTTTATGTTTCTATTTCAGACAAATTGTTGTTCACCAGCGGTAGCTACAACATCACGGCCAGAGCAAAAGCTGTTTTAGGCAAAGTTGCTAAAGTGGTTAACAACAAACCAGACATCGAATTTTTGGTAGAAGGTCACACAGACAACGTGCCAATCAAAAATGACGTGCTTCTTGACAACTGGGATTTGAGCGTTAAAAGAGCTACGGCTGTAGTCCGTGTACTTCAAAACGACTACGGTGTAGATCCCAAGAGAATGACGGCGGCAGGAAGAAGTTATTATATACCTGTTGCATCAAACGATACAGCAGAAGGGAAAGCACTAAACAGACGTACCCGGATTGTGGTTTTACCAAAATTGGATCAGTTTTACAACCTGATTGAAGAAGGAATGAAAAAATAATCAAATGATTATTAAGCCTATAATAGAAAACCTCCTGTAAAAGGGGGTTTTTTAGTTAAGTTCAATTAGTAAATTCAACTTTTGAAAAAAGAGATGCAAGTTTAAAGGATAGATTGCAAAAGCTTATGATTCTTCCATTATTTAGAAAGGCCGTATCTTTGGGCTTAAAATACTTCAAATTTAATATTGATGCTCACTTACGTTTTTATTGCAGTCATTGTCATCAACTTTTTGGTAGATTGGGTTTTAGACAAACTCAACGCGTCTCGTTTTGAAGCCGAATTACCTTCAGAGTTGGACGGTTTGTATGACGCAAATGAATATAAGAAATCCATTAACTACAAGAAAGTGAATTACAAATTTTCATCAGTTGTATCGTTGGTCAGTGTTTTGGTTACTTTGGGTTTTTTGATTTTTGGTGGTTTTGAGTGGGCCGATAGTTTGGCGCGTACTTGGTCTTCCAATCCGGTTTGGATGGCCCTGCTGTTTTTTGGTATTATCGGTTTGGGGAGTGAATTGCTCAATACGCCATTTTCATATTACAAGATATTCGTGATTGAAGAAAATTTTGGGTTTAACAAACAAACTCTGAAAGTTTTTATTACCGATAAATTGAAAAGTTGGGCACTCGGAGTCGTTTTAGGCGGATTGATTTTAGTTGCCGTCCTGAAAATATACGAGTGGTTTGGAATCTATTTTTGGTGGTATGCCTGGATATTGTTGACACTTTTTTCGATTTTTATGAACTTGTTTTACACAAAATTAATCGTGCCACTTTTCAACAAACAAGCACCTCTTGGGGCGGGATTGTTAAAATATAAAATAGAAGGCTACGCTCAGAAAGTGGGTTTTGCAGTTAAAAATATTTTTGTGATAGATGGTTCAAAACGGAGTACCAAAGGCAATGCCTACTTTTCGGGATTTGGAAAACAAAAACGAATCACTTTATACGATACTTTGATTCAAAATCTTAATGAAGATGAAATTGTTGCGGTACTTGCGCATGAAGTCGGTCATTACAAAAAAAAACACATTGTCTATCAATTGTTGATTTCTGTATTAACCTCCGGCCTGACTTTGTTTTTATTGTCGTTATTTCTCTCAAAACCTGAATTTTCTCTGGCCATAGGTGTAACGACCCCCTCATTTCATGTGGGTTTAGTAAGTTTTGTCATCTTATACAGTCCTATATCTTTGGTGTTGGGGATGATTGGGAATATAGTGTCACGAAAATTTGAATTTCAAGCTGACGCTTACGCCAAAAGCACTTTTGAACCGAAAGTTCTTGCTGAGGCTTTAAAGAAATTATCGAAGGGTAGTTTGAATAATTTGACACCACATCCTGCATACGTTTTTTTTAATTATTCTCATCCACCTGTTGATCAGCGAATTAGGAAGTTAAAAAGAATAGATATTTGATAATTGGCCTAATTTGTTGTAATTTTAATTTATGGCAGTCTTAAGTATAGAAGATAAGGAAAACCAAGAGCTCTCCCGCCGCTACAAAGAGTTGCTTCGCATCAGCTATCAGACGCTTTCCAAAGCAGATAAGCAGTTGATTCGGGAAGCATTCAACTTGGCTGTTGATGCGCATCGCGATCAACGCAGGAAATCGGGCGAACCTTATGTTTACCATCCCATCGCTGTTGCTAAAATAGTCGCATCAGAAATCGGTATGGACGCAACTTCCATCGCGGCCGCATTGCTTCATGATGTGGTAGAAGATACTGCCGTGACACTTTCGGATATCGAGCGGATGTTTGGGAAAACCGTTGCCATAATTGTTGACGGACTCACCAAAATATCACATCTCAGTAAAGAAAAAGAGATTTCGACACAGGCCGAAAACTTCAGGAAAATGCTTCTCACTTTGAATGAAGACATCAGGGTAATTATCATCAAAATAGCCGATCGGTTACACAACATGCAAACCATGGAAAGCATGCCTCCCGAGAAACAGGTCAAAATTGCTTCCGAAACACTTTATATCTATGCGCCGTTGGCACACAGAATCGGACTTTACAACATCAAAAATGAACTGGAAGATTTGGGTTTAAAATATACTGAGCCTGAGGTTTATTACGACATTTACGACAAGATTGAGGAAACCAAAGAAGAGCGGACTGCCTACATCGAAGACTTTAAAAACATCATCAAGACTGCCTTAGACAAAGAAGATTTGAAATACGTAATCAAAGGCAGGCATAAATCTATTTATTCCATTCGAAAGAAAATGCTCGGCAATGTTTCTTTTGATGAAATTTACGACAAGTTTGCCATCCGGATTATATACGAATCAGACCGAAAATCGGAAAAATTCTATGCTTGGAAAATATATTCTATAGTCACTGACTATTTTAGGCCGAACCCGATTCGATTGAGGGATTGGATTTCTTCACCAAAATCTACCGGGTATGAAGCCTTGCACATCACGGTAGTTGGCCCGAAAGGGAAATGGGTAGAAGTGCAAATCCGCTCCCAACGGATGGATGAAATTGCAGAAAAAGGCTATGCCGCACACTATAAATACAAAAATGGCGAAGAGACAGAGATTGGCATAGAAACCTGGTTGAAAAGACTGCAGGAAACTCTCGAAAATCCAAGTGGCAATGCGGTAGATTTTGTGGAAGAATTCAAACTAAACCTCTATGCCAAAGAAATTTTTGTTTTTACCCCCAAAGGCGATCTCAAATCGCTGCCCAAAGGAGCAACACCTTTAGACTTTGCCTTTAGCATTCATACCAATATCGGGTTAACGACAAGAGGAGCAAGAGTAAACGGAAAATTGGTGCCGCTCAACCACGAACTCAAGAGTGGTGATCAGTTGGAAATAATCACTTCACCCTCACAAAAACCGAATGCAAACTGGCTCGATTATGTAATCACAGCCCGCGCACGATCTAAAATAAAAAACGCACTAAAGGAAGACAACAAAAACATAGCAGAGCGCGGAAAAGAACTTCTCGATCGGAAGCTCCGTCATCTCAAAATCAAAATGGATGAAAAAGTAGTGAACGAATTGGTCATGTTTTTCAAACTCAAAACCAGTTTTGATTTGTTTTATCGCGTAGGTATCGGGATTATTGAAAATCAAAAACTTAAAGATTTTGCGGCTCAAAAATCTAATTCGTTTATCAATTATTTCAAAAACAAAATCAGAAAATCCCAGTCCGAAGCGGTTGACACGACCAAAGAGGAGGTTTCGTCAAACTATGATTTGATTGTTTTTGGCAAGAACGAAGAAAAGCTTAATTATAAAGTTGCAAACTGTTGCAATCCCATTCCAGGCGATGAAGTGTTTGGTTTTGTGACCGTTTCCGAAGGCATCAAAGTCCATAAAAAAGACTGCCCCAATGCAATCAGTATGCAGTCCAACTATTCGTATAGAGTTATACAAGCCAAATGGATAGATTCTAGCCAACGCGAATTTAAAGCAACCATTACCATCACGGGAATCGACAACATCGGCTTGGTCAACGATGTTACCAAAGTGATTTCGAGTAATATGCATGTCAATATGCAAAGCGTGAGTTTCGAAAGCGATAACGGGCTGTTTAATGGCAAAGTTATCGTCATCGTTCGCAATAATACAATTTTAAAAAGATTAATAGAAAAATTAAAAAAAATAAATGGCATCGATAAAGTACAGCGTATTTGATTTTTTTTAATAGATTTGTAAGATAACTTTAACAAAAAATGCAAGAGAATAAAGAAAACGGGGTATTGGAGACAGAACAAGAAATTGTAAAGCGTGTATTTACAGAATATCTTGATGCAAACGAACACCGAAAAACCCCGGAAAGATTTGCCATACTTCAGGAAGTATATAATTCTGATGATCATTTTGATGTGGAAACTTTGTATATCAAAATGAAAAACAAAAACTACCGGGTAAGCAGAGCGACACTTTATAATTCAATAGACTTGTTGATGTCCGCCGGCCTTGTCCGTCGCCATCAATTTGGCCAAAACCAATCGCATTACGAGAAGAGTTATTTTAACAAACAACACGACCACATCATCATAAAAGGTACAAACGAAGTTATCGAATTTTGCGACCCAAGATTGGAAGCCATAAAAAAATCAATAGAAGAGATTTTTGATATCGAAGTTTACAGACATTCCTTGTACTTTTACGCCAACAAAAAGAAGAAAAATTTATAGCACACTTACACATGGCAGTCGATTTGTTGTTAGGTCTTCAATGGGGTGACGAAGGCAAAGGTAAAATAGTAGATGTCATCACCAAGCAATATGATATTATAGCTCGTTTCCAAGGCGGTCCAAATGCGGGTCACACCTTGGAGTTTAACGGTATAAAACATGTTTTGCACACCATTCCTTCCGGGATTTTCCACACGCACACCACCAATTTGGTTGGGAATGGCGTTGTGATAGATCCGGTTATTTTTAGGAAAGAATTGGATAAATTAGCTCCATTCAAAATCAACGTTAAGTCCAATTTGTTGATTTCCAGAAAAGCACACCTTATTTTGCCAACCCATCGTTTGCTCGATGCAGCTTCTGAAGCATCCAAAGGAAAGGCGAAAATAGGTTCAACGCTCAAGGGAATCGGGCCAACTTATATGGATAAAACCGGACGAAACGGTATCCGTGTGGGAGATTTGGAAATGGATGATTGGAAAGAAAAATATCGTGCACTTGCCAACAAACACGAAGAAATGATTCATTTTTTTAATGTTGACATCCAATACAATCTAAAAGAATTGGAACAGGAATTTTTTGAAGCGGTCGAAATACTGAAAGAATTGACATTTGTTGACAGCGAAAATTTCATGCATGAAGCCATGCGTTCCGGTAAGAAGATTCTCGCAGAAGGTGCTCAAGGCTCTCTGTTAGACATTGACTTTGGCACGTATCCTTACGTAACTTCATCCAACACCACGGCTGCGGGAGCATGTACAGGTTTGGGTGTTGCCCCTAACACGATAGGAGAGGTGATAGGAATTTTTAAAGCCTACACTACGCGGGTAGGTAGTGGCCCATTCCCAACAGAACTTTTTGACGAAGTTGGCGCACGCATAGGAAACGTGGGTAAAGAATTTGGTGCCACCACCGGAAGGCCTCGTCGTTGCGGCTGGCTGGATTTGGTCGGATTGAAATACGCAATCCGAATCAATGGCGTTACCCAGTTGATTATGATGAAAAGCGATGTACTATCAGGAATTGAAGAAATAAAAGTTTGTACGGCTTATCAATACAAAGGTGAAACCATCTCACATTTTCCCTATTCTATTGAACCCGAAGTTGTGCAACCGTTCTATCAAACTTTCAAAGGATGGAAAGCAGATATTACAGCTGCCAAGGCTTACAACGATTTTCCAAAGGAACTTAAGGCTTATGTTGATTTTTTGGAAGAAAACATCCAAGTCCCCATCAAAATGATATCGGTTGGGCCCGACCGGACACAGACAGTTTTTAGGTAAGTTACCATCGATTTAACAAGCATATAAAAGCCCGCGAAACAAAATTTTGCGGGCTTTTTCTGTTTTAGTATTTAAAATTTAATTCACAATCTCCACTTCAAAAATCAAGTCGGTATTGGGTGGGATAATTCCACCGCCTGCACCTTGTTCGCCGTAGCCCAAATGAGACGGTATAAACAGGATTACTTTGTCACCGTCTTTCATGGTGTATAAACCCTCTTTGAAACCAGGTATCATCGAGATTTCTTTGCTTAGTTTGATTTCAATCGGATTGTAAGGTCGGTTTGGGTCAAACTTTTCATATTTTTGGGCAACTTCTGCAATATTGCTATCAAACATTTCTCCATCTGACAAAAATCCAGAATAATCAAATTTAATTGTCTGGCCTTCTTTTAGTTTTTTACCTTCTTTATTGTCGTTTATCACATAAATCTTTAGCCCGGAAGGATATTCGGTTGCTTGATTTTTTAAATCATACATTCTGTTGATAAAATCAGTTTTCAGTTTAGCAGTTACGCGTTCTTTTTCTTCTAATGCGCTGGTTTGCTTTTCAAAAAACTCGGAAAATACTTTTTGAGCATCAAAGTTTTTTGCCTCTTTTCCTACACGGATGATTTCGATTTTTGTCATGCTGTCTCCCTGAGCAATGGTATCAACGATAGCCTGCCCGAAAACAACTTTACCAAAAATAGAGTGAAAACCGTTGAGCCAAGGCGTTTCTTTGTGGGTAATAAAAAACTGACTTCCGTTGGTGTTGGGGCCTGAATTTGCCATGGCCATTATCCCAGCAGAATCAAAGGTTAAATCGTTAAACTCATCTCCGAATTTATATCCAGTTCCGCCTGATCCTGTTCCGGTCGGATCGCCACCTTGTATCATAAAGTCTTTCACGACACGGTGAAATTTAAGCCCGTCGTAGAATTTTTTACCTTTGAACGAATCGGCTACTATGGTATTGGTGCCTTCTGCCAACGAAACGAAATTGGCAACCGTTACCGGTGAAGTATCGTAAGTTAATTTGACTAAAACATCACCTCTATTGGTCTGAATATCTGCATACAGGCCATCAGCCAGCTCTGGATATTTTGTTTTACATGAAACAATGAGCAAAAGTGAAAATAAAAATAGAATGGATTTTTTCATGGGATTAATTTTCTAAGTGGAATATTGATGGGTTGATTGTTAAAAACTGTTTGCGAATTTATCGAAATATATTTAATTGCGTTTGTTAATATGAAAATTTCATTGAATGCTGTCTTTTTCAATAGAGTAAAGATGGACTTTACAAACCAATGGTTCGTTGGGCTCAATTAGATTCTTATCGCCAGTATAACTGTAAGCCAGTTCTGAAGGAAAAAGAAAGGTGACCTGCTGGCCGGGATACATTAATTTGACTCCCTCGCGAAGCCCTTTAAAAAGCATCTCTTTGTCAACGGTATATTGAATTACACCCAAAGAAAGAGAATCATAAATGATCTCATTATTTAAATCTTCTATTTGGTAAGTCAGCTTAGTTAAATCTCCCGGTTTCGGGGTTTCGGCATAAATACTGTCTCTGTTGTCATAATAAAACCAAAAACCAGAATTTGAAGTGTATATTTTAATAGAGTCCAATCGTGAAAGATATGCTTTAATATCTGCTGCATCTTCTTCATAAATCAGCTTACTGGTTTTGGCTGACTCTTTTATGCTGGTTCCGGATGAAACAGAAACCGGCCTTCTTGCTTCCGGTGAATGGCATGAAAAAATAAAAATCAGCACAATAAAATAAAATGATTTAACTTTCATTTGAAACGGTTTGATTTACATATTCGGGTAAAACTTTTAAAAAATAGGCGATGGTTTCCTCCATATTCATTATACTTTTACCCCCAGCTGCGTTTATGTGCCCGCCACCCGAAAAATATTTTCTTGCGAAAGTGTTGACATCAAAATCGCCTTTTGAGCGAAATGAAATTTTGATAGGTGGTTCTTGTTGGTTTTCGATAAAAATAACACCAAAAACAATACCGTCTAAAGCCAATGTGTAATTGACAAACCCTTCGGTGTCTCCTTTTTTAAAATTGTGTGCTTTGAGTTCTTGTAATGTTAGATAGGTGTAGGCAGTTTGCATATGAGGAATCATTTTCATGTTGCTGAGTGCTTTACCCAAAAGTTGCAACCGATCGTAAGTCTGGGTGTCAAAAACTTTTGATTGAATTTCAGCAGCTTCAATCCCTTTTTCTATCAAGGCAGCGGCTATACGGTGTGTTTCTGCGGAAGTACAAGCAAATTTGAACGATCCGGTATCGGTCATGATACCAAGGTAAAGGCAAGTAGCGATGTCTTTGTCAATCAAATTTTCACCGCCTAATGCATGTATAAATCGATAAATCAACTCGCAGGTGGAAGAAACCTCTATATTCCAAAAAACACAATCAACAAAATCTTTTGGCTCGCGGTGATGGTCTATCAAGACTTTGAAAGCTTTTGATTGATCGATTGATTCACTCAGGTTTTCGGTTCTTTGCACGGCATTGTAATCCAATGAAAATAAGATTTCCGCTTCGGCAATCAATTTTTTTGCTTTTTCCCCTGATTGTGTGCCTAAAACGATTTCTTTTCTACCGGGCAACCAAGCCAAATAATCTGGAAATTCGTTGGGTAAAACCACATAGGCTTGATGCTCGGTTTTTTTCAGAAAATGAAAGAGTGCCAACGAACTTCCCATCGCATCCCCGTCCGGATTGAAATGAGAGGTGATGACTATTTTCTTGGATGTTTTGAGCAGTGCTCCTAAGATGCTGAGGTCTGTGTTTTTCATGTGCCCAAAAATACGAATTTAATCATGATAGCTTAAAAGGATGTTTCGTATTTTTGCGCTTAAATATGTTAATCAAATGAAAAAAGTTGTTTTCTTTTTGTTGTTTTTGGCTTTTGTCCTAGCCGGACAGGCTCAAGCTGACATTTTAACTTCACAATCTGCATCTTCATCTGCTATAATCATACAAAAAAGTGATTTTGTATTGGCATTTGGCTCTTGTAATCGAGTCGATTTGGAAAATAAACTGTGGGACGATGTGTTGCTAAACCAACCGGATATTTGGGTTTGGGGTGGCGATAATATTTACGCGGATACCGGCAATATGCACAAGATAAAAAAAATGTACAACAGGCAAAAGAACAATCCGGAATATCAAAAAGTGTTGGAAAACATTCCGGTCATCGGCACTTGGGACGATCACGATTACGGTTTGAACGACGGTGGGCAAGAATGGAAGCACAAACAAGCAAGCCAACAGTTGTTTCTCGATTTTATGGATGTTCCTAAAAAAGATACCAGAAGAAATAGAGAAGGGGTTTATTGTGCAGTGGATTACAACTTACCTCAAGGGAAAATAAAAATATTGGTTTTAGACACCCGTTATTTTCGTTCTTCTCTCGAGAAAAGTCCAAACAAAAGTAGGCGATACGAACCTTCATCTGACTCGACAAAAACCGTTTTGGGTGAGGAACAATGGCGATGGCTCGAGAACGAACTTCAGTCTTCGGAAGCAGATTTTAATATCCTGATTTCGAGTGTCCAATTTTTGTCTGATAAACACGGATTTGAGAAATGGGGTAATTTTCCATCTGAGGTTGCCAAATTAGAAAAATTGGTAGGTAAAGCAAAAGCTAAAAACGTGATTGTACTTTCCGGCGACCGTCATATTGCCGAATTTTCAGAGAAGAAAGTGGACGGATTGCCCTATCCATTTGTTGATTTTACTTCAAGTGGATTGACACATGTCTATGAAAAATATTCGGGAGAAGAGAACCCTTATCGCGTCGGGGAAGTTATTCACGAGGTCAATTTTGGGTTACTTCGTTTTGATTTTGAAAAGAAGTTGGTTGTTTTTGAAATCAGAGGGAATGAAAATAAACTGTTGCAACAAATTATTCGAACGTATTAGACAATAAAAAACCCCGCTAATTGCGGGGTGTAAGATCTTCGGACAGATATATGATTAATAATCTCTGCGCTCTCTTCTTTGGCCACCACCAAAACTTGGTCGGCTGCCTTGTTCTTTTCTGGGTTCGGCTTTGTTCACAACAATAGCTCTTCCATCAAGTTCGGCACCATTCAAGCCTTCGATAGCTGCGGCAGCTTCATCGTCATTTGCCATGACAACAAATCCAAATCCTTTGCTTCTTCCGGTTTCGCGATCGGTAATGATTTTTACTGATTCAACAGCACCATACTCTTCAAAGTACTGACTTAACTGGGCTTCCTTTAAACGATAAGGCAAGCTCCCTACAAAAATGTTCATAATAATAAATAAGAATTAAACTTCGGTAAAGATAATTCTTTTTTGTTATAATTTATTATTTACTGAAAATAAATATTTTAAAGAAAATTATTCTATTGAATTGTTTATTAGGAAGGCGAAACAAGGGATGAATAAAAAGTTGTTTTTAAATTCGAATAATTAAAAAGTTAACCACAAAGAGCGACAAAAATTTGCACAAAAACCTCAAATGGATTTGTCTGCTGTATGCTTTGCTATTATCCAAAAGCCTTTATGGCTTTTCGGTATTTTTTGTGCCTAAATCGGCCAAACGCAACGACAAAACCTCCTCGCTAAAACCCTTCAAAAGCCCCCAATCCAAAAAGCGCGAAATCATATTTGACGGGGTCTGATGCATCCATTTTTCTCAGTATATTATCCAATTCGGCAACCGCTTTTGCGTCATTTTGTTTTCGGGTCAAGACACCTAATTTCCGTGCAACATTCCCGGAATGGACATCCAATGGACACGAAAGTTGGGCAGGCGAAAGGCTTTTCCAAATGCCAAAATCTACGCCCTTCCGGTCGTTTCTGACCATCCAACGCAAAAACATATTGATTCGTTTGGCCGCCGAACCCTTTAATGGGTCTGAAACGTGTTTTTCGGCTCGGTTTAATGCAATATTTATTTCAAAAAAAACTTTTTTGAACTTGTGAATACTCGGCTGAAGTGATTCCACCTCCGCATTTTTCTGGAAAACGGTTTCCAAACCGCCGTGGTTTTGGTAAAGGTTTTGTAAGTTTTTGATAAAACATATAAAATCCTGTCCATTGAAGGTGCGATGAACAAATTTTTCTGCAAGTTTAAGATCTTTTTTTTGATGGTTCATCACGAAATCGAAAGGAGCGTTTCCCATCAATTGCATCATTTTTTGTGCACTGTTGATAATGCTTTTCCTGTTTCCCCAAGCGATGGTGGCAGTCAAAAATGCAGCAATTTCGATGTCTTCCTTTTTATTATAAATATGAGGGATTTGAATAGGATCACTTGCTATAAAAGCAGGATTGTTGTAAAGGCCTGCCTTTTCGTCCAAAAATGATTTGCGTTCTTCAAAAGTCATTTTATCTGGGTACTTCTACTGATTTTACAATCAAATCGATTACTTGCGCAGCGGTAAATCCTTCCATTTCGCGCTCGGGAGTCAGAACAATTCGATGTCGGAGTACAGGTATCAATGCTTTTTTGACATCTTCCGGAATCACAAAATCGCGTCCTTCTACGGCGGCAAAAACTTTTGATGTATTCATAATTGCCAAAGAAGCACGGGGCGAGGCTCCTAAATAGAGATAGGGATGATTGCGGGTTTTGGTGACCAATTCGGCAATGTATTTCAGGATGTTTTCTTCTATTCTGATTTCGTGTATCAAACATTTGAAAATGCTTAAATCTTTGGAATCTAAAACTTTGCCTATCAAATCTAAAGGTTTCTCGGCTTTTCGGAGATGATGCGTTTTCAGGATATCTACTTCATTGTCGAAACTGGGATAGACCACATTTATCTTGAATAAAAACCGATCTAATTGTGCTTCGGGCAGCGCATAAGTTCCTTCGTGATCGATTGGGTTTTGGGTAGCTAAAACCATAAAAGGGTCTTCTAAAAAAACGGTTTGTCCATCGATGGTAACTTGTCGTTCTTCCATGATTTCGAACAAAGCGGATTGTGTTTTTGCAGGTGCGCGGTTGATTTCATCTATCAGAATGATGTTCGAAAAAACCGGCCCTTTTTTGAGTTCAAATTCATTGTTTTTCTGATTAAAAACAGCTGTCCCCAACACATCCGATGGCATCAAATCGGGGGTGAATTGGATGCGGTTAAATTCGGTATCCAATGTTTTGGCAAACAGTTTGGCCGTGATGGTTTTTGCAACGCCCGGTACACCTTCTATCAAAACGTGGCCGTTGGCAAGCAAAGCGGCAATCAGCAATTCGACCATTTCTTCCTGGCCAATGATAATTTTGGCTATTTCTTTTTTGATGTTGCCGACTTTTTCTTGAAGTACTGACAAATCGATGCGGTTATCAAAAGAATTTTCTTCCGGAGTCATAAAGTAGTGTTTTTTAGAGTATGGATGTATTGGTCAAGTGTTTTCAAGTCTTCTGAACGGATGTTTTCGTTTTTTTCTACTCGGAAAATCAAATCTATGAGTTTTTGAACTTTATCGATTGAAAAATTTGTTTTTTGTGAAAGGATTTCTGCAAATCCCTCCTGATGATATGCCAAGTCAATCAATAGCTTCACCCGGACATAATTTAAAAAATGCGCAATTTTAAGCTTGGCAATTTCGCTGTGGTTTTTTTCGGAGAAAAATTGATATGCGATGGTTCGAACAAAAGCAATGCTTTGATTTTTAGGTTTCTCAATCACCGGGATTGCCCGTTGTTTTCTTTTTCCTTGAAAAAGCACATAGGCCAAAACACCCAATAACATTAAATAATAAGCCCAGCGCAACGAATTGTTTTCGAGCACGACATGCATGGGCGATTCATAATAAAGTTTTCCGTTTTTGTAATAGTTATCAAAAATGATTGGTTTCTCAAAATCGATATAGGAAAGTACACCGGCGGTATAGTCTTTATGGTTGTTTTTCAACAAAAATAAATTGGTAAAAGCCTCTGGGAAAGTCAATAAAAATATTTTTCCTTTTCCAAATGGCAGGCCTATAAAATTAGGCCTTTCGGTGTCGAAGTTGCTTTTTTCTTTGACAAAACTAGTGGTGCCCAAAACGACTGTAGTCGAATCTAACTTACTAAAATAATAATTGTCACGGCTTTTTTCTAAAGAATAATTTTCTATAGCATGTAGGTTTGAATTACGGAGATTGAACGTGTGCAGGTTGTCAAAATTTTTATTATCATTTACGATTTCAATATCCAAACCAAGTGTATCCAACAAAAAAGATTCAATTTTTTCAGAGGCGATAAACAAGTCGTTTCCCCGCGAAACAAAATCGAGTATTTTCCCACCTTCATCTTCTCCAAAATTGACATGCTCGTTGATGAAAAAGAAAGTCCCTTTAAGCGTACTGTCCATCAATAACTCAAACGGAGGGATTTGATTATCGATGAGTTTGCCATCGATTGTTTTTTGCTTCAAAATTTCGTGAAAAACGAAACTTCCATAGGGGATTTTGTCATAACCCGCGTAGGATGGAAACCAATTGATGGTTTTCTTTTTGGTCGATTCCAACAAGAGGACACCCGCCAAGGCAGTCAAAAAAATCAATATGTAGAATCGGTACGATTTCATTTTTTGGGATTCATGGTATTTTGAAATTTATCAAATGAAACTTGCAATTCGGAAAATTGGTCAGCTTCGACCGGAAAATTTCCAAACCAAACCCGGTTGTACCAGCGGGTGATGTTGATAAATTCAGGCCTGAGTTCGATAGTTTGAAGTTCACGCGTATAGTCCGTATTCGTTTTGTCCGGTTGCCAATCAATTTGATGTTGCTCAGCAAGTGATTTGATGCATTTTAGATAAGAAAACCGCAGGGCTTTCCGATAATCTTTGTTTTGGATGGCTTCGGCAACAAGCCCGTCCAAATCCGGATGATTGAGCAACGCTTCGTCTTCGGTATAAGCAAAGGCGTTAGGGTTTGACAAATCGGCGGTCAAAGGGCTTATTTTTCCTTTTATAATCAGCATCACAATCACTAAAAGCAATGCGATTGCTGCTACATAAGGCAAGATTTCAAAGATTCTGGCAAGGGTAGATTCGGATATCTTATTGCCAAAAATATATTTTAAAATGCGATAAAACCCTCTTTTAACCCATTCTTTGGACAATGTCAACCAATTTTCTGCAACTACTTCGGTATAATTGAATTTAGGGTCATTTTGAAATTTTTCCAAATCTGATGTTTCAATTTTTTGAATAGCGACAGGGGCAGTTTCATCTGTACGCTGAGCCAATCCGATTGAAAAAAAGAATAGTAAAAACAGGGTTATGTGTGCACTTTTGAGCATAGATTAATTTCCGATGTTTTCGATGATTTCGCTGATGCCTTTTCCGGTCTTTTTTTCGCTGATGCTAAAGTAGAGAAATGCGGTAGCTACCATGCTGATAAGATTGATGAAAAATTGCAAGGCGTAGGAAAGTACATTCAAGGCCAAATAAATATAATCAGTTCCCATGCTATCTATAGCTGCAGGATTAAAACCATCCGATGAAACAAACGTTTTTAGTAACATATAAATAGCTGAAGGAATACTGAATACCGAACCGGCTACACCCAGCAAAATTCCGATGACCAATAGAAACAGGAACGAATTCCACCATTCGTCTTTGATGAGTTTGAGCGAGGCTTCCACACTTTCAATCACGCCTTTGTTTTCAAAAACCAAAATAGAAAAAACCAAACTCAACGGAATTGTCAGATAGATGCCGGGAATGATGCAAAAAATAAACCCGAAAAGAATGATAAATATAGAAACGATCCCCAATCCCAAAAAGCTAAAAAAGTTCTGAAAAGTTTTTTGTTGTATTTCTTTCGGGTCAACTAAGCCGTTGTTGGCAACATACGATTCGATGTAGTATAAAGTTGTGGCATGTGCCAACAGATAAGCCGAGCCGCCAAAAAGAACAATCAACGTGATGCTGACGATTAACTGAACCGGATTGGACGTATCTACATTAATTAAATTGCTTGATAAGGTTGATAATGAGTTTAAATAGCCGACGAGCCCAATCAACATCAAAGCAAGAAACGGGCTTGTAATCCTGATGATTAGCCTCAAAAATGGTTTGTATTCTTGTCTGATAAATTGGAAAGTAGCTGTAATCAATTGCTCGAAATTCCGCTCTTTTCTAAAGTTGATCATTTTTATTGAAAGTTAAGTTAGATTGATAAACAAATTTGGGATAAAAAACGTAATAAAACAATATAAGTACCATCGATGCCAAGATGATGATAACCGCCAACCAATCCGGCATTTCGGTGTGCCGGGTTACGAACCCTTCCAAGAATCCGGCGATGATGAAAAACGGCACGGTACTCACTACTATTTTCAATCCGGATTTTACGCCTTGGATGAAAGCTTCCAAACGCGAAAAAGTCCCCGGAAAAAGAATGCTGCTGCCCATGACTAAGCCCGCGGCTGCGGCGATGATGATGACTGAAATTTCGATGGTGCCGTGTATCCAAATCGTGCGTGCCGATTCCCAAAGCAGGCCTTTCTCATAAAAAAAATACTGAAAGCTTCCGAGCATCACAGCATTTTGCATCAACATAAAAAGCGAACCGACACCCAATAAAAATCCGTATATAAATGCATAAAATGCAACCTTGACATTGTTGATGGTAATGCCCATAAACATATCCATTTCGTTGGCTTGTTTATAAACCGCCATGGGATCGTTGTTTTCAATATTGTCAAGTGTCATGTTGACGTAGGCATCCCCCATGATTGATCGGACGAAATCGTTCCTTTCCGAAGAAGAAAACGCACCCGCTACACTAAAAAGCACAAAAACCAAAAATGAAATAAGCAAAGCCTTTCGATGTTTGTAAATTTCCAAAGGAAAATCAGTTTTCCAATACTGGACAAATCGGTTTTTGTCAATTTTCTTGGTCTTGTAAAGCTTCTGATGCGCTTTGGAAGCCAGTAGGTTCATATAGCGTGTGGTGTCAGAATTTGGGTAAAAGGTTTGCGCAAAACTCAGGTGATCAGTTATTTCGACATACAAATCACTAAGTGCAACCGGAGAAAGTTGAATTTTGTTTGACAAGGCATTTTCAAATTCCAACCATTTACCTTTATTTTGCTTCACGAACAATGCCTCGCGCATTTCTTTTTTCTTCAAAGAAAACAAAATATGGATTCATTTCAAATAGAGACTGCACAAAATATCAGAATTTCTCAACAAGTTGCCGGTATAAGCGATCGAATTTTGGCTTATTTGATAGATGCCTGTATTTTAGTGTTTTATTACATTTTTGTAATTGTGTTTATTATCTCTAATATCGGTTGGGATTCGGGCATCAGCCAATTGGAAATCTTAGCCCTTACACTTCCAGTCATGTTTTATACGTTGGCCTTTGAGTTCTTTTCAAGTGGCAGGACGGTCGGAAAAATGGCATTGAACATTCGAGTGGTCAAGATAGACGGTACACGTCCAAGATTTTCAGACTATCTGATCAGATGGCTTTTCCGTCTGGTCGATATTTATTTGAGCAGTGGCGGTCTAGCTGTTATCACGATTTTACTCAATGGGAAAGGACAGCGTTTTGGCGATATAGCCACAAAAACGACTGTTATCAAAGAAGTAAAAATAAGTTCAGAAGTCATTCACCGATTGGATGCCTCCGAAACCAATGACACCTATCAACCTGTTTTTTCGGAAGTTGTGTTGCTAAAAGATACGGATGTACAAACCATACGGAATATTTATTGGGATGCCAAACGCAATGCCAATCACAGGGTTATCTTAAAACTCAATGACCGCTTGTTGGAGCTTTTGCACATTAAAACCGACCTCAATCCGATGGCTTTTATCGAAACGGTTTTAAAAGATTACCAACATTTTTCGCAGAGAGGATGATGAATTATCAATTACGGGATATGATAACAAATTCCAAATTCCATAACTATAGCTAAAGAATAAAGACTAACAGCAATTATAACTCCCTTACCCAAATATTCCGATAGCTTACTGTGGCGTTGTGGTCTTGCAGTTTGATGGGGGCTTTTCCATGGGCAATGTTTTTTGGCCAACCGATGTATTCGGTAGTGCCCAACAATTCAAAATGATCTTGCACCAGTACGCCGTTGTGTAAAACGGTCACAGTCCCGGCTTTCTCGCGCTGCCCGGCGGCATTGAACACGGGTGCGTGAAAAATGATGTCATAAGTATTCCATTTGCCGGTTTCTACGGAAGCAAACGCCAAAGGAACCGATTGTTTGTAAATTGACCCGACTTGACCGTTCACATAAGTCGAATTGTTGTTGTTGTCCAACACCTGTACCTCATGTCTGTTTTGCAAAAACACACCGCTGTTGCCACGGTGTTGTCCTTCGTGCTCGATTTTTTCGGGCGATTTCCACTCGATGTGCAATTGTACACTGCCGAAATTCCGTTTGGTTTGAATATCCCCGGTTCCGGGCAAAACCGTAAAACTTCCTTCTTTGTTGAGTGTCCACTTCACGGCAGTTGAGTCTTTTGAACTAATCCATTCGTTGAAATTTTTTCCGTCAAACAAAACAATTGCATCACTGGGAGCACTGTTGTTTGCCCCAGGAATCACTCGGGGTACTTTGGGTTCATAAAACTCCGTTTGTTCGGGCTTGGTGGGCTCTTGTTGAATCGGGATTTCAGATTTTTGTGCAAAAGAAGAAACAGTCAAAAGGACAAACAGTATGGTGAAAGTTAAGTTTTTCATAGTGTTTTGGCTAAGAGGTTAATATGTTGGTTTGTCTTCCAAAAGTATTAGTTATATTAGAAAACAGCCTTTAAATTATTCTTAATAAAAGACCATCTTTTTAAATTGATATCAATCGGGATGAAAAGACTAAAAAGTTAACTGTAAAGCCAGACCTTTCACATCTTCCTGATAGATTGGCAAGAAAGAATAACCGCTGCCGTCCGGATTTGTTTTGTGCAAATAGGGAATGAGCAAACCTATGGAAGCTCCCATGGCATATCCGGCTATCACATCCGAATAAAAGTGTTTGCCGCTTTCTACCCGAAGATAAGCTTGAGCAGCAGGCAACCCGGCACCTAACGACCAAACGCCAATTTTAGACCAAGTGCTCATCTCCGGATGAAAATCGGTCATCACTTTAGCAAAAAAGAAGGAAAAAGCGGCCGTCTGCGATACATGAGCGGAATAAAAAGAATAACGGTTGTCTTGTTTTGACCGCTTGTCAAAGGAAAGATTGGTGTTGTAAGTGAGAGGCCTGAAACGGTTGAAGGCGTATTTTGTACCAAATGAGAGTGCGTTGTTTCCCAAAAATATTTGACCACCCATCACCGCCAGCGTTTTGTATTCTTTTCGAGTTTTCTTGTCTAAATAAAATGCGGCAACGGGCAGTGCGGAAGTGGCAGCGAGCAGGATATCACTGACATCTGCGGCAGATTGGGAATAATTAAATACCACACCCCGGTCGAGGCCGTTGATGTCGTTTCGATTTAAATTGGCAAGTTGTCCGGAATCGATTTTACCTTTGTCATGGGTTGTTTTTAAAATAATCCCACTGACAACCAAGCCGAGCCCGGCTCCTAAAATATAGGTTTCTTTTTTCTTGCTGAGATGATAAATTTTTTGCTGGCTCTGAGCCATTGTGCTTGTTTGGCAACAAACACGCTCAGGCTGATATCCGTTGTTCAAAACAAAATCTTGTCCATTAGCATGTTCTGCAAAAAAAGATAAAACAAGGTATAATACGAAAAATTTATGCATAATTTGAGAAGATTTTTTTAAAAATCGAGGTAAGATTTCAAGATTCAAATTAAGTACATATTTTTATAGCATTCCGTATTCTTTTGTTTTGATTTGATTAAAATTTACCTGTTGCAAAACCAAAGTTTTAATCTACCAAAAGGGGAAACCAACCATATATTTAAATTTAGTAAATTGCCGATGATTTTAAATAACATCCCATAAACTACTCAACTTCAATTTATGAAAAAGATATGCTTGATTTTCGGTTTTTTAATTTCCGCCTTTTGTTCTGCTCAAACCACAGGAACGCTGATCGTTCTCAACAAATCGGATGATACGGTCAATTTTATAGACCTCAAATCAGATAGCATTGTCGCTACACTTACCACCGATAAAAACCCACACGAAGTAGCCGTTTCTTTAGATGGAAAGACGGCTGTTGTAACTAATTACGGCAATCCAAAAGAAAGAGGTAATTCGCTTACTGTCATTGATATACCTAAGCGAAAAGTTGTTAAAACCATTAAACTCGATTATTTTGCCCCCCACGGAATTGACCTGATATCAAATGAAGATGTTTTGGTTACTTCTGAAATGAGTAAAAAAGTATTGGTCGTCAACATTCCCTTGGGATACGTTACACAGGAAGTGGGGACAGGCCAAGAAATCAGCCACATGGTTGTCTATGCCGGAGTATCGAACAAAGCCTTTGTAGCCAACATCGGTTCAGGTAGTGTTTCGGTAATTGACTTAAACAACTATCGTTTAGAAAAAATAATTCCAACCGGAAGTGGGGCAGAAGGGATAGCCGTCTCGCCCGACAATCAGTCCGTTTGGGTTACCAACAGAGCCGCCGACTTCGTTTCGGTGATTGATGCCGAATCTTTTGAAATAGTGAATTTAATTGAATCGCCAAAATTTCCCATCCGCGTCAAATTCACGCATCAAACCAATCTGGCTTTGGTCTCCAATGCACAAACAGGAACAGTCAACGTCTTCAATGCGCACTCCGGCGAACTACTGCACACCATCAGTATGGAAGCAACTGCCTCAGAAAAAGAACCCGGCAGGTTGTTTCAACAATTTGATGACAGCCCGGTTCCGGTAGGTATCTTGATTCATCCCAACGATAAATTCGCCTATGTAGCCAACACCAACGCGGATATCATCACAGTCATCAATTTAGAAACTTTTGTGGTAGAAAAACGACTTAAGGCAGGAAGAGAACCTGACGGCCTTGGTTTTACACACTTTACATTTTAGCAGGATGATGAATTTGACCATACTCGGTTGCTATGCTGCCACACCGAGAACATTTACCAACCCGACCTCACAAGTGCTCGAAATAAAAAACCACCTTTTTCTGATAGATTGCGGTGAAGGAACACAAGTGCAACTAAGAAAAAGCAAAATCAAATTCTCTAGGATAAAACACATTTTTATTTCTCATTTGCACGGCGACCATTTCTATGGTTTGATTGGTTTGATATCTACTTTTCGCTTGCTCAACCGAACGCAGGAATTGCATATTTTCGGTCCGGTAGGCATCAAAGAAATCATTTTGTTGCAACTTAAATATGCCGATTCGTGGACGAACTTCTCGCTTGTTTTTCATGAACTTGTTTCCAAAGAATCCGAATTGATTTTGGATGAAGAAAATCTCACAGTAACTACCATTCCCTTGAATCATCGAATTTACACCAACGGTTTTCTGTTTCGGGAAAAATTAGGGCAACGAAGGATCAACATAGATGAAGTCGGAAAGCATGAAATCGAAATTTGCGATTATCAAAATCTCAAGAACGGCAAAGATTATCTAACCGGGCAAAACAAAATCATCCCCAATCAACGGTTGACTTTTGACCCGCCCAATCCGAAATCCTATGCTTATTGCAGCGACACGGTTTTCAATCCGGGGATTACTTCACAGATAAAAGGAGTCGATGTGCTTTATCATGAAGCGACATTTTTAGATGAGCATCAAAAACTAGCGGCTCCCACCAAACACAGTACGGCCAAACAGGCGGCAGAAATTGCTCGGCAAGCAAAAGTAGGTAAGCTTGTTTTGGGTCATTATTCCACCCGTTATGGTAGCATCCAACCATTTTTGGAAGAGGCACAGTCAATTTTTGAGCAAACACTTTTGGCAGATGATGGCAAAGTTTTTTGTTTTGATTAAACATTTATAACTAAGATTCAAAAAATAGTAAATTGCACCTTAAAAGAAAAGATGGAAAAAGACCTGAGCAATTATCGCAAAATCTATTCACAAAAGATACTTTCTGAAAAAGATATTACGGACAACCCCATGCAACTTTTTCAGGAATGGTTTTTGGAAGCTGAATCATCCGAAACAGTCGATGAGGCTAATGCCATGACACTTTCTACACTTGGTTTGGACGGCTTTCCGAAAGCAAGAGTGGTATTGCTGAAACGATATACCTACGAAGGATTTATCTTTTTTACCAATTACGACAGCGAAAAAGGCAAAGCCATCGCGGCCAATCCAAATGTCTGTTGCTCCTTTTTTTGGGCTGGTTTGGAAAGACAAATTATCATCAAAGGAAAAGCTGAAAAAATAGCAGACAATTTATCTGACGGATATTTCGAGTCTCGTCCTTTGGGTAGCCGGTTGGGTGCGATTGTATCCCCACAAAGCGAAGTAATTCCCAACAGAGAATATCTAGAGGAAAAGCTGCATACACTCGAAAAAGAATTTGAATCGAAACAACCCGAACGCCCTAAATTTTGGGGTGGATATTTGGTCAGGCCACAAGAAATCGAATTTTGGCAAGGCCGCCCCAATCGCTTGCACGACCGCATCCGGTTTCGATTGGCAGATATGGATTGGATAATGGAACGGTTGGCACCCTGATAAATGCTGATTTGAAGATTTGAAGATTGAAAGAATTTTGTCTATTAAACCTACATTTTCAAATTAGCACATTTTCAAATTAATTTCTGATAATATTTTATTGCATTTTGAAAATATAATATTAGGACCGTTTCCCTAAAATTAAATTATCTTTAAACCTCAAACAAAACCTATTATTCATGAGTTTTCAAATCAAAGAACAACCCAATCTATATGATGTGATTATTGTTGGCTCCGGTGCTGGTGGAGGCATGGCTGCAAAGATATTGTCTGAAGCAGGGCTTTCCATCGCGGTAGTAGAAGCCGGTGGCGATTTTGATCCCGCAAAAGAAGAAGACAGGACTCAATTGAGATGGCCGTGGGAATCTCCCAGGCGGGGAGCCGGGACACGCATCCGGCCTTTTGGTGATTTTGATGCAGCCATTGGCGGTTGGGACATAGAAGGAGAACCTTACACAGTCGCAGAAGGAAGCAGTTTCGATTGGTTTCGTTCGCGCATGGTGGGCGGAAGGACCAACCACTGGGGACGCATTTCACTCCGGTTTGGTCCCAATGACTTTAAGAGAGGCGATATAGATGGATTGGGAGAAAGTTGGCCTATTGGTTATGAAGATGTAAAACCTTATTACGATAAGGTCGATAAATTAATCGGCGTTTTTGGTTCAAAAGAGGGAATCTACAACGAACCGGACGGATTGTTTTTACCGCCTCCAAAACCTCGGCTACACGAGATGATGCTTAAAAGGGGAACGGATAAAATGAACATCCCTGTCATCCCTTCCAGATTATCCATTTTGACCAAAAGAATTAACAATGAAAGAGGTGTTTGTTTCTTTTGTAGCCAATGCAACCGAGCTTGCCAAATATATGCAGACTTTTCTTCAGGGACTTGCCTAATTAAACCCGCTCAGAAAAACGGAAAGGTAGATTTATATACCTATGCGATGGTACGTAAAGTAACCACAGATTCTGAAGGACTGGCGACCGGTGTTTCCTTTATCAGTAAAATAGATATGAAAGAACATAAGCTGACGGCGAAAGTTGTGGTTTTGGGAGCTTCCGCTTGCGAATCAGCTCGCATCATGCTCAATTCAAAATCCTCTCAGCACCCCAATGGACTCGCAAATGGAAGCGGAGTTGTCGGACATTATTTACATGATTCTACCGGAACTGGAAGAGCTGCCATCATGCCCGCTTTGCAGAATCGAGATCGTTACAATGAAGATGGTGTAGGCGGCATGCACGTTTACACACCTTGGTGGCTCGACAATAAAAAACTCAATTTTGCTAGAGGTTATCACATCGAATATTGGGGTGGAATGGGGATGCCAAGCTATGGCACCGGATTTGGAATGGACACCATGCGTCAATACATCAAAGATGAATTTGGAAATGTAGGCACAAACGGAGGCTACGGGCCGGGCCTTAAGAAAGATATCAGAAGTTATTTTGGCTCCATGGTTGGTATGTCCGGTCGGGGAGAAAGCATACCGAAGTATGAAAATTTTTGTGAAATAGACCCAAATACTTTCGATAAATTTGGAATACCGGTGCTCAAATTTCACTACAAATGGACTGAACAGGAAGTTAATCAAGCCAAACACATGCACGATACCTTTGAAGAAATATTGACTAAATCGGGTGCTATTTTGCTTGGTAGTAAACCTGGAAAAGATACACAATATGGACTTCAGGCTCCCGGAAGGATTATTCACGAAGTTGGAACCATTCGCATGGGTAATGATCCCAAAAAATCAGCACTCAACAGCAATTGCCAAGCACACGAATGTAAAAACTTGTTTGTGGTAGATGGCGGTTCTTTTGTTTCCCAAGCGGATAAAAACCCAACTTGGACCATCATGGCACTGGCATGGAGAACTTCTGAATACATTATTAAAGAACTTTCACAAAAAAATATTTAAACCGAACGTCATGGATAGAAGAGAAAATCTAAAATTGATTATGGCCGGCACCTTGGCCAGCAGTTTGGTCTGGACTGGCTGTTCGACAGAAACGAAGGTAGTACAAGCTCCCGTCAAGGCTTACATACCTCCTTATGCTCGAACAGACGAAGAATTGAAAATATTGAGAGAAATCGATGAGTTTACTTTTTTCAATGAATTTGAACTAGCCAAACTAAACGTTTTAATTGACATCATCATACCTTCTGATGAGAATTCTGTCGGCGCAAAAGAAGCAGGTGTGATTGATTTTTTGGAATTTATCATGAAAGACCAACCGGACAATCAAACCTTGATGCGCGGCGGATTGATATGGCTCGATTTTACCGCAGATGAAGCTTTTGGAAAATATTTCTTAGAAATAACTTCTGAAAATCAGAAACAAATCCTTGATTTAATAGCTTATCCTGACACGGCTGAACCCCGATTTCAAAATGCAGTTTTGTTTTTCAACTTACTCAGAAACCTCACAGCAACCGGATATTTTACTTCTCAGGCCGGACTTACTTATTTGGGGTATAGAGGAAATACACCCAACGTTTGGAATGGTGTTCCACAAGAAGTGATGGAAAAACATGGAGTTTCCCTCGATTCAAAATACCTTGAGGTCTATCTAAAACCTGAAGAACGCGACATAACAGCGCAATGGGATGATAATGGCAATTTGATTACCTGATACTTTGTTTCACATAGAGTTCAATTTTATAAGCATTTTTTACAAGAAACTAAAAATAGAAAACCAATCAAGCTGATTATATTTTTATATGGCAAAATATAAATGAGGCATTTATCCTTTTAACTCAAGTATGAATTTAAGTAAAACAACTTTTACCGCTGTCGCTATATCCTTAATTTTATCGTCCTGCATACATATTTCGGCAAAAGTGGATGAGCATTCCACTATCGAACAAAATCAAAAAAATATGGAAAACCCGTTCATCCATCATGTGTATTTTTACTTGAAAAACCCGGACAGTTTGGAAGACCGAGACAAGCTCGTGGAAGGTTTGGAAAAACTTTCTAAAGTGTCAACAATTCAGCAACATTATATTGGGTTTCCGGCTTCAACCGACCGTCCGGTTATTAAAAAAAAATACGCTGTCAGCTGGATGTGTATGTTTAACAACATGGAAGATGAGGAGCAATACCAACAAGACCCAATTCACCTAAAATTTATCGAAGATTATGGCCATCTTTGGACAAAAGTGGTGGTTTATGATTCGGTTAAATAGCAATAATCAAACGGTTTTTATTTTTTTAATTTCTCTTTGATAGACTTTGAAATCAGAAAAATAAAAATTAATACAATGGCACAAAGCGAAACCAATGTCCCACCGATGGCGATGGTGCTGTCGTTTCCAAATGGATTTTCAAAATTTATTTGAATAAAATTAAAAATGGCTAACGCCAAAGCGGCCAATATCAACAAATACCAAACTACCTTCATTTTTAATTGGGTTAATTATTTAAAATTTTGTTGTGTATATTCGGTAAATTGTTTTAAATCAGCCCTTTGATGTTGGTTGTAAACAATTTTACAGCAATAGCAAGCAGAATGATTCCAAATACTTTTCGAATTACATTGATACCAGATTTCCCAAACAACCTTTCGATTTTTGCGGAAGATTTCAGCACAAGATAGACAAAAACAATGTTGATAACAATAGCGATGACGATATTGATAGTTTGAAATTCAGCACGCAACGACAAGATAGATGTCATGGTGCCGGCTCCAGCTATGAGGGGAAACGCGATTGGCACTATCGAAGCCGTTTCCGGTTGTTCATCCCTGTAGAACGTAATGCCTAAAATCATTTCCAAGGCAAGAAAAAAAATAATCAGCGAGCCGGCCACCGCAAAAGAGTTGATGTCTATTCCGATGAGTTTTAAAATTTCTTCCCCGACGAACATAAACAAAATCATGATGATGGCAGCGACCAAAGAGGCTTTTTCGGACTGTATGTGGCCGACCTTTTTGCGCAAATCTATGATGATTGGGATGCTTCCGATGATATCTATCACAGCAAAAAGAACCATGGTTGCCGTGACAATCTCTCTAAAATTTAGCTTCATTTATTTTTTTTTGCAAAGGTACTATTCTGCGAATAATTTTTCGGATTAAGGGTTGATTAATTCTTTTAATTTCAATTAATCTAAAATGGAAGTCTTCAAAATTGAACTTTTTGAAGATTTAATAATCATAGTAGAAAAAGACCAGGGAGGTAAAAGTTTGTTATTTCAAAATCAATTTCAACTCATTGCGATATGTAGACGGATTGCGTCCGGTAAATCCTTTGAATAGTTTATTGAAATGCGAAAAGTTGTTGAAACCACTTTCATAGCAAATCTCAGTAATACTCGATGGTTTTTCGGCTAACAATTTGGAAGCATGCACCAACCGATATTCATTGACAAATTGTGTAAATGTTTTCCCGGTAATTTTTTTGAAATAGCGGCAAAAAGCGGGAATGGTCATGCTGACCAACGAAGATATTTCTTCGAGCGTGATGGATCGGCTGAAGTTTTCTCGAACAAACCCAAACACCATATCGATGCGCTGATTGTCTTGCGGCTCAACTTCGAGCACAAAACCTTGTGCATTCAAAATCGTGTATTCGTCCGATTCGTCGAGCTCCTTAAAGATTTGCAACAAACGGATTAGACGTTCAAAATAGCTGTATTGTCCGAGTTTTTCAATCCTGGCACCGACAGATTTTTTTGTTTCGCCGTGAAAGACGACACCCATTTTAGCTCGTTCCAGCAGTTTCCGGATGCCCGACATTTCGGGAACTGTTAAAAAACCTTCTCCCAAAAAATCTTCCCGAAACTGTATGATGGTTTCACTTTCGTTGCCGGTCAAACGGTCGGTGAAGCCGTAGTGTGGCAGATTAGAACCAATGAGTATCAAATCGCCGTTGCGGTAGAACGAGACATGGCTGCCAACTAATCTTTTTCCCATTCCACCATTGACACAGACCAGCTCAACTTCGGGATGGAAATGCCACTGTGGATCTTTGTTTTGCGATTGTTCGGCATATTGTTTAAACATTATCGAGCTACCAAATGGCGGCGATATCTTTTCTAACGAAGGTTTTAGATTACTTAATGTCATGGTTTACAACAATTTTTAAACAAAAATATGTTAAATAGTGATATCTAATTAGGTTTTGATTAACTATAATGTGTGTAAAATTAACTATTTAATTTTAAATATCAATTTTTGAAGGTAAAATAATGTATAAATCAGAAAATTAATGAGGATTTACCTCAACGAAGACCTTCTATCTTTGCTTAAAATCTTTTAAAATTCAATGCTATGAAAAAAGACATCAAGTATTATTTAAGTGTAATTGCCCTTTTGGGGGTAATGCAAATTTCTGCCAACGAAAGAGTAAAACTGGTAAACGATGGAAGCATCCGTGCTAAAACCATCCGTTTGAGTGCTTCGTTGCTGCAGCCATTTTCTAAAATGAAGATTGTGGATGATTTCGGAGTGGTTCTTTATGAAGAAACACTCGGCCGCAATTTAGAAATTGGCAAGCAATTTAATTTAAGTAAACTGCCTACCGGCAATTATTTTATAGAGATGGATGCCGCGGTCAAACAAGTGGTTATCCCGCTTCAAGTAACTGAGCAGGAAGCTGTTTTGAAGATGGATTTCAAAACAGAAATTTACAAGCCGTTTATGAAGATTAGCGGTACTTCTTTACAACTAATGGTTTTCAATCCGGATAAAAACCCGATTACCGTAGCTATTTATAATCAATTAGGCCAATTGTTGTTTGAAGAAACGGTAACAGAGCAGATCGAACTGAAACGAAGCTACAATTTTTCTAAAGTAGAAAGTGGGGATTATTCCCTTCAAGTTAAAAAAAACGGTAAAGTATATAGCTTTCCATATCAAGGTTAAATTGGTTGATTAATTGGTTTGTTTGTTTGTAAGGAGCGCCCGGAAGGGCGCTTTTTTATGTGGTTTGGTTATCTGTTTTCTATTTCAGGTTATCAAACTCAATATTGCCAAAAGTACCAGCAATGCTTGTATAAAAAATATTTTCTTGCTGACGGTAAAAGCAGCATAAATACCCGCGACAGTCACGCAACTCAAAAACAAAACGGCAGTTTTTACCTTCCAATTTTCGTCTGAAATAAAAATATCCAAATAAGCCCGGCGGTCAAAAAACCGTTGTACAATCCTTGGTTAGCAGCAAGCGTCTTGGTGGTTTTAAACAATTCGGTTGGTAGGTTTTTAAAAGTTTTTTTTCCTGCCGTCGTCTCCCAGGCAAACATTTCCAACCATTACAAAAACAAGTGTTCAAAAGCTATCAAACCAATAAAAAATTTTGTTACCATTTCCATTCATGTCAAATAAAAAAGTAAAATCAAAACAATAACTAACTTAACTAATCCGCCCGTTCTTGATTTCCTCTACCACTTCCGGATTCAGGAGGGTAGAAATATCGCCGAAATTGGAAAAATCACCCTCAGCAATCTTTCGAAGAATGCGCCGCATAATTTTTCCGGAACGTGTTTTGGGCAACCCAGAGACAAACTGGATTTTATCCAACTTGGCAATTGGACCGATGTGGTCTGAGATTAATTGGTTAATTTCTTTGCTTAAATTTTCGCGAACCCGGCTTTCCCCTTCTTCTTTCAGGATAACAAAACCGTACAAGGCATTTCCTTTCACATCGTGCGAAAACCCGACGATGGCCGATTCTGCTACTGCCGGATGCTCGTTGATGGCATCTTCTATCGGAGCCGTTCCCAAGTTGTGGCCGGACACGATAATCACATCATCCACCCGCCCCGTGATGCGGTAATAACCCACTTCATCACGAAGTGCGCCGTCGCCGGTGAAATATTTTCCCGGGAATGCCTTAAAATAGGTCTCTTTATAGCGTTGATGATCGCCCCAAATAGTCCGCGCTATCGATGGCCACGGAAATTTGATGCATAAACTTCCCGAGGAAAGATTGCCTTCTACTTCGTTTCTGCGTTCATCCATCAAAACAGGTTGAATGCCCGGCAGGGGCAGTGTGGCGTAAGTTGGTTTGGTTGGGGTGACAAATGGGATGGGCGAAATCAAAATACCGCCGGTTTCGGTTTGCCACCAAGTGTCCACAATCGGACAGTTTTTTTTACCTATATGGTCGTTATACCAGTGCCAAGCTTCCTCATTGATAGGTTCTCCTACTGTTCCAAGAAGTTTTAAAGAAGAAAGGTCGTGCTTTTCTACATAAGAAACATTTTCTTTTGCCAATGCCCGAATGGCAGTTGGAGCTGTATAAAATTGATTGACTTTGTGTTTTTCAACTACTTCCCAAAAGCGTCCAAAATCTGGATAGGAGGGAATACCTTCAAACATAAGTGTGGTGGCTCCGTTCAGAAGTGGACCGTAAACAATGTAGGAATGCCCTGTAATCCAACCGATGTCTGCAGTGCACCAAAAAACATCGTTTTCCTCATACTGAAAAATATTTTTGAAGGTATAAGCTGTGTAAACCATATAGCCACCTGTGGTATGCATCATTCCTTTGGGTTTTCCTGTCGAGCCGGAAGTGTAGAGAATAAAAAGCGGGTCTTCCGCATCCATGATTTCTGCCACATGGTCGGCCAAAGCATTTTCCATCAGGGGTGCGAGCCAAAAATCACGCCCCGGTTTCATTTCGACCGTTGTGTTTGTTCTTTTAACAACCAACACTTTCTCAACACAAGGGCATTTATCCAAAGCATTGTTTACAATTGTTTTCAAATCTATGGTCTTGTCGCCTCTGAATCCGCCGTCGGAAGTGATGACCATTTTACAGTCGGAATCGTTGATGCGAGTTGTGAGCGCGCTGGCAGAAAATCCGGCAAAAACGACGGAATGAATGGCGCCGATTCGCGCGCAGGCTAAAACGGATATGGCTAGTTCGGGAATCATCGGTAAATAGATGCAAACGCGATCACCTTTTCGGATGCCTTGTTCTTTCAGTACATTGGACAATTTGCAGACTCGTTCATACAAGTCTAAGTAAGTAATGTGTTGCGCGGGTTCGTTTGGATTGTTGGGCTCAAAAATGATGGCGGTTTTGTTTCCTCGCTTGGAAAGATGCCGGTCTATACAGTTTTTGGTGATGTTGAGTTTGGCATTCAGAAACCATTTGATGCTTGCTTCGGTCATGTCATACGCGAGTACTTTGTTCCATTTTTGGTACCAAACAAAATTTTCTTCAGCTATTTTGTTCCAGAATTTCTCCGGATTTTGGACGGATTTTTTGTATTGTTTGAAGTATTGCTCTAAGTTTTTGATACTGTAAGATTTCATTGTACGAGATAATTTTAGGTTCGTTTGCTGCGTCCTAAAATTATAAAAAAAAACTGATTTAGCTAATAGGAGCTTTGCAAGTAAGTTAAATGGTTTCAAAGCTTATATTTCAACTTAATTTTAGGCCTCAAAAATTTCAAAAACCTTATGAAGCCTGTTTCTTTTTGGATTCAAATGAAAATGAACATAACATTTTGGAATGCTCATTAGAAATCTTTTTTTAAGTTTAAAAGTTTCTATTTAAGCTGTTTTCGTCCTAAATCCGAGGCAAGTCACCTTTCCCTTTAGTTGGCAACAAAGATTTTCCCATCAGGTATTTGTCCGCGTGGTAGGCGGCTTCCCTACCTTCAGAAATTGCCCAAACAATGAGCGATTGGCCTCTTCGGGTGTCTCCGGCAGCAAATATGTGCGGAACATTGGTCTGATAGCTATTCTCTTGCGCATCGATGTTTGTCCGGGAATCCAAGCGGACTCCTAACTGTTCGGGTAGGTTGTTTTCCGAGCCGGTAAATCCGAGGGCGAGAACAACCAAATCGCACGGAAATTCTTTGGCGGTACCGGGAACTTCACGAAGTTGTGGCCTTTCTCCGGGTTTGCATATCCATTCTACTTCGGTGGTTATAAGCCCAATCACGTTATTTTGTTTGTCACCGATAAATTCTTTGGTCGAGATACTCCAAAATCGATTGACACCTTCTTTGTGTGAGGAAGTCGTGCGAAGCCGCATCGGATAATAGGGCCAAGGTTGGTCTTCCGGGCGCGCTTCTGTTCCGCGAGACATGATTTCAAAATTGGTAACCGACAGCGCACCTTGTCTGTTTGACGTTCCGATACAATCCGACCCGGTATCACCTCCACCAATCACGATGACGTGTTTTCCTTTGGCAGAAATGGCTTCGCCTTCAAATTCTGCACCTTCTACACGTTTGTTTTGTTGTTTCAAAAAATCCATCGCCTGCACGATACCTTTGAGTTTATTGCCTTTGATGGGCAAGTCACGCCTGACAGTAGCTCCCGTACTCAATACGATTGCATCGAAAGAGTCCAATTCAGACACGGAAATATGTTTTCCCACTTCGGCATTCGTCCTGAAAACGATTCCTTCTTGTTTCATAATAGCCACGCGTCTGTCGATGACGATTTTTTCCATTTTAAAATCGGGAATTCCATATCGCAACAAGCCACCTACACGTGAATCTCTTTCAAAAACGGTTACCCAATGCCCGGCTCTGTTCAATTGTTGTGCAGCGGCCAACCCGGAAGGGCCGGAGCCAATCACGGCAACTTTTTTTCCGGTGCGGTGTGTGGGCGGATTGGCAACTATCCAACCTTCCTTGAAGCCTCTCTCAACAATGCTTTTTTCGATGTTTTCAATGCTCACAGGATCTTCATTGATGCCTAAAACGCAGGCTTCTTCGCAAGGTGCAGGGCACAACCTGCCAGTGAATTCGGGAAAATTGTTGGTTGAATGAAGCACTGCTAACGCATCTTTCCAACGGCCTCTATAGACCAAATCGTTGAAATCTGGGATCAGATTACCCAACGGGCATCCGCTGTGGCAAAACGGTATGCCACAATCCATGCATCTTGCGCCTTGATTTTTTAATTTAGTTTCGTCAAGCGGAAGGGTAAATTCTTTATAGGCTTTGACGCGTTCTTCGACGGGTTTGTAGGCTTCTATTTCTCTTGGAAATTCCAAAAAACCGGTTGCTTTTCCCATAATATTATTGGCTTATAGCGGTTTCTAATGATTCTTTTTTAATTCGTTCCAATGCTTTTTTGTATTCAAAAGGCATTACTTTCACAAAATTTATCAAGCTGTTTTCCCATTGTTCCAAGATGCGGTAAGCCAACGGACTGTTTGTGAAATTATAATGATTTTCGATTAATTCCTTGAGTTGTAATTGATCTTCGCCTTCGGTGATTTCTTCCAAAGCGACACTTTCGAGGTTGCATTTATCGATAAATTTACCATTCGGATTGAATACGTAAGCGACACCGCCGCTCATACCGGCCGCAAAATTCCGGCCTGTTTTTCCGAGTATGACAGTAATACCTCCGGTCATGTACTCGCAACCGTGGTCGCCGATACCTTCTACAACTGCTTTGGCTCCTGAGTTTCGTACACAGAAACGCTCGCCTGCAACGCCGTTGATGTATACTTCTCCATCTATGGCTCCGTAAAGAGCTACATTCCCAATGATGATGTTTTCTTCGGGTTTGAAAGTGGTTTCGTCCGGAACCTTGATGATAACCCTTGCTCCGGAAAGCCCTTTTGCCAGATAGTCATTGGTATTTCCTTCAACTTTAAGTGTCAGACCTTTGGTGGCAAATGCGGCAAAACTTTGGCCGGCAGCCCCTTTGAAATTGATTTTCAAGGTATTGTCAGGAAGCCCTTGCGCACCGTAAATTTTTGAAATTTCGTTGCTCAAAATTGCGCCGACTGCTCGGTCAGTATTGTGTATTGGGTAATCGAGCACCATTTTTTCTTTACGGAAAAGTGCCAAATGTGCTTGGCTGATGATTTTAAAATCGATGGCATCCTCGAGGTGATGTTCTTGCTTTTGGGTGTTGAAAACTGCCACGCCCTCCGGAGTGTCAATTTTTTTGAGGATAGGAGTCAAGTTCAGTCCTTTTGCCTTGAAATGACTGATGGCTTTCCGTGTGTTTATTTTATGTACTTGACCAATCATCTCGTTGATGGTCCTGAAACCAAGTTGAGCCATGATAGTCCTGAGTTCTTCGGCGACGAAGTACATGAAATTAACCACGTGTTCAGGTTTACCCTCAAATTTTTTGCGCAGTTCGGGATTTTGTGTGGCAATACCAACCGGGCAAGTATTCAAATGGCAGACACGCATCATGATGCAGCCCGAAGCGACCAACGGTGCGGTTGCAAAACCGAATTCTTCAGCACCCAAAAGGCAAGCGATGGCTACATCACGCCCTGTCTTGAGTTGTCCGTCACATTCGAGTACGACACGGCTTCTTAAATCGTTCATTACCAAAGTTTGTTGAGCTTCGGCTATTCCTAACTCCCAGGGGAGGCCGGCATGCTTCAGGGAAGTTAATGGTGAGGCTCCGGTTCCGCCATCGTATCCGGATACCAAAATGACATCGGCCTTGGCTTTGGCTACACCCGCGGCGACCGTACCAACACCAACCTCCGAAACTAATTTTACGTTTATACGAGCTTCGCGATTGGCATTTTTTAAATCAAAAATGAGTTGGGCCAAATCTTCAATAGAATAAATATCGTGATGAGGTGGCGGTGATATCAAACCGACATAGGGCGTGGAATTCCTAACTTTGGCTATCCAAGGATATACTTTTTCTCCGGGCAATTGACCGCCTTCACCCGGTTTGGCTCCTTGTGCCATTTTGATTTGTATCTCAGAGGCATTTGTCAAATAATTAATCGAAACCCCAAATCGTCCGGAAGCTACTTGTTTGATGGCACTGTTTTTCCAATCGCCGTCGGCATCTTTGTAAAATCGTTGTGGGTCTTCCCCGCCTTCACCCGAATTGCTTTTCCCGCCGATGCGGTTCATGGCAATGGCAAGGTTTTCGTGTGCTTCACTGCTGATAGAACCATAGGACATCGCTCCGGTTTTGAATCTTTTGACTATTTCTGTCCACGGTTCTACTTCTACAATCGGAATCGGATCGAAGTTGGTAAATTCAAACATACCCCGGAGTGTCATCAATTCTTTGCTCTGGTTGTTGACTAATTCGGCATATTCTTGATAGGTTTTCGGATTATTTTGCCGGACAGCTTGCTGCAGTTTGGCAACCGTTAGCGGGTTGAACATGTGCCGCTCGCCGTTACGCCGCCATTTGTAATCGCCACCAATTTCCAGATTAAGATTGCTGGCGACATCGTTTAGTTGAAAAGCGCGTCGGTGTCTTTGTGCAATTTCTTTTTCTAGTTCATACAAGCCGATGCCTTCTATTCGAGATGGTGTGTTGGGAAAATATTTATCAATCACGCTTTTGTTGACTCCGATACATTCGAAAAGTTGGGAACCCCGATAGGAGTTGAGTGTTGAAATACCGATTTTATTCATCACTTTAACAACACCCAATCCTACGGCTTTGTTGAAATTTTTAATGGCATATTCTTCTTCTACTTCGGTCAGGACTTTTTCTTTGATTTGCTCACGAATAATCTCGTTGACCATGTAGGGATTGACAGCACTTGCGCCATAACCAAAAAGCAAGGCAAAATGGTGCACTTCTCTTGGTTCGGCAGATTCGACGATGATGGCAATTTTTGAACGTTTGCCAAATTTTTTGAGTGCGCTGTGAATATGCGAACAGGATAATAATGCCGGTATGGGGGCAAACTCTTCTGAAACGCCGCGGTCTGACAAAATCAGGATGGTGTAGCCTTCGTCGATGGCTTTGGATGCTTGTTGTGCGATGTCTTCGAGGGCGTTTTCCAAACCGTTTAATCCTTGGGCTATTGGATAGAGCGTTTTGATGCTCTTGGTTTTGATGTAGCCGTTGTCAAAACTTTTTATTTTTTCTAAATCTTCCCGCGAAATAACCGGGTTTTGAATTTTTAAACGACGGGCGTGTTTTTCGTCAATCTCGAAAATATTGAAATCACTTCCCAAAGTCAGGCTGATGTCGGTGATGATTTCTTCTCGGATACCATCGAGTGGCGGGTTGGTCACTTGTGCAAACAGTTGTTTGAAATAGTTGTAGATGAGCTGAGGACGATCTGACAAAACAGCAAGCGGTGTGTCGGTTCCCATCGATCCAATGGCTTCTTTACCGAATTTAGCCATCGGATTGATGATCGTATTGACATCTTCAACAGTGTATCCAAATATTCTTTTGCGTACATCGATGGATTCTGTTTCCTGAAAAATAGGGCAATTGGTGTAGGGGATGTTTCGCAGGTGAATGAGATTTTTATCAATCCATTGTTGATAAGGGTGCTGCGATACAATCCGGTTTTTGATTTCGTCATCGTTGATGATTCTTCCGGCATTCATGTCCACCAAAAACATTCTACCCGGTTCGAGCCGGCCGTGTGATTCGATGTTTTTAGGTTCGATGTCCACCACGCCGGTTTCGGAAGACATGATGACATAGCCGTCTTTGGTAACGGTGTATCGCGAAGGGCGCAACCCGTTTCTGTCTAACAACGCACCAATGTAGTTACCGTCTGTAAATGGAATGGAGGCAGGCCCGTCCCAAGGCTCCATCAAGCAAGAATTAAATTCGTAGAAAGCTTTTTTCTCCGGCGACATTTCTTTGTGTTTTTCCCATGCTTCGGGTATCAACATCATCATGGCTTCGGGCAATGAACGCCCGGTCATCAAAAGCAGTTCGACCACGTTGTCCATACAGGCGGAGTCTGATTTACCTTCGATGACAATAGGCAATATTTTTTTGATTTCCTCACCGAATAACCCGGATTTGAGTAATTCTTCGCGAGCTCGCATACGAGAAACGTTTCCACGCAGCGTATTGATTTCTCCATTGTGGCACATATACCGGAAAGGTTGTGCCAAATCCCAAGTTGGAAACGTGTTGGTTGAGAAACGTTGGTGTACCAAGGCAAGCCTTGTGACCACATCCGGATGCATCAAATCGGTATAATACAGTTTGATGTCTTTCGGTTTCAACAAGCCTTTGAAAATGATGGTTTTGGTGGAAAGGGTAGGGAGATAGAAAAATGAACTTTCCGATAGTTTCGATTCACGAATGGTGTTTTCGGTGAGTTTACGGACAATATAGAGCTTGACCATAAACTCGTATTCGTTCAATTTGGATTGTCCTTTACCAATAAAAATCTGTTCGATATCCGGCTCCGATTCGGCGGCTATCCGGCCAATGTTTTGCGAATCAACCGGTACTTTTCTCCAGCCCAATAATTCGAGGCCGAATTTTTGTATATTTTCAGAAAAGATGTCTTTGCAATATTTCTTTTGATTGTCTTTTTTTGGAAGAAATACATTTCCTGCCGCATATTCATTGGGTTCAGGAATGTGAATACCGGCACAGTTTTTCTTAAAAAATTCGTGGGGGATATCAATGAGGATTCCGGCTCCGTCACCGGTGCGGCCATCTGCGCTGACAGCACCGCGATGCTCGAGTTTTTCGAGAATTTCGAGTGCTTTGTGTATGACTTCATTCGACTTTTCTCCTTTCAGGCTGCATATAAATCCTGCCCCACAATTGTCATGCTCAAATTCGGGTAAATAAAGTCCTTGTTGCTTCAACATAAAATGTAATATTTGAAAAGAATGTTTGCAAAATTACTTAACAATGACAAAAAAATATAGGTTTTATTTAACTTTAACCCACATTTTCATTAAACTTTAAAATTGATGTTTTTTATTGACAGATTCACAATTTTATTGGTGATGGATGGGAATTTATTAAAATGTGAAATCAATTTAGTATAGTATTGGGATAATATTGAAAAGTTATACAAATTGAATTTTAAACAATATGTTGTAAAACACAAAAATTGTTATGATAATTTTCTTAAAGAATTGGGAATTCTAAGCAGTAAAATAATGCCGATTATAAAAAAACTAATTAAAAAGAGGATAGAATTTCGCATGCTGCCGGTAATTTGAGAAACATAACCATACATAAACATCCCGATGACTATGCCAATTTTTTCGGTAACGTCGTAAAAACTAAAAAAGGAAGCGGTGTCTTGAGTTTGTGGCAGTAGTTTCGAATAGGTTGAGCGCGAAAGCGATTGTATTCCTCCCATGACTAAGCCTACGCAAGATGCTGCGATATAGAATTGTACTGGTTTGGTCATGTAAAAGGCGTAAAGGCATACTAGAGCCCAAAGAATATTTAACACCAATAATGTGGTGATGTTTCCGAATTTTTTTGAGGAATAGGCGGTTAGTTTTGCGCCACCAGCTGCCACCAATTGTATCAGTAAGATGCTAACTATCAATCCTTTTGTTGCGCTTTGCCCAGACCAATCGATTTCTTCCATACCGAAATAAGTTGCTACAATCATCACGGTTTGTACGGCCATGCTATACACAAAAAAAGCTAATAAATAGCGTTTTAGGTATTCGTTTTTTAACAGTTGATGATATACTTTTTTCATTTCCCTGAATCCGTTAAACAAAACATCTTTCGGCACGCGCTTGATTTTGTTGCCTTTGGGCAGGAAATGGAGTGAATACTGGCTGAAACCAATCCACCAAATCCCGACCAAGATGAAGGAAATACGCGTGGGTTTTCCTTCATCCGGAAACCCGAACCAAGTGTGTTTCATAATTAAGATTAGGCACAAGATCAGCAAAATAACACTTCCGAGATAACCTAAGATGTACCCTTTGGCGCTCAGGTAGTCTTGTCCTTCTTTCTCAACTATATCTGGCAGGTAAGAATTATAAAACACCAAGCTTCCCCAAAAACCTATCAATGCCAGCAGGTAACTGATGATTCCGAAGAGGAGGTTGTCCAATGAAAACCAATATAATCCGATACAGGAAATGGCTCCCAAAAAACAGAAAAACCGCAGAAAGGCTTTTTTATTTCCGATGTAATCTGAAATTCCGGACAAAAAAGGAGAAATAAGGGCTACAACCAAAAAACCGATTGAAGTGACATAACTAATGAGCGCATCGTTGTTAAAGGAGGTTCCTAGAAAAATTACGGTATCGCTTATTTTGTTGCCATCAGCATCTCTGATAATAGTCAAAGCCCCGTAGAAAATTGGAAAGATAGCGGAGGCTATCACTAAACTGTAAACAGAATTTGCCCAATCGTAAAAAGCCCATGCATTTAATAATTTTGGATGGCCTTTTGGGAGTTGCTCCATGTGTCAAATCAGTTAAATTTCACACCAAACTTAGCTGCTTCAGCTTTGGCTTGTGGAACGAGTTGCTTGAGATTGGCTATTCTTGTTCCGGCTGAAGGGTGTGTACTCAAAAATTCGGGAGGGGCTTGGCCACCACTTTTGGCCTCCATACGCAGCCAAAAACTGGCTGCTTCGTCCGGGTTATAACCCGCGATAGCCATGAGTGTCAGACCGATTGCATCTGCTTCGCTTTCATGTGATCGGCTGAATGGAAGCATAGCACCGTACTGTGAAGTTACACCATATGCTTGCATCCAAAGCTCTTGCGACTCGGCAGATTTGCCACCTGTAGCAAGCGCAACGCCAACGGCACCCAATTGTTGTATGGTTCCGGCACTCATGCGTTGGGAACCGTGATTGGCTAAGGCGTGTGCGATTTCGTGTCCCATAACCGTAGCTATACCGGCATCGTTTTGCGTAATGGGCATGATGCCGGTGTAGAAGACCACTTTTCCACCGGGCATGGCAAAGGCATTTACTTGGTCACTATCGACCAAATTAAATTCCCATTTGTAGTCTTTCAAGTAACCAGGATAGCCATTTGCATCGAGATAGCGTTCGGAAGCCACGATGATTTTTTGTCCGACGCGTTTGATTTGATCCAGTTGGGGTGAAGTCTTAATAACTTTATTTTCAGACAAAAACTGGTTGTATTGCTGAAAGGATTGTGGAAAAACAGAATCATTAGAGTAAAAACTTAAAGTTTGTTTTCCGGTAAAAGGGTTGGTTGCGCAGGCAGCTGCTAAAAGGTATAGAAAAACTGCTGAAAATAAATTTTTCATAATTTTAATTTTTATCCATTAAAATATTAAACTCAAAAGTTAACTTTTCAAATCGGTTTATATTCTTTTCCGATGATGTGCAGTTCTGTAAAATTTTGCGTAACAACCATGGTGTTGTCGCCGTTTAATTTGATATCACTAAAGGCAATCGTTTCATTGTCAACCTGAACTTTATCCACTTTGAAAGGCAGGCCGTGCAGTCTAATTTTAAAAGTCTGGTAGTCTGTTTCATACTTTCCAGCTTTGAATTGCTGGATAATCAATTCGGTTTTTCTGCCTAACAAGGTAAAGTTCCGAAGGCTGTATCTGCCTTTTTTGTAGTCATAACCATCGCCAGAATCTTCATAAAAGTCTGATTTTTCAACACCTTCTTTGTAATAGACATCTAAAAGTAATTCTTGAATTTTTAGTTCACCTACATACTGTTGGACGGGATATTTGGGGATAATGGAACCTTCGTTGACGAAAATGGGCATTTTGTCCAAATCTGCCGACACCCAAAATTCTTTTCCACCCTCGACACATTCGTCTGTCCAAAAATCATACCATTTGCCTCTCGGAATATACATTCTGCGGCCTTTTGCATTGGGTTCTAAAACAGGGCATATCAAGATGTGTTCTCCAAAGATAAACTCATCGGTGCGGTAATGTGTTTGTGCATCTTCTTGGTCAAAAAGCACCAAGGGTTTAAGCATGGGAATGGCTTCTACTGCATATTTGTAAAACATGGTGTAAAGATAAGGAAGGAGTTGATATCGAAGTTCGATGAAACTTCGAACGATGTCCAATACTTCTTTGTCAAATGACCAAGGTTCTTGGTCGCCGTGGTCGCCGGAAGAGTGAGTTCGGCAAAACGGATGAAAAACACCGAGTTGAATCCATCGTGCATAAAGCTCGCCGGTAGGTTGTTCGGCAAATCCACCAATATCGGAGCCAACAAAAGACATACCACTCAAGCTCATGCGTTGAGCTTGGATGTTGGCAACCCACAAATGCTCCCAAGAGGCAACGTTGTCTCCTGTCCAGGTAGAGGTATAGCGTTGTGTGCCAGAATAGGCCGAACGCGTAATCACAAACGGGCGTTTTGGGTAGGAAAATTTCTTAACCCCTTCGTAAGTAGCACGAGCCATCTGCATTCCATAAATATTATGTGCTTTTCGGTGGCTGCAAGGGTGACCATCAAAGTCGTGCCGGACATCCAAATGAAAGGTTTTTGTGGGGACTTCCATGATAGCCGGTTCGTTCATGTCGTTCCAAACGCCTTTTACGCCCAAGTCAGCGATTAATTCTTTGTAAAGCCCGGCCCACCATTCGCGGACTTTTGGATTGGTGAAGTCGGGAAAATTACATTCTCCAGGCCAAACTTTTCCTTTGATGTAAGGACCGTCCGCTCTTTTGCAGAAGTAGCCATTTTCGAGGGCTTGTTGGTAGATATTGTAATATTTATCTATTTTGATTCCTGGATCAATAATGACAATGGTTTTGAATCCTTTTTCGGATAATTCATCTATCATCTTCTTAGGATTTGGGAAATATTCTTTATTCCAAGTGAAGCAACGGAAGCCATCCATGTAGTCAATATCTAAGTAGATGGCATCGCAAGGAATTTTGTGTTTTCTGAAGTTTTTGGCTATTTCTTTGACTTTAGATTCCGGATAATAACTCCATTTGCTTTGGTGATAGCCCAATACCCAGAGTGGTGGAAGCTCGGGTTTTCCAGTTAAGGAAGTGTAATTTACCACCACATCATTCATGTTGGGACCATAAATAAAATAGTAGTTCATCTCGCCACCATCTGCCCAAAAACTGGTTACGTTTCGTCGTTCATGGCAAAAATCGAAATATGTTTTGAATGTATTGTCAAAAAATACTCCATAGGCTACATGGTGGTGTAATCCAGTGTAGAAAGGAATGGCTTTGTAAATTGGGTCTTTATCTTTTCCAAATGCGTATTCGTCGGTCACCCAATTTTGGAATTTTTTTCCTTTCAGATTGAAATGTGTCGGCTTGTCGCCCAAGCCATAATAACATTCAGCATCTTGAGATACTTTACTCATTTTGACAATATTACTACCAATTTCGTAGTCTTCTTCCCAATGAAAACCGAGTTCGTCTTCTAAGATGACTTGGTCAGCTTTATCGTGGATGGAGATGCGTAAGTCTTCTTTTTGTACATAGCACTTCAACTTATTGGTTTCGATCAGGTAAGTGTCTTCCAATTCTTTGATGTCTAGAGAATTGTATCCACTGCTGGCTTCTTGGTCGATGGCGTAAGAAAAGTCATCATTAAAATAGCCGTCAGTTGAATATCTGAATCGAAGCACGCTGTCCCGGATAATCGACAACTGCAGCACTACTTCGTTTTCTGTTTTAAATTCTAAGATGTTGACGTTTTTAGTGTATGAAAAACATTTCAAAGGAAACAAGTTTCCTTTGTACTCAAGTTCCGTATTTGTAATCATTAGGTTAAATAAGTTTTGTGCAAAAAAATAACATTTTGATGCAGACTGCAAGTTTTGTTTATAATATTTGATAAATTAAGGTGGATAGAGGTCCGATTTCAATGTTTGTCGCATACGAACGTCCGTGGAGTTCTGCTTTTAATTTGCTGATTGGGTAAGTTTTGCCGTTTTCTACAAAGCCGCTACCTTCGTATTTGGCATCATCGCTGTTGAAGAGTAATTTGAGTTTGCCTTTTCGAGGCAATCCAATTTGGTATTCTTTGAAAGTATTTGGGGTAAAATTGCCGACCACGACCAAATCATTATCAGTATCGTGCCCTTTTCGGATAAAAGACAAAATGGAGTTTTGATGATCACCATAGTCAATCCACTCGAAGCCTTCTGCGGAGAATGCTTTTTCATATAAAGCCGGTTGTGATTGATAGAAAATATTGAGGTCTGAAATAAATGTTTTAATTCCCTTGTGAAAGTCGTATTGCAAGAGGTGCCAGTCGAGGCTGGTTTGAAAATTCCACTCAGACGATTGGCCAAATTCAGCTCCCATAAAAAGCAATTTCGTTCCCGGATGCGTGAACATGTGCCCAAACAACAAGCGGAGATTTGCAAAACGCTGCCATTCGTCGCCGGGCATGCGACCTAAGAGCGACTGTTTGCCATAAACTACCTCATCGTGCGAAAGTGGCAACATGAAGTTTTCCGAAAAACCATAAACCAAGCCAAAAGACAAATTGTTGAGATGGTATCTTCTGTAAATCGGGTCTTTTTTGAAAAACTCTAAAGTGTCGTGCATCCAGCCCATCATCCATTTCATACCGAAACCCAATCCGCCAAGGTAGACCGGTTTGGTAACCATTGGAAATGCAGTTGATTCTTCTGCGATGGTTTGCACATCATCAAAGTTTTTGAATACTTCTTCATTAAACTCTTTCAAAAATGAAATAGCATCCAAATTTTCCCTGCCACCAAAGATATTAGGCTCCCATTGTCCATCTTCTCGCGAATAATCTAAATACAACATCGAAGCTACCGCATCGACACGCAGCCCGTCTATGTGGTATTGTTCCAGCCAGAAAATGGCATTGCTGATAAGAAAAGCCCTGACTTCATTTCTACCATAGTTGAAAATCAGGCTTTTCCAGTCTTGGTGATAACCTTTTTTCGGGTCGGGGTGTTCGTAGAGGCAACTGCCGTCAAAGAATCCAAGCCCGTGTGCGTCTTCGGGAAAGTGGGAGGGAACCCAATCTAAAATAACTCCTATATCGTTCTGATGTAACTGATCGACCAAGTATTTAAAATCTTCGGGGGTGCCAAAACGCGAACTTGGTGCAAAATACCCGGTGAGCTGATAGCCCCAAGAGGGTTCATAAGGATGTTCCATCACGGGCATAAACTCGACGTGGGTAAATCCGGTTTCTTTGATGTATTGAACCAAATCAACTGCCAGTTCGCGGTAGGTCAGTGATTTATTTTTTTCTAAATTTCTCTTCCATGATCCCAAGTGGAGTTCATAAACAGAAAAGGGTTTATCCAATCCGTTTTTATTTTTACGGTAAGACATCCATTCGTTGTCTTGCCATTTGTAAATCCCATCCCAAACGACAGAGGCGGTCTTAGAAGGTATTTCACAAAAACGCGCGTACGGATCGGCTTTTTCGGTCTTTACATCATTGACGTTTGAGTGGATTTTGTATTTGTATAAATCGCCGTGACCGACGGCGGGAATGAATCCTTCCCATATTCCGGAACTATCCCAGCGAACGTAGAGTTGGTGTTGTCCTTCTACCCAATAGTTAAAGTTGCCAATCACGGACACCGATTTGGCAGAAGGTGCCCAGACTGCAAAATAGGTTCCTTTCACTCCGTTGTGCGTTACCGTATGGCTACCTAATTTTTCGTATAAACGGAAGTGTTTGCCGGATTTGAATAAATTGATGTCAAATTCTGTCAGTAGGCTGTAAACCTGAACTTTGTTGTCCATATCAGTCTTGGTTATTTAAAATATTAGAAATTCCTTTTAGTGGGATGATGGCCCATCGCGGACGAGAATTGAGCTCGTAACCCAATTCATAAACTGCTTTTTCCAACAGGCAATATTTGAGTAAAAAATTGATTTCAGATTGATACCCAATGTTCAGGTTTTTAGATTGTACAAAACTCACATAAGTATTCATGAATACCCCAACCATGTATTTATACAATTTTTCACCAGCTTCAAAGAGTTCTTCATTGTTTTGTGGATATTTATCTTTGTTGTTGAATATGGTTGCATAAATGGCATAATGAAAAGAGCGGAACATACCGGCAACATCTTTGAGCGGGGGTTGTTTTACTTTTCTGTCTCGAATGGTACTTTCCGGTTCTCCTTCAAAATCGATGATAAAAAAGTCTCCATCGCTGACCAATACTTGCCCTAAATGATAATCGCCGTGTATTCTTATGCGTTCACCTTTTAGTTTGGTTTCGTCAAAATCGAGAAAGCGTGTTCTGAGCTCTTTCTTGTTGTTGAGAAATTCATGTGCCAATTCCAATGGCATTTCATCCAGCCGATGCATGTTGTTTTCAATCAAATTCACCCGGTTTTCGAATTGATAAATCAACCTATTTTTTAACCAAACCGAATAATCATTAGTGAAGTTTTGTGAGGTGAAAGAAGTGTCTTTAGTTTCCGAGCCTAAGGCGATGTGCATTTGGGCTGTTCGACGGGCTAAGGTAGCTGTTTTATTGAATAGGTCTATCCCAGTCCATTTTAGAAAGTCCTTGGGAATGTCTGACGGATGCAATTTGGTGAATAGTGCAATCTCCGGAAGTGCCTTGATGTCTATCTTGTTTTTTTGTAAATTCATAAAAACTTCGTCCAAAACCTTTAGAAAGTAGCTCCAAGCATCTCCTTCATTGGGGATGAGTTCTTGCATCAACCCCAAAGTGATGGTGTTTTTATCAGAAAAATTGAGATTGATACTTCCCAAATAAGCAGGGGTGTTTTTAAAATGCCCGGTTTCGGTGAGAAATTTGCTAATTTCGTAGTCGGGGTTTTGATCGACATAGATTCTCCTGAAAATCTTAAGGATATAGTTACCGTTGAACACGATACTGGTGTTGCTTTGCTCTACACCCAAAAATTTAGAAGATTCGTAAGCAGTTGCTTTCAACCGGCTTCCTTTCCTGAATCTGACCAAACTGTTTTTTTCCTTTTTGTTGTGGAGGATATTTTCAAAAATTAATTTTCGCATTTCCTCCAAATAAATACCATCAATCAAGTAGCCAATTTCATTTTTGAGTTGAACTTTAGCCAAAACAATAGAATCTTGAGTGGGTTGCTCTTTTACAAATGCCAACGGAAGAAAATAATCTTGTACAAAAGCTTCTTTAAAATTAACTTCAAACAAAACGCCATAGAAACAATTAACCTCGTCTTCGAGTTTAAAAAAATCGAGTAGTTCAATGTATTTCATCGCGCTCGATTTGCCTGCATACCATCTTTGCTTCAAGATAAAGGGCTCTAAAATATCTTGGCAAAAGGTTTCTGCAAATTCGGGGGATTCGAATAAAAATCTCCATTCATTTTCAAAAACTTGTACTCTGTCAAAATGTGCAGAAACAGTTACTTGTTTGTCTTTCATCGGATTAATTTTTACACTCATAAGTCCTGAGGCTATATTGAGAAAAATGAATATGTTTTATCTAACTTTTCTTCTATTTATAAATTTTAAACAGATGAAAAGGTAAGGAAGGATGTATTTCTACATAGTTCCATTCTTTGTTCCAAATGTAACTGCTGTCTGTGATTAAATCGTACACCCGCACCGGATGACCTTCACGAAGGCCCAATTCCTGCAAAGGCAATTGTACCCAACCTTGCTGTTTGTAATAAGGATCCAAATTGACAATCATCAAGGTTTCATCACTTCGGTTGTTGTCAAATTTGTAATAAGCCATCAACTGGCTGTTTTCGATGTTGCAAAATTGGATGTTGTTGGTCTGTTGCAAGGAAGCGTGTTCTTTTCGGATGTGGTTTATTTTTGAAATCAACATGGTAAGCTTGTTGTTTTTATACCAGTCCCAATGGTGAATTTCATACTTTTCAGAATCCAAATATTCCTCTTTGCCGGGTACTGCCTGACAAACCATTTGTTCAAAAACAGGGCCGTAAACACCCGTGTTTGAGCTTAGGGTGGCTGCTAAAAAATACTTTTGCAAGTGAACCGATTCCAAGCCGCTTTGCAAATCATAGGGGTTGATGTCCGGCGTGTTGGGCCAAAAATTAGGTCTAAAAAATTCGCGTTGTGTGGATTTGGTAAGTTCGGTCATATATTCGATGAGTTCGTGCTTGGAATTTCGCCAAGTAAAGTACGTATAAGATTGGGTAAATCCTTGTTTAGCCAATTGATGCATAATTTTTGGACGTGTGAAAGCTTCTGCTAAAAACAACACATCGGGATGCTTCATTTTGACTTCATTAATCAGCCAACCCCAAAAGAAATACGGTTTGGTGTGTGGATTGTCAACCCGGAAGATCCGGATGCCACAGTCAATCCAATACAGTGCGATGCCCAAAAGTTCGTTCCAAAGGTTTTTAAAATCTTCCGTTTCGAAATGAATCGGCAAAATGTCTTGGTACTTTTTAGGTGGGTTTTCAGCATATTGAACAGTTCCGTCCGGCCGCCATTTGAACCATTTTGGGTATTCTTTTACATAGGGATGATCAGGCGCGCATTGCAGTGCAAAATCCATGGCAATTTCGATACCGTGTTCGTTGGCAGCGTGAATCAGGTTTTTAAAGTCATCTAAATCGCCCAACTGTGGATGAAGCGATTGGTGTCCGCCATCCTTTGAGCCGATTGCCCAAGGCGAGCCTACATCGCCTTCTTGGACAACCGTTGCGTTGTTTTTCCCTTTTCTGTTTATTTCTCCAATTGGATGAACGGGTGGGAAGTAAAGCACATCAAATCCCATTTGGGCGATGCGGGGCAACAAACGGTGGCAATCTTTGAAAGTCCCGTGTACGTTTGGCATTTCGGAGGCAGAACGCGGGAAAAACTCGTACCAAGTGCTAAATAAGGCTTTGGTTCTATCAACATAAACACTGTATTCAGGCGATTCATTTGGAAGAAACCGATCGGGGTGTTTTTTGAAAATGTTTTTTAAATTTTTGGATACAGCTTCAGTGATAGCAGGTTGATACTGATTCTCATCTCCAAAAATACCCAGCAAATAAGTCAGGTATTGCCGGTCTGTTTCGTCTGCATTCGGGACGATTTTTTCAACATAAGCTTTACCCTCCAGTAGTTCAGAAGTAACTTTTTGCCCATCGTCAATCTTCCTTTCGATGCCGTGTTGCCAATTGAGCGGATGATCGACCCAAGCACTGATTTTAAAATGGTAAAAACCTTGTTCGCTTACTTCGAACATTGCTTCCCAACGGTCGTTGACGACCGGTTTCATCCGGACTTCTTTCCAATCCTGCCAATTTTTAGATTTGAATAGAAGTGTTGCTTGGATGATGTCATGCCCATCCGGGAAAATATCGGCTTCAACATGAACAACTTCGCCCATCACTCTTTTGATGGGGAAAATGCCTCCTTCTACCAAAGGGCAAATATTCTCTATAACGACACGTGATTGATTCATCATAAAAAAAACATTATCATTTTTTATAAAAGTATAAAAATAGGTTTAAATAACTAACTTGCATATAAATTTTTTAACAATGCCACAAAATGACTTAAAGTTGTTACAAGAGAGAAGCGTTCAGATTCCTCCCAATATTATCAAAACCGGAAAAATCCTCCAATCCCTGTCGCTCTCATTGGCAACCAAATTTGCCGCTAAACTTTTTATCACGCCCATCAAATACACACCGCCCAAAAGAGAAGAAATAATGGACCGAAAATCGGTTCAGAAAGATTTTTTAGTAAAGGAAATTAACCGCATCATTCGAGTGTATGAATACGGGCAATCCGACAAAAAAATATTGCTCGTACATGGGTGGAGTGGCCGTGGCACTCAGATGTTTAAGATAGCCGACGCACTTTTGAAATTGGGTTATATGACCATCAGTTTCGATGCACCCGCCCACGGCAAATCGCCCGGTAAAACCACGATGATGCCGCATTTTATTGCCACTTGTTTGGAACTTGGACTATATTATGGCGGGTTTTATGCAGCTGTTGGCCACTCGTTAGGTGGGATGAGCCTGCTCAATGTAGTCCGGAAAGGATTGCATCTCGATAAATTGGTGTTGATAGGCACCGGCGACAGCATCACCGAGATTAGTTATGAATTTGTCAAAAACCTCCAACTCAAACCTGAGGTAGCCACGAAAATGAAAAAACATTTTGACAAGCTCCATGGCGAAGATATCGACCGTTACTCGGGTAGTGAAGCTGCTGCATTTGTCCATATTCCTGTCTTGGTCATACACGATGAAGATGACAGAGATGTAGCCCTGCAATGCGCACTTGATATTGATAAAAATTTGAAAAACAGTGAGTTATTTATCACCCAAAAATTAGGGCACCGAATGATACTCGGCAACCGTGAAGTCATTGAGAAAATCTGTAATTTTGTGGAAAATTGATTGTTATTATGTGGATTAAAACTTTTCTTATATGCTTTTTGTTGTTGTCTAATATAGCAGTTTCGCAAAGATTGGTTAAAAAAGAAACCCACATTATTGATGACCCTTTCGGTATTTTTGGGAAGGTGAGCCTTTGTAATTTTGAACCGAGTATCAATGACCACGGTAGTGATAAAATAGTTGATTTATCTAAAATTAAAAATGAATTAGGCATTATCGAACCTTACATTGCCATTACAGATTTAGATAAATCATATCTTTTTGAAGATGATTATGACAAACTTAGAGCTTTTTTTTACTTGAAACTGAATAAAGAGCACAATATTAATAAAATACAATATAGTGGAATTTCCAGTCTAAATTATTTTTCTTTGCCCAATATATTTCCAGATAAGAGAGTGCAGGACTCAAGAAGGAATAATTTATTCAAGGTTAGTTCTATTCTATACAACGACACGCTTTCCAAAAAATATAACCTATATTATATCTTCTTTGCTTTTACAGATAAGAAAATGGAAACATTTGAGGGAAGTGTAAGTTATTTCATCATTGATAATGAAAGCAAAATGACAATTTTCTCAGACACAATTGGCACGAACTGTGATTTTAGAGATTTGACATTTTTCAATCAATTAATCGATTACACATTTAGCAAGATGGGGCTTCTTTATTTTGGAACAGAAGATTAATTTTTTAAATATCTATTAAATGAAAAATTGGTTTATAATGGTTGCGATTTTATTTAATGTCTCCTGCAACGGACAAAGCAAAAAGAATGATTCTGAGGTTTATGCAATCGTCAAAACCGAAGCAGAATGGAAAGCCTATCTCACAGGTATTGAATATTTTGTGCTTCGTGAAAAGGGAACGGAAAGAGCTTTCACAGGTGAATACGATCATTTTTACGAATCCGGGAGCTATGTCTGCAAAGCTTGTGCGAATCCGCTGTTTGATTCGAAATACAAATTTGATTCCGGATCGGGTTGGCCTTCTTTTGACCGAGCAATTTCCGGCCATGTAAAACTTAAAACAGATCGTTCAATCGGAATGACACGCACTGAGATTTTGTGTGCGCGGTGTGGTAGCCACCTCGGCCATGTTTTTGAAGATGGCCCGCGCGAAACCACCGGAAAACGCTATTGCATCAATTCAGTTGCCTTAAATTTTAATCCCAAGAAATGAAAACAAACATTGACTCATTCCCCTTAAAAAAGACGGAGCAAGAGTGGGAAAAACAGCTTACACCCGAACAATACCGTATTTTAAGGCTGAAAGGAACCGAGTTTCCAAACAGCGGAAAGTACAATCTCCATTTTGAAGATGGTCAATACAGTTGTGCCGGCTGCGGGCAATTGTTGTTTAAATCGGCACAAAAATTTGATTCTGAATGTGGATGGCCTGCTTTTGACGACATCATTCCCGGCAGTGTTGCGACTTTTAAAGACACCTCATTTGGCATGGTTCGCAAAGAAGTTGTCTGTTCCAACTGCGGCGGTCATTTAGGCCACGTGTTCGATGATGGCCCGACCGAAACCGGTTTGCGGTATTGTATCAATTCGGTATCTATCGAATTTGAAAAAGGGCAGTAAGCAGTAGTTGTGTGTCATGCAGAAAACCAGCCGCACATTCAAGCACATTTGGTTTTGCCCAACACAAAGCCAACGCTGAAAAACCAAAAGAGCTTGAATCTTGCCAACGTACATAACACTATAAAATAAATGAGCGAAGAAATAGTATAAGCAAGCGGGGAAAGAGCGGCAATAGGTGGTTATTTTCCACAATTTGATGAGTTTTATCTGCCAATTGCAAATAGAATTTATATGACAAATAAACAAAACCAACAACTTTCCGAACTCCGAGATTGGTTGTTGCCCATGTTAATGAATGGGTAAGTAACCATAAAAGAAGCAGAAGAAAGGTTGAGCATGGCAGCAGAGCCGAATGTTGAATATAAAAAAGGGTAAAAATATGAATAGCCCACGATAAAAGCCATACACATAGCCAAGCCCCGTGAGCCAACGCTAAAGCCAAACAAAAAAATGCAAAAGAGCCACCAAGCCAACGCACCAAGACAGACGCGAAATGACAGCAAACAACAACGACAGGAAAGAAGGGCGAAGTGCTAACAGCGGCTTTGCAAAAAAGCGGGTTCAGTGGTTAATTGAACATTCTACCTCGCATCAACTTTTGTGCTATGCTGACAGTTTAGTGCTTTGAAATCCCGCACTACGCTTATACTTGACCATTACCAAACATTAAAAAAAAACAATCATCATAGCATTAATAACCTTTCTGATTTTAGTATTTATAGTGCTTTCTATGGGTGTCGGATACGGATTTTTTTGACCAGCTAAGATAATTTATCCGTATTCTATGATAATAAGCGTACTGAATAATCAAATAGGCTTTTTTAGCTATCATGCTTGCATTAATCCGGTTTCCAATTTATGGAATTGTAATTACTAAAAAAACTAAATGGACTTTTATAAGTAGGGTCTTTCGCCAAACCCTATCTAAGAGGGCTTGGGCATTATTTTTGGAATTTAAGAAGCCATTTTAAGCCCTTTAGAGCCACTTTTTTTACCTTCTTATATTTTCACAAAATGCCCATCGCAAAATAAAACAAAGGCTTATATTCAAAATATTTGTTTATTTTTAGCTTGTAATTCGTTTTAAAAATTGATTTTTAGACGAACTGACGTTGCTGTATGAATCACGTTTATAATCCTCATTTGATTGTGTGTATTAAATTTTGTCTTGCCAAAAACAACGGAATGAATATTTAAGCGATGGGCGTATGACGCTTCTTCCATCATAAATCGGACATTAAAGTTTGATAATTCATTCAGAAATAGACTGTTTCATTCTGCCTTTGATTTGCATTGCTAACATTTAGTTTTTAAACGAACTTCATACAAGTCTGTTCGCCGGTCTCTGAGATTTTTAACGCTGCCGAATTTATTCAATTCTTTCAACAAATCGATATCCACATCTGCCACCAATATCATTTCTGTATTTGGCGTGGCTTCGGCTTTGATTCCGTTTGTAGGGAAGGCAAAATCACAGGGTGTGAAAACAACAGATTGTGCAAACTGTATGTCCATATTGTGGACTTTAGGCAGATTGCCAACGCTGCCGGAAATTGCGACATAACATTCATTTTCTATGGCTCGGGCTTGGGCACAATGCCGCACACGGGAATAACCATTTTGTGTGTCTGTCAAGAATGGCACAAAGAGAATGTCCATTCCTTCGGATGCTAGAATTCTGCTCAATTCGGGAAATTCAACATCATAACAAATCAAAATCCCTATTTTCCCACAGTCCGTTTGATATGTTTTGATGAGGTCGCCACCTTTCATCCCCCAAACTTTTGCTTCGTCAGGAGTTACGTGAATTTTGGTGTATTGCTCAATTGCACCACTCCGGTGGCATAAAAAACCGACATTGTAGAGTGAGCCGTCTATTATTTGTGGCATGCTTCCTGAGATAATGTTGATGTTGTAAGAGATTGCCAGAGCAGAGAGTTCATTTTTTATTTCATCGGTGTAATCAGCCAATTTCCTTATGGCTTCCGCCTCTGAAAAATGGTTGTATTCTGCCATGAGTGGCGCGTTGAAAAATTCGGGAAATAAAGCAAAATCACAGCGGTAGCCAGAAACCGCATCAATAAAAAATTCTACTTGTTCCAACAACTCTTTCATCGTTTTGTAAGAGCGCATTTGCCATTGAATCAGACCGAGGCGGACAATTGATTTGTCTGTTTTTGCACTTTTCTTAGGTTTGGTATAATATATATTATCCCATGCTAAAATCGCTGCATATTCGAGTGAAGCAACATCTCCTTCCAAGTAGTTTTTAACTATTTTTCTAACATGAAAGTCATTGGCTAACTGAAAGTTAAGTACAGGATCGTGGATCTCTCGATGTCTTACTTTGTCGATGTATTCTTTGGGGGAAAGCGTTTTGGCATACTGATGATAGTTAGGTAGCCTACCGCCAAAAACGATACCTTTTAAATTCATTTTTTCACAGAGCTCTTTACGGAAGTCATATAGACGCCTTCCCAATCTCAATCCCCTAAATCCGGGTTTGATAAAAACATCAATTCCATAAAGTGTGTCGCCTTTTGGCGTGTGTGTACTGAAGCTGTAATCTCCGGTTACTTCCCGATAGGTGTGCTCGTCTTCCAAATCTATGTAATCTATGATAATTGCCAATGTGCATCCGGCCAATTTACCGTCAATTTTTATGGCTATTTGACCTTCCGGGAAGAGGTCAATCAATTTTTGAATATGTTTTGCCTGCCAAAAAGAATTAGGCATGTTGTGATAGGCATCAATCATAACTTCTTTTAATTCAAGGTAGTCATTGATGGAAAGATACTCTAATGCGATGTTGTTGATGTTTTTGATGTCCATATTTTCTAAAGGTAATAATTTTCATTCAATTATCAAATATAGTGCTGATTGACTACCTTTGCTGTCAGCAGGCTTCCTTATCGCCACGCCATCGGCGTGGAGGAAAGTCCGGACACCAAAGGGCAGCATAGCGGGTAACGCCCGTCCGTTTTTCTGAGCAATTGGAAAAATGAGGACAAGTGCAACAGAAAGGATGTACAGGTAATGCTGTAGTGAAATCAGGTAAACTCTATGCGGTGCAATGCCAAATAAACCGATGCCTGAGGGCGGCTCGTTCGAGTCGGAGGGTAGGCAGATAGATTGTGTCAGCAATGGCTCAACCAGATAAATGATAAGGCTTTCTGATTTTTCAGAAATGTACAGAATCCGGCTTATAGCCTGCTTTTTTTTATGAAACATGTGAGTTAGGGCATTTGACAAAAAACCAACAGTCAGCAATCAAACCTACTACTCATTTTTCCACCATCGGAAAGAAACTAAAAACATTGTTGCTGTATTTTTTTGAGTGGCTATAATTTGGATGATTGCTCAAATTGGTTTCTTTCGCATGTTCAACAACCAAAAGCCCGTTTTCTTTTAAAAGTTTTTTATCAAAAACAAGTTGGGGTATTTTTTGATAAATATCGTCACCGATGTCATAGGGCGGATCTACAAAAATAATGTCCCAATTGAGTACTGTTTTTTCTAAAAATTGTATCAAATCCGATTGAAATGCCCGAATTGGGAATTCAAATGATTTGGCCGTTTTTTCGATAAATTGAATACAACTTCTGTTTGAATCGACACTGTCAATTTGGATACAACCCCGTGAAGCAAATTCATAAGCGATACTTCCGGTTCCTGAGCACAAGTCGAGCGCACTGATTTCATCAAAATAAAATTGATTGTTCAAGAGGTTAAATAAGGATTCTTTGCCAAAATCGGTGGTTGGCCTGACCGGCAAGTTTGTTGGAGGTTGAATCTTTCTACTTTTGTGAGTGCCCGAAATAATTCTCATGCGTGTTGATTCAAAAGAATAAAATGTTCGGGTGGTAATTTTTGGGAGGCCAAGCGTTCGTTATTTTCAACGTTGTCAATGTATTTTTTGATAAAGTCAACAATTGATTGGTGAGATTCAATTTTCCCCAAAAAGAAGAGGCTAAAATCATTTGAAAAGCCAATCTGCTCGGTGCAAAAGATGAGATAATACAACACGTCTTCGGCTGTTTCAAATTGAAATTGATTGCAAAACTGTAGTTTGCCGTTTTTGAAACTTATCAAATCAAATGTTTTTTCATTGAAATGGAGGTAAGTACTGTTGGTTTTTTTGTTTCTTTCCGCGTTAAAAATGGATTCAATCAGCACTGTTAAATGATGTTTGTATTGAAATGTGCCAAATTGATCCAAAAAGTAGTTATTGATGTTCACAAAAGGCAAATAAACATTGATCATGTCGTTGTTTGCAATCACATCATAGGCGATGTAATCTGTGGGTATAAGCGCAATATTGTATTGAAGGTAATCAGACAAATGGCCTTCATCAAAAAAAGCTTTTGGGACGAAACTTGACCATTCGTTTTGGTGAATCAGCAAAACACTGTCAAAATTTTTAAGTTGTAATCCTTTTTCTTCAAAGCGTTGCATAAACCTGCTCAGTACTTCTTCAGGAGATTCGAAATCGGTAGGCTCTGCATACAAATCGATTACTTCTTCGTTGGATTTAACACAAAAAGAAAGTCCGGTCAAACTGAATTGAACGGACAGTCTTGTAGAAATATTTTTCATTTGCTTTATTCGTCGTTGCTTCCAAAAATCTTCGGCCAGTTGCCATTCGTATTGACTTCGGTAAGCGAGCCTACTTTAAGGTGCGTTCCGTTTACGCCATCTACCGAAACTACTTGATTTTCTTGAACCAACAAGTTTTTGTCTTGATCAAAAAGTAAAATATCTTTGGCAACTTTCACTTCAAAAACTGGAATCTTTATGTTGTTTTGCGTGATAAGATCTGCTTTCATTTCAAATTTTGCGTTGACACCTTCAATTGGGATGTTCATCATGGTTTTGTATCGGGTGGAACTTTTAAACAAAGAATCTTTTACAGGCACAGTTCCAATCGTATCTATAACCAATAAGTCTTTGTAGGTGGTCACACCATAGCGTTTTGTCATTTCTTTATCGACTATGCTTGAATCTCTTCTTTGGGTGATGGTGAAATGTGCGGTATCTATAAATCGAACCAATTCGTCAAAGGTATTGGCAAATTTTCCGGTAACGGTACGATAGGCCAATTGAGAATTCCTAATATCTTTTAAGTTTGTAATGGTTTTGATGTATCGCTCTTCTTTTACCTTGTTAAACTCAACCGGACCCACAACCGATTTATAAACCATGTAGCTTAAACCGATGATGGCAACCCACAAAAGACCTTTTAGAATTTTCATTTTAAGAATGTTTTTTAGTTTTGATGATACGCAAATTTACATTTTTTTTTTAATCACAAAAGCATTTAACAGTTTTTTACTGCTTACTTTTGAAAACTACAAAATAATGCAAATAAATGGCTTCCGAATTGTTGCGAAAAAAGCTTTTATCCAATTTCAAGCACGTACCCACCAAAGGGCAAAAATTGTCGCTTCAGCTGATGGCAGATTTTATCGTTGATAATAAAGAAAACAAGCTGTTTATACTCAAAGGTTATGCTGGCACCGGCAAAACTACCCTGCTTTCCACCTTGATTGAAACCCTTAAAACGGATGTTTACAAGACCGTTCTGATGGCTCCGACCGGACGTGCCTCCAAAGTGATGTGCCAATATGCCAATCAACCTGCTTCTACCATTCACAAAAAAATTTACTACCCCAAATCTGAAAAAAACGGCAATGTTTCATTTGTTCTACAAACCAATAAACACCGAAAAACCCTTTTTATAGTCGATGAAGCCTCCATGATATCAGACGATTCGGCCGATGCCCGTCTGTTTGAAAATGGCTCACTTTTAGCCGATTTGTTTCAGTATGTGCATGCAGGAATAGGGTGTAAATTGATGTTTATAGGAGATACAGCCCAGTTGCCTCCAGTTAAACAGTTGTTGAGCCCGGCACTCGATGTCGAATTGCTCTCCCATAAATTTTCTTGTGAAGTGGTTCATATCGAATTGGATGAAGTTCTTCGGCAAGCACAAGATTCAGGGATTCTATTTAACGCGACCCAATTGAGAAACCAATTGTTGGATGCGGATTTTGATGCTTTTAAATTTCGTTTAAACAATTTTCAAGACATCGTTAGGTTAGTTGACGGTGAGGCCATTCAAGAAGCCATCAGCACTGCTTTTAAAAAGGGCGAAACTGAGGATACCGTCATCATTGTCCGATCAAACAAACGCGCCAATCTTTACAATCAACAAATCAGAACACGCATTTTTTTCAAAGAAAGTGAGCTTTCGGAAGGCGATTCGTTGATGGTGGTCAAAAATAATTACTTTTGGATAGACAAAGATTCAGATGCCGGGTTTATCGCCAATGGCGACATTATTGAGGTAGTTAAGCTTCATAAGATTGTTTCGTTATACGGTTTTCGCTTTGCCGAAGTCCGCGCCCGCATGATCGATTATCCGAATCAAAAACCTTTTGATACCGTTTTGCTCTTAGATACCATCAAGTCTGAAAGCCCGTCCCTGACCTACGAACAATCCAACCGCTTGTATCAGGAAGTACTGAAAGATTATGCAGGTGAAAAATCGAAATACAAACAATTTATCAAAGTCAAAAAAAATACATATTACAATGCGCTTCAAGTCAAATTTTCCTATGCCATCACCTGCCACAAATCGCAAGGCGGGCAATGGAAAAACGTGTTTGTCGAGCAGCCATATCTTCCGGATGGCATCGATGAGGATTATTTGCGTTGGCTATATACGGCTGTGACCCGTGCATCCGAAAAACTTTTTTTGATTGGGTTTAAAGAGGATTCTTTTGAAAACAATTAATTTTGGGAAAAATCAAATGGTAAAGGCATCTTTTGAGCCTAATGATACTTCGTATTTTTTGTGGCTTCTTTGTGACTTTTGTGTAATGGCTTTTTGTGAAATATTTATTTAAAACATTGTGAATCATTAATTTTTAAAGTAATAACCTGAGTTCGATTAATCCAAAATGCGTCAGTTTGAGTGAAATTCCGAGAGGAATTTTGTATCGAAAACCAACATTTTGGATACAAAATCCGATTCTCGATGTACTTTTCTACCAAATTCTTGGGATCAAAACACTCGAATTGATGATTTTTGTATCCATTATAAAAATAATCGAACTCAGGTTAATAATTATTTACAGATAAAACTAAGTCAAAAAATTAAATGAATAAAAATCATCACTACAAAAACATCAAAGTGATCGGTTTCGATGCCGACGATACCCTTTGGGTGAATGAAACCTATTTCAGGGAAACCGAACATACTTTTGCCAAACTTTTGAGCCGTTTTGAAACCCCGAACAACATCGAGCAGGAACTTTTCAGGATGGAGATGCAAAACCTAAAAACCTATGGTTACGGCATCAAAGGTTTTGTGCTGTCGATGGTGGAATCGGCAATCGAAGTTTCTAATTATAAAGTTACTTCACAGGAAATTGAACAAATCCTTCTGTTCGGTAAAAACATGATTGAGCATCCGGTCGAGTTGTTGGAGGGCGTTTACGAAACCTTGCAGGCGCTCGAACACCAGTTCAAACTTATTCTCATCACCAAAGGCGATTTACTCGACCAAGAGCGAAAATTGGAGAAATCGGGCTTGACCCATTATTTTCACCACATCGAAATATTGAGTGAAAAAAATGAAGAAAATTATTCGAACCTGCTCAACCAACTGTCCGTAAAACCTTCCGAGTTTTTGATGGTTGGCAATTCGTTGAAGTCGGATGTGTTACCTCTTATAAACATCAAATCGAATGCGGTGCATGTGCCTTTTCACACCACTTGGATACACGAACACGTGGGGGAGGAGGATATGAATGGTGCGGAATATCTCATTATTAATAAATTAAATGAACTCATCGACTACCTCATTGCCCCATAAAAAACTGAATTCAACAGCTGGAAAATATCTGCTGTAAATGGATGAAATAGGGAAGAGTGAGTCTTTTCTTTGATTATTCTTAACTCTCACTGCAGTTCTATTGTGCTAAATTTGACAACTCAAGGTAAACTGATTAGCGACAAGTCTTCTGAAATTCTATATCTTCACCTACCCCTTGACCACAAACCTTCCTGTTTTTTCATCAAATCCGATAAGATCTTTTGGAAACATCGAAGCAAATTCTCTGTTTTGAATCAGTTCACAGGGTGCGCCTGCAATAGTTTTATTCGGTTTCATCAGTACGATTTGATCACAGAGCTGGATAGCCAAATCAATTTCATGGGTTGAAAAAAGGATGGTTTTTCCGGTTTCATGTGCCAGCGTTTTGAGTAATTTTAAGATATATGCTTTGTGATAAATATCGAGGTGTGTGGTAGGTTCATCCAAAAGTATGAAGGGTGTTTCTTGCGCCAAAGATTTGGCAATGAGAACCTTTTGGAGTTGTCCGTCACTTATCTCATAGCATTTTTTGTGAATGATATCTTGGCAATGCGTCAAAGTGAGTGCTGAATCGATAGCTTTCGCATCTTTTTTGGTCAACACGCCTATCCAATTGGTGTATGGATGCCTGCCCAAGGCTACCAAATCATATACAGACAAATTGGCCATAATCTGGTTGTTAGCCCAAACCACGCTCATCAATCGTGACAATTCGGGCAGTTTGTAGCTGTCCAAGCCTTTGCCGAAAAGTAAAATATTTCCGGTAAACGGTTTTTCAATGCGCGATAAATTTTTGAGCAGAGTGCTTTTCCCGATGCCATTTGCCCCGACCAAGGCAGTCAGTTGGCCTTTTTGCAAAGAAAACGAAATGTTTTTTGCCACCACATCGCGCAACTGATTATGGATATATCCAATGCTGAGGTTTTCTATGTTTACAATCGTTTCCATTACAAATACATTTTCTTTTTGCGTACCAACAACCAAATAACGACCGGCGCGCCTACCAACGAAGTCACGGCATTGATGGGCAATACCAATTCACTTCCGGGCAATTGAGCGATGGTATCACAGGCCAACATCAAAATAGCTCCCACCAAACCTACCGCAGGCAGTAACATGCGGTGGTCGGCAGTTTTGAATATCAACCGCGTCAGATGGGGGACGGCAAGCCCGATAAAGGCAATCGGTCCGACAAATGCAGTGATGCTTCCTGCCAACAAGCAGGTTGCAATCAAAATCCAAAATCGCGCTTTTTTTACCGACACGCCCATTGAAGCTGCTTGCTTTTCGCCGAGAAGCAGGACATTTAACGTTTTTATTTTGGCGACGCTCATCAACAAAGCAATCGCCATGACGAAAGCAAAAAATAAAATATTATTCCACGATAAATCACCCAAACTTCCCAATGACCAAAACAGGTATTTTTGCAAAGAAGCCGCTGGTGCAAAATAAGCCAAAACACTCACCAAAGCACCTGTCAGGCTGCTGAACATCAACCCGATGATAAGCAAAGACAAGGTGTCTCTTACACGATGGGACATCACCAATATGGCTAACATGACCGCAAATCCACCCAAGCTCGCCACGATGACCAAACTGTAATCCAAACCCGAAAGAAAGGCGACAGTACCGCCAAAAGTGGAACCACCTAAAACAAGCAGGGCAACGCCTAAACTCGCGCCTGAGCTGATGCCGAGAACATAGGGTCCGGCCATTGGGTTTCTAAAAAGCGTCTGCATCATCAACCCACTGACGCTCAGACCACAGCCAACAAACATAGCAACTAATACTTTAGGTAGCCTGTAGTTGAGTATGATGTATTTCCAATTTTCGTTTTCGGTTGTTTGACGAATCAGGATCCGGACCACTTCATCGATAGGGATTTGAACCGATCCCAAGGTTATATTAAGTAAAATAACCGTAAGCAAGATTAGATTTAATCCTGCAAACAACATACGATATTCGCTTAAATCCTTCAATTAATCCAGTTTTTTAAAAAATACATTATGGTGATTAGGTAACAATTCCGGATGAAGAATATGAATCAAATCTTTTAAAACTAAATCGGGCCGGTTTGGAGCCAATTCAAAGTAAAGATTTCCTCCGGTTTTGCCCTTAGTCGTACTGTATGAATATACATTCCTGTTTTGAAAGGCTTTAATTTTTTGATAATGGACGTTTGCTTTCTTCAGCGACTCAAAAGTAGCGAAGGAATCAGTACCAATCCAAAAATCTGCTTGGCTTGCCTTTTCCAAAACATTTTCGATGCTGAGTGACAAACTACCTGTTCCTTTGGTATCTTTCCATAGATAATCTGCTCCGGCATCATTTAAGAATTGAGCCGCCCAACTTTCGCCTGCGGGGAGATACCAAACATCTTTAAACAAGGTTCCACTGATAACTGTCGGCCTTTTTGTGGTCTCTTTCGCCTTTTGAGCAGTCTCAAGATAGTTGGTCTCTATTCGGTTAAAAATGCTATCCGATTTAGATTCCAAATCATACAAAGCGCCAAAAAACTTTATCCACTCGGCTCTACCGAGAGGCGAAAGTTCTGTCCAATCTCCATTATAAACAACCTGAATGCCTGCTTTGATGAAATTGTCGTAAGCCTTGTTGCGTTGATTGACCGAAAACCCGACCAAAACTTCGGGGCGCAGCGAAAGCATCAGCTCGGAATTTATAGATTCATTCGCACCCAAATCGACAACTTTTCCTGCATCAATCAGCGCGCGTGTTTTTTCTGATGAGATGTAATCCGTTTCGGGAAAGCCTATCAAAGTCTCTTCTTTTACCAGCATTTCCAAAGAAGGAATATGCGTGGTTGAGGCCACAACTATTTTTTTGACTGGAACACGAATAATCGGGAATTTTTGGTAAGTGATTGGGATTTTGGTTTTGCTTTTAGCCAAAACATAAGAACTGGATCGGGTGGCACCCAGCCAAGGTTGTGTGACTGTTAGTATTTTGAAATCGTTAAACTGCTGAAAATAAAAACCTTGTGCATATTTTGGTTTGATTATCTGAAAATCATCGGTTTTTGGCTTTGGATTGTTGTGTTCATTTTTACAACCACAAAACAACACAAGTAAAAACAACATCTTCGTAAAATGGGACATCCGCATGAAATTTTTTCAAAAATAATCAAAATAAAAACCAATGAAGGACAAAATTTTCATTACAGTAAGCTATTTCACCACGTTTTTTAAAATCGTATATTCGCCGCTCAAAAAAACACACGTATGAAGGTAGGAATCGTCGGCTTGCCGAATGTTGGTAAATCAACACTTTTTAATTGTTTATCCAATGCCAAGGCACAAAGTGCCAATTTCCCGTTTTGCACCATCGAACCGAATTTGGGGGTGGTCAACGTACCCGATCCCCGTTTGCAAAAATTAGAGGAATTAGTTAATCCGGAGCGGGTTTTGCCGGCATCGGTAGAAATTGTCGATATTGCCGGTTTGGTAAAAGGAGCCAGCAAAGGAGAAGGGCTTGGCAACCAGTTTTTGGGGAATATTCGCGAATGCAATGCCATCATTCACGTTTTGCGTTGTTTTGACAACGACAACATAGTTCATGTGGATGGAAGAATCAATCCGGTGAGTGATAAAGAAACCATCGACATCGAATTGCAACTCAAAGATTTGGAAACGGTGGAGAAGAAATTGGAAAAAGTAAACCGTGCAGCCAAAGTAGGCGACAAAGAAGCTTTGAAAGAGCAAGCACTTTTATTGCGATACAAAGAGGCTTTAAACAAAGGCATCTCAGCTCGGGCTGTTGAAATAAGCGAAGATGAAAACGAAATAGTCAAGGGATTGCAGTTGCTGACCGGAAAACCGGTTTTATATGTCTGCAACGTGGACGAAGCATCAGCCAAATCAGGAAACGCTTACGTTGACAAAGTACGAGAAGCCATCAGGGACGAAAAAGCCGAGTTAATAGTACTGGCGGTAGCTACTGAAGCGGATATCACTGAGTTAGAAAGTTACGAAGAACGACAGCTTTTTTTAGAAGACATCGGATTGAACGAGCCCGGGGCTTCGAAACTGATACGTTCGGCTTATAAACTTTTGAACCTGCAAACTTATTTTACTGCCGGAGTAAAAGAAGTCCGTGCGTGGACAATCGAAGTTGGCGATACTGCACCACAGGCAGCAGGGGTTATCCATTCCGATTTTGAAAAAGGATTCATTCGCGCGGAAGTCATCGCTTACGACGATTTTGTGAAATACGGCAGCGAATCCAAAGTAAAAGAAGCAGGAAAAATGCGTGTGGAAGGTAAGGAATACGTGGTGAAAGATGGTGATGTGATGCATTTCAGGTTCAATGTATAGTTAGTCAAAAAATATATAAACTTAATCTGTTTCTGCTTTTTATATTTTGATTTGATATAGTATCTTAGCGCAAATTCCGTTTTGATTTGGCCCTATGCCTGAGCAAGTAAATTATACCGAAGATAACATCCGATCCCTCGATTGGAAAGAACACATCCGGATGCGTCCGGGTATGTATATAGGTAAGTTGGGAGACGGCTCGTCACCGGATGATGGTATATACATCTTACTCAAAGAGGTTTTAGACAACTCAATCGATGAGTTTGTGATGGGTGGCGGTAAAACCATCGAAGTTTTAGTAAAAGAACAAACCGTCACGGTGAGAGATTACGGCCGTGGCATCCCGTTAGGGAAAGTAGCCGATGTGGTTTCCAAAATGAATACCGGCGGGAAATATGACTCCAAAGCATTTAAAAAATCAGTTGGGTTGAACGGAGTCGGAACCAAGGCTGTAAATGCGTTGTCCTCTTTTTTTAGGGTTGAATCTGTTCGCGACAACCAACAAAAGTGTGTAGCGTTTTCGGAAGGGAATTTAACTTTAGACGAGCCTATAGCCGAGTCCACCAAGCGAAAAGGAACCAAAGTAATCTTTGTACCGGACACTCAAATTTTCAAAAATTTTCGATATAGAAACGAATACATTGAGCGGATGCTCAAAAACTATGTTTATCTCAATACAGGGCTGACCATACTTTTCAATGGCGAAAAATTTTACTCCGAAAATGGGCTCAAAGATTTGTTGGAAGAAAACATTCCGGGAGATGATAGGCTCTATCCGGTTATTCATTTAATTGGTGAAGACATTGAAGTGGCACTCACCCACAGCAGGACCCAATACAGCGAAGAGTATCACTCGTTTGTCAACGGGCAACACACCACACAAGGCGGGACTCATCAGGCAGCCTTTAGGGAAGCTTTAGCAAAAACCATCCGCGAGTTTTACAACAAAGGGTTTGAAGCGGCTGATATCAGAAAATCTATTGTGAGTGCAGTAAGTATCAAGGTGATGGAACCTATATTTGAATCGCAAACCAAGACAAAACTGGGTTCCGCGGATATGGGGCCGGACTTGCCGAGTGTGCGTGCCTATATAACTGATTTCATCAAAACACAGTTAGATAATTACCTGCATAAAAATCCGCAAACGGCAGATGCATTGCTTAGAAAAATAATGCAGGCCGAGCGGGAACGAAAAGAACTTTCCGGCATTCAGAAATTAGCGCGCGAACGAGCGAAAAAAGCCAATCTGCACAATAAAAAATTGCGTGATTGCCGGGTGCATTTGTCCGACTCCAAAAGCGACCGGAGTTTAGAAACCACCCTCTTTATCACTGAAGGAGATTCTGCGAGCGGATCGATTACCAAATCGAGGGATGTCAACACACAGGCGGTATTTAGTTTGCGTGGAAAACCACTCAACTGCTACGGGATGAGCAAAAAAATCGTGTATGAAAACGAAGAATTCAATCTGCTTCAATCTGCTTTAAACATCGAAGATGGCATTGAAAATCTTCGGTACAACAACATTGTCATCGCGACCGATGCCGATGTGGATGGGATGCATATTCGCTTGTTGTTGATAACTTTTTTCTTACAGTTCTTTCCTGAGCTCATCAAAGAAGGACATTTATATATTTTGCAAACACCCCTATACAGAGTAAGAAATAAAAAAGAAACGTATTATTGCTATTCCGAAGAAGAGCGAAATGCAGCCATCGAAAAATTGGGAGGCAAGCCCGAGCTTACCCGATTCAAAGGACTTGGTGAGATTTCGCCAGATGAATTCAAACACTTTATCGGTGAGAATATCCGGCTCGATCCGGTGATGCTGGACAAAACTGCCACCATCGATTCGCTGTTGAGTTTTTATATGGGTAAAAATACCCAGGAACGGCAAGAATTTATCATTGACAATTTAAAGGTAGAATTGGATTTAGCAGAATAAAAATTAGGGCATGCATTTAGAAAATCACAGAGTTAGAAAAGTTGTACCGGCCATGTATATAATGGTTTTATTATTTGCGCTTGTGTTTTATTTTTATAGCGTGCTGTCTGATTTAAGTATGGTGATAGATTTGATTGCCTACTTATTTTTATTTGGCCTATTTGTGTTGATACATAAATATATGCTGTTTTTCAAATATGATAGCAGTACTAACATGTTAATATTCAAAAATTCAGGATTGTTTTTATCGAATGTATTGGAATACAGAACAAAAATTTTATCAATAGAAAAGGGAAAATTAATTAAATTCAAAATTACAAATTGCTTGATAGGATATAAATTAAGACTGACATTTAAACAAAATTTTGAAACACAAACCCAAATCTTTCTGTTTAGTTTTATAAACAAAAAAAGAATAAAAGATTTAAAATATTCGCTTTCCAAAGCATTAGAAAACAAATAAAATGGATTCGGAAGATATACTGAACGAGAGCTTAGGCAATTTATCGGACAACCAGAACGAGAGCGAGACCATCAAAAGGGTTTCGGGCATGTATAAAGATTGGTTTTTGGATTATGCATCATACGTTATCTTAGAACGCGCAGTTCCGGCCATAGAAGATGGGCTCAAACCCGTTCAGCGCCGTATTCTTCACGCCATGAATGAGTTGGATGACGGCAGGTACAACAAAGTTGCGAATGTCGTTGGCAATACGATGCAATACCATCCGCACGGAGACGCGAGTATAGCCGATGCAATGGTGCAGCTCGGACAAAAAGATCTACTCATCGATACACAAGGAAACTGGGGTAATATCTTGACAGGGGATGGGGCTGCGGCCTCCCGATACATCGAAGCACGTTTGTCCAAATTTGCGCTTGAAGTCGTTTTTAGCCCGAAAGTCACGATTTGGCAACAGTCTTATGACGGGCGTAGAAAGGAACCGGTCAATTTGCCCATTAAGTTCCCGCTTTTGTTGGCGCAAGGCGCAGAAGGGATTGCCGTTGGTTTGTCAACCAAAGTTTTGCCACATAATTTCATCGAACTAATCGAGGCATCCATCAAATATTTGAAAGGCAAACCGTTTCAGGTATATCCGGATTTTCCAACCGGTGGTATTGCTGATTTTGCCGATTACAACGATGGCATGCGCGGGGGAAAAGTCCGGGTTCGAGCCAAAATAAGCCAATTGGATAAAAGTACTTTGGTTATCACCGAAATTCCTTTTGGAACAAACACGTCATCGTTGATTGAAAGTGTTATCAAAGCGAATGAAAAAGGAAAAATCAAAATCAAAAAAATTGACGACAACACGGCAGCTGAAGTTGAGATTTTAATTCACCTGCCACCCGGGATTTCACCGGATAAAACAATCGATGCCTTGTATGCTTTCACAAGTTGTGAAGTTTCTATTTCTCCATTAGGTTGTGTGATTGAGGACAATAAACCTTTATTCACAGGGGTTTCAGATATGTTGCGCCGTTCGACAGATCACACGGTAGAGATTCTCAAAAAAGAATTAGAGATTCAATTGGAAGAATTGGAAGAGCAATGGCATTTTGTATCGTTGGAACGAATCTTTATCGAAAACAGGATCTACCGCGACATTGAAGAAATAGAGACTTGGGAAGGAGTTATCTCTACGATTGATAAAGGCTTAATCCCATATACCCCACATCTAAAAAGAGCGGTTACGGAAGATGATATTGTCCGGCTTACAGAAATCCGCATCAAGCGCATTTCAAAGTTTGACATCAACAAAGCCAAGGAAAAGTTAGAAACATTGGAAGGCGAAATCGAGCGGGTGAAACATCATTTGCAAAACTTGATAGCTTTTGCAATTGAATATTTTACAAATCTCAAAAGAAATTACGGTAAGGGCAAAGAGCGCAAAACAGAAATCAGGCCTTTTGACGACATCGAAGCCACTAAAGTGGTCATCCGAAACACCAAACTATACGTGAACAGGGATGAAGGTTTTGTGGGTACTTCGCTCAAAAAAGATGAATATGTCTGTGATTGTTCCGATATAGACGACATTGTGATCTTCACAAAAGAGGGCAATATGATTGTCACAAAAGTAGATGCAAAGGCCTTTATAGGAAAAGACATTATTCACGTGGCAGTTTTCAAAAAGCGAGACAAACGTACCATTTACAACTTGGTTTACCGAGACGGAAAATCAGGCCCAACCTATCTCAAAAGGTTTGCTGTGTTTGGGGTCACCAGAGATAAACCTTACAATTTGACTTCGGAAGCAAAAGGTAGTGAAGTACTGTATTTTACGGCAAATCCAAATGGCGAAGCTGAGGTGATTACGGTTTTGCTTCGCCAAATGAGTACAATCAAAAAGGTCAAATGGGATTTGGATTTTGCTGATTTTCTAATCAAAGGAAGAGACGCAAAAGGCAATTTAGTCACCAAACACGCTGTCAAAAAAATTGAACTGAAAGAAAAAGGGGTTTCTACTCTCAAACCTCGAAAAATATGGTTTGATGATGCTGTGATGAGGCTAAACGTTGATTCGAGAGGAGAGCTTTTAGGTGAATTCTCCGGCGATGACCGGTTGCTGATTGTCAATCAAAAAGGGGTCGTCAAAACGGTAATTCCCGATTTGAACCTGCATTTTGATGATGACATGATTGTTTTAGAAAAATGGATGCCAAACAAACCGATATCGGCAATCTATTTTGAAGGAGAAAAAGAGCGGTACTTTGTCAAACGATTTTTGATAGAAAATGAAAATAAAGAAGAACTCATTATTACGGAACACCCTAAGTCAAAGTTAGAAATAGTTTCGACCGAACACAGGCCAGTGATGGAAATCATATTCGATAAAGTCAAAGGCAAAGACCTCAAACCCAACCAGACAATCGACCTTGAAAGTTTCATTACAGTCAAAGGAATCAAAGCGCAAGGAAACCAATTGACGGTCGATAAGATAAAATCGATAAATCATTTAGAACCATTGCCTTATGTGGAAATGGAAGAATCTGTCTTACCCGAAGATATAGAAGTGGTTACTGACGAAAATGAACAGGCAGAAGAAAAAATGTTAAATACTGATGGTAAAAAGAATAATTTAGATATTTTTGGCCAACAACAAATGGAATTAGAACTTTAAGAAGAAAACTCAAAAAAACTTTATGAAAAGAAGCTTAACCTTAACCTTTACATTTCTGTTTATTTTCAATTTATTTAATGTTAGTATAGCTCAGAATGGTATTGGTACTTTTAGAGTCGGTTCCTTTTATGATGGAACTGCTTGGAGTGATGTCTTTAATAAAAAATTGAAGGAAGCAGACAGATATGCATTGCCTGATTTGAAAGGATCTCCCTACGAATACCCGGATTTTACTTTTGGCAAGTTGTTTTACAAGAATAATTTGGAAGGGGAATTTCCTTTGCGGTATGATGTTTACGTAGATGAAATACAAATTATGAATGGTGAAGAAATAGGTGCTATTTTAAAGACTAAAGATATACATGTCAATATCAATGGAGTAAATTATTTTTTATTGGGATATGTATTAGATGAAGTCTATAAAGAAGGGTACTTTATAGAAAAAATAAAAGGTGATAATGTCAGCCTTTTAATTAAAAAACGAAAGTTCTATATGGAAGGACAGCCTGCTCAAAATTCTTTTATCAGAGCGGTAGCCCCTAAATTTACTGATAATGAAATCTATTTTGTTTGGTTTGAAAAAGATAAAGAACCCATTTATTTACCTAACAAAAAGAATAAGTTTTTAGCCCTCTTCCCTGAGAATAAAAAAACAGAGATTGAAGCCTTTTTAAAGGAAAATAAAATAAAATTTAACAACATTGAAGATTTGCAAAAGTTTTTTACCTTCTATAACCAGTTACCATAGAAAAGTTTTATAACCTCCTATAAAAAAGGGTTTTGGGAAAATTTATCTCAAAACCCTTTATTTTTTCCTTACCCGCATATTTAAAAATTCCACACCCAACGAAAAAGCGATTGCAAAATATAGGTATCCTTTAGGAACAGCACCAACTTCTTGTCCGAAAATATTGGCGTGTGAGAGATGTGCACTTTCTGTAATGAGCATGAACCCAATCAAAATCAAAAAAGCAAGTGCTAAAATCTGTATAGTTGGGTTGTTGTTGACAAAATTCCCGACTGGTATGGCAAACCACATCATGATTGCAACAGAAATAACAACAGCTGTAATCATAATAGGCAGTGCTCCAACAATGCCATTGGTCATCCCAACGGCCGTAAGTATCGAGTCTATCGAAAATATTAAATCGATGAGTATAATTTGAAGGATTACACCCGAAAAACTGTGAATCGTTTTCTTTTTATCAGAAATCAATTTTTCTTCTTCATGGGTCACTTTTTCCCTAATTTCTTTGGTGCTTTTATATATTAAAAATAGACCGCCCAATAACAAAATAGTCCCTTGCCCGGTGACATCAACCCTAAACCAGGTCCAGTCAATCTCTAACCAAACACCCTTCATGGCTATGAGGTAAGAAATACCCAAAAGCAGGCCAATACGCATAAACATGGCTAAAAATAAGCCCAGGCGAGTAGCTTTTTTTCGATTTTCGACCGGCAATTTACCAGTTACAATTGATATAAAAATAACATTGTCTATGCCTAAAATAATTTCCAAAAAAGTAAGCGTTAGCAGTGCTAATATTGCTTCCGGTGTAAAAAAGATATCCATTATTACTTGATTTTTTTTGCTGTCCCTTTTGATTTTTTATTTTGGCCAACAAGGCCGTATTCGAATGTATAAGTACTGTCAGTAGTGCTTAATATTCTGATGGAAACAGATCTTTGTTCGGACATGTTTTTTGGATTTTTATTTTTCAAAATATATTCACAATCATTTACCCATCTGAGGGTTGAAGTATCTGTTTTTTGATTAAAATATTCTACTTCATAATTTTCGAATCTTTCGAAACGAGAAACTAAAGTATCCTTGCCTATAACGGATACAAATTGATAATTTCCCAAATGAAAATCAGCACAGTTTTTTTTAGCTTGAAAGCAAGCGCTAAGCAACAATAAAAGTGGAATGAGAAAGATGTTTTTATGCATGCACAAAAATAATGAAAATCAGCTGATTTTTTTCAGCTATAATAAAATTAAAATAAATAGAACTGAAAAACAGCTCTGTGAAATTCTATCAAATTTACGACTCTAAATTTCCTATCTTTGCAATTCAACATAACTTTCAATATAGGTTTATGGAGTTGTTAAAATCTTTTCTGAGAAGTATTTTTTTTAGAAATCTGGCAATTGCAGTTTTAATTTTGTTTATTTTAATCATAGGAATTATGTATTGGCTGGACTTTGTGACCAATCACAACCAAAAAATATTGGTTCCTGATTTGAGTGAAAAATCACTTTCGGAAGTAGATAAAATATTGACCGAAAGGAAAATGCACTACATTGTGATAGATTCAGCCAATTTTAATCCGGATTATCCCCGGTTTTCAGTGATTGATCAAGCTCCCAAGCCGGGTAGTTTTGTCAAAGAAAACAGAAAAATATACCTTACAATCAACCCTTCCAATTTTGGCGATGTGACTTTGCCAAACGTGATACAGAAAACCTATCGACAGGCTGAGCCCACGCTCAAATCGATGGGTTTTATAATCGGAGACACCGTCTATCAAAGAAACATTGGTAGGGATGTGGTGCTGGAAATACAATTTAAAGGGGAAAAAGTAAATCCCGGCGAAAAACTCAAAAAAACCTCAAAAATTGATTTGATATTGGGCGACGGCAATAATCAATTTTAAAATAAATCCTTTCCCATACACAATGGATGAACTCATAGATTCTTTTGAATTGCCCGATGGTGATGGCGATCGCTACGAACATCATCGGATTGTAGCTACCAAAGGGCAAGAGCCCTTGCGTGTCGATAAATTCCTGTCTAATTTTATTGAAAACACCACGCGTAGCAAAATTCAACAAGCCGCTGCTGATGGAAATATTTTTGTGAATGATATTCCTGTAAAATCAAACCAAAAAGTTAAGCCCAATGATGTGGTCACTGTTTTATTTGATCATCCGCCTTATGAGTTTTTGCTGACTCCTGAAGACATACCTTTGGACATTGTTTTTGAAGACAATGATTTACTGATTGTAAATAAACCTGCGGGAATGGTCGTTCATCCGGGGCATGGGAATTATTCAGGGACATTGGTCAACGCGCTGGCTTATCATTTCCAAAACCTACCCTTGAATGCAGAAAAGCGACCGGGGCTCGTCCATCGAATTGACAAAGATACAAGCGGATTGATGGTTATAGCCAAAACGGAAATAGCCATGACCAAATTGGCAAAACAGTTTTTCAACAAAACTTCTGAACGAACTTATCACGCCTTGGTTTGGGGTAATATTGAACAAGAAGAAGGCCGCATAGAGGGAAACATTGCCCGACACCCCAAAAACAGATTGCAAATGACTGTTTTTGAAGATGAAAGCATCGGGAAGCATGCCGTGACACACTATAAGGTTTTGGAACGATTCAGTTATGTGACGCTTGTTGCCTGCATCTTGGAAACCGGCCGAACCCATCAAATTCGTGTTCACATGAAACACATCGGTCATCCGCTGTTTAACGACGAAAGGTACGGTGGAAATCTTATTTTAAAAGGAACCACATTTACAAAATACAAACAATTTGTGGACAATTGTTTTAAAATAATTCCAAGGCAAGCTCTTCATGCAAAAACGCTCGGTTTTATTCATCCCACAACCGGGGAAAAGATGTTTTTCGACTCGGAGTTGCCGGAAGATTTTTCAAAAGCAATTGAAAAATGGAGAAGTTATTCGCAAACGATGGCTTTGGAAAATTAATTTTCGCGGTAATTTAACGCGGGTTCTCTATCGCCTAACAAGGGTGCATACTGAAAATCTTTCCCTCTTCTTTCCTCAAACTCAGCTTTCGCTTTTTTGATGAGTTCCGGATTCTGAAACAATTCGATTCCTGTGATTGTCAATGTTTTGGCAGCAACCATCATGCCTTTGACTCCGATACTTGTACCTCCTGCTGCGACCGCTTGCCAACTGTGGGCAGCTGTACCCGGAACCCAAGTTGCCGTACCAAATCCGACGGTGGGAACGTTGTAGCTGACATCACCAACATCAGTTGATCCGCCTGGTTTTGCATTTGGATTGAATGGCGAGATTCCTTCTACATATTTTACCTCTAAAGCAGTCCCTAAAGATTGGGCTATTTTTTCCGCAAATATTTTTTCCTCCTCTGTATATGTATAACCGCCGACCTTCTGTAGATTTTTATACACAACTTCTTGCAGAGTCAGGTTTGGCAGTAGTTCGTGCGTACCTCCGATCATTTCATATTCCACACGCGTACCCGTTCCCAAAGCCGCGCCTTCTGCCGCTTTTACAATTCGATCAAAAATTTTGATGACCTCATCTCTTTGGGGATGTCTTGCATAATAATAAACCTCGGCAAAATCAGGAACTACGTTGGGGGCTTTCCCGCCGTTTGTGATGACATAATGGATTCGTGCATCTGAGGGTATGTGTTCGCGCATCATGTTTACCATATAATTCATGGATTCTACACCGTCTAAAGACGAACGTCCTTTTTCCGGAGCAGCCGCAGCATGTGCAGAAACTCCATAAAATCTAAATTTAGCAGATTTGTTTGCCAATGCAGTTCCGGGATTTGCGACATTCGCGCTATTGGGATGCCAATGCAACACAACATCAACATCGTTAAAAATTCCGGCGCGGGTGAGGTAAACCTTTCCGGAGCCTCCTTCTTCAGCGGGTGTTCCATACAATCGGATAGTACCTTTTTGATTGTTTTCTTTCAACCAGTTTTTTAATGAAATTGCGGCTGCAGTAGATGCCGTCCCAAAAAGATGATGGCCGCATGCATGACCCGCTTCTTTGCCGTCGGAAATTTTCTCGGGAAATGCTTTTTGAGAAAGCCCCGGTAAGGCATCAAATTCTCCCATAATGGCGATAATCGGACTGCCACTGCCGTATTCTGCAACAAAAGCAGTGGGCATTCCGGCTACCCCCATTTTAACTTGAAAATCTTCATTCTCCAATGTTTTTGAAAGCAGTTCAACACTTTTTTCTTCCTGGTAACCCATCTCAGCGTAATTCCAAATTTGAAAAGCTATATTGCCGTAGAAAGCAGTTTGTTGATCAAGAGAATTTAAAATCTTGTCGGTTGATTTTTGCGCTTGTCCTATCCAAAAAGAAAATAATAGAACGAACAAGAGGTTAATTTTTTTCATTTTATAAATTTGATTAGTTAGAATTCAATAGAAATATTTTTAAATAAACAGGGGAGACATCATCGGATGTTCAAATATAAAACATTTAATGATATTGATTAAAATTCAAGTTAATAAGAATTGATTAAACGTAAAACCAAAGTCTATTAAATTCTAAAAAACTATTTTTAACTGATATATCCCCAAATACCCTTTTCACTGTTTAGGTGTGCGTATGCTTTATTAATTGGCATATTATCTTTGCTTGATAATGCAGGGTCGTTCCTGAAAATTTCAATAGCTTCCTGCCTTGCCATCATCAAGATGTTTTGATCTTTGGATAAGTCTGCCAGTTTTAGGTTGAGTATGCCGCTTTGTTGTTTTCCCATCAAATCGCCCGGCCCGCGCAGTTTCAAATCGACTTCTGCAATTTCAAAACCATCGGAGGTAGCCACCATGGTTTCCAAGCGGGTTTTGGCTTCGTTCGAGAGTTTGTTGCCGCTCATCAATATACAAAAGCTTTGTTCTGCGCCACGCCCCACGCGCCCTCTGAGTTGGTGGAGTTGAGACAAACCGAAACGCTCCGCGCTTTCAATGACCATCACACTTGCGTTGGGTACATCAACCCCAACTTCTATGACCGTTGTGGCCACCATAATATTGGCTGCGCCACTGACGAACCGCTCCATTTCCCGGTTTTTGTCTTCCGCTTTCATTTTTCCGTGCACCACACTCACTTGATAATTAGGCGTTGGGAAATCTCTCAACAAAGCCAAGTAACCTTCATCCAAATTTTTTAAATCCATAACTTCAGACTCTTGAATTAATGGATAAACGATGTATATCTGCCTTCCTTTTTGGATTTCATCTTTCATAAAACGAATCAACTTCAATCGTTTACTTTCATATAGATGGATGGTTTTGATAGGCTTTCTGCCGGGCGGGAGCTCGTCGATAACAGACAAATCCAAATCCCCGTATAAACTCATCGCCAATGTCCGTGGAATAGGGGTTGCGGTCATTACCAAAATGTGAGGGGGATATTCGTTTTTGTACCACATTTTGGAACGTTGCGCCACGCCAAACCGGTGTTGTTCGTCAATGACGCACAAGCCGAGGTTGTTGAACTGTACAGGATCTTCCAACAATGCATGTGTGCCGATAAGGATATGGATTTCGCCGGATTCTAATTTTTCTAAAAGCAGTTTTCGTTCTGTCTTTTTGGTCGAACCGGTCAGCGAACGGACGTTTAAGCCCATGTCTTTCAACTGATTCGAAACGGACTGAAAATGCTGATTGGCCAATATTTCTGTCGGAGCCATCAAGCAGGCTTGAAAATCGTTGTCAATTGCTATCAGCATCGCCATCAGTGCGACAATGGTTTTGCCGGAGCCAACGTCCCCTTGCAAAAGGCGGTTCATTTGCGCGTTTTGACCCAAATCATTTCTTATCTCCTTCAAAACTTTTTTTTGTGCATTTGTCAATTCAAAGGGTAAATGATTGTGATAGAAAAGATTGAAATAGGTGCCTATTTTCTCAAAGCGAAAACCCTTTATTTTATTTTTTCGATACAGGTTTTTGGCAATCAGTTGAAGTTGAATAAAAAACAATTCTTCAAATTTAAGCCTGAATTGCGCTTTGGCTAACTGCTCTGGATTTTCAGGAAAATGTATGGCAAAAAGCGCTTCTGTTTTGGAAATCATCCTGTATGTACGCAAGATGTTGCCTGATAGAGATTCTTCAAAATGAGCAGCCGTATTTTTAAAAAACTGCGCGATAAGCCCGCTGATAAACCGGTTGGTGATGCCTCTGTTGGTGAGTTTTTCAGATGAACGATAGACGGCCTGCATACCCGGTTTGAAAGAAACTTCAAAGTCTTTGAGCAATTCCATCTCCGGATGTGGCAAGGAAAAAATTCCGTTAAACAGGTTGACTCGGCCAAAAACCACATAAGGCTCATTTATTTTTAGATGTTCTGAAAACCATTTTTGAGACCGGAACCACACCAATTCCATTTGCCCGGTTTCATCGACAAAAGTGGCAACCAACCGGCTTCCCCTTTTCTGTCCGATCGTTTTTAAATGAACAATCCGCCCGATAATTTGAACTTCCATGCCCGAAGCAATTAATTCATTAATCTTATAAAACCGGGATTTGTCAACGTACCGATTGGGAAAAAATTGGAGAAGATCCAAGCCACAATGAATACCCAATTCCGACCGCAAAACTTCTGCCCGCGCGGTGCCGACTCCTTTGGTATATTCAATCGGATGTAAAAGTGTATCGGGTATCATTGAATGTTTTACAATGCGTCAAATTACAACTTTTGCCGAAATTGGCAAACTTCCATTAGAAATGTATTTGTGAATACAAAATCGAATAGGCGGTAAGAATTCTTTAATGGATAGGGGTGAGCTAGCTCAATCGGATGGTTTGTAAATTTTAAATTGCCCGTTTTTATAAAAAAACACAATCTGTTCAATGTCACCGTTTGCAGTCGCATGCAAGTTTTGTAATCTATCCACTTTTATCGAAAGATTTTCGGTTGCCTCTTTTTTTTCAAAGAGACTGGATTGAGGCTCCTCCGATTTATTTACAAATGTATTTTCTGATGTAGATTGGGTTTCTTTAGGAAAATTTCCTTTGCCGTTGAGTAGCCATTGCAAATCAACTTCAGGGTAGGCGTGAACGATTTTTAACACAAAATCGAGACTGGGTTTATTTCTTCCGGAAACAATATGAGAAACACTCGACCGCTGTACATTCAAAGAATCGGCAAATGCAGAGGCCGTCAACCCATAATGTTGGAGTAAGGTTTGTAGTCTTTTTATGAAGTATTCCGTGTTTATCATTTCACAGATTAATAGGTTTACAAATGTAATAATTAATGGCTAATTTTAATAAAAAAACTGTAAAATAATTCATAACAACATGAAGTAAAACTTAATGTATAATAGTTTATTAAATTGATATATAATTTATTATTCATCACTATTAATCTTTCAATTTAAAAATGTAAACTTTGATAAAATTAAAAGGAAATCTTCCTTTATTTCGTTTACAAATGTATATTCATGATTATTACAATTGTAAACAATCGCTTGTTTAATTTTGTAAACAAATCAACCGGCTATGTTTCTACAAGATTACAAGTGCTATTTTAAAGCTTCAAAATCTGAGCAGCTCTATGGTAAATATTTGCCTCCGAGCGATATTGAGCAAGCTGAAAAACCGCTGTTAGATTTTTTGGAAATTGAAATTCTTGGAACTTCCGTTTTGGGAAACCCCATCAAGTATTACAAGTTCGGAACCGGTGCTCTTCAAATTTTAGCATGGTCGCAGATGCATGGAAATGAATCTACACCTACCAAAGCGATGTTTGATATGATTCATTTTCTCAGACAGTCCAATCAATTTAAACTAGCCGATTTTCTTCTGAAAAGCGTGACATTTCATATCATTCCCATGCTCAATCCGGATGGAGCCGAATGTTATACTCGTGTAAATGCCAATCAAATTGACTTAAATAGAGACGCGCAGGAGCTTTCTCAGCCAGAAAGTAAGATTTTACGAGCTTTGTATAGGCGGATTAAACCAGATTTCTGTTTCAATTTACACGATCAGCGAACCATTTTCAGTGCGGGAATAAAGCCCAAACCTGCGACCCTATCATTTCTCTCGCCTGCGTCCGATCGCGACAGAAAGCTTACAGGGCAAAGAATAAAAAGTATGCAAGTAATCGCGCACATCAATCACACACTTCAACCGTTTTTGCCCGGTCAAATAGGGCGGTATTCGGATGCTTTTAACCTCAACTGTGCAGGCGACACGTTTCAATCCTTAGGCACGCCTACGATTTTGTTTGAAGCCGGTCATTTCCCGGGTGATTACAAACGAGAAGAAACCCGTTTTTTTATGTTTTGTGCATTGCTTTCCGCCGCTGAATTTATCGCAAAGGATTGTTGGGATGAGGTTGATTACAAGGAATATTTAGAAATACCTGAAAATCAACAACTTTTTTATGATATCATTCTTCGCAACATCCCGATAGAAAACAATCAGTTTTTAGATGTAGGAATAATGTACAGGGAAATTTTAAAGGATAATGTTATGAATTTGACAGCTTATGTTGAAAAAATAGGTGATTTATCCGGCTTTTTTGGGCATAAAGTTTTTGATTTAAATTATTTGTACCCCAACGAATCAGCTTTTTTGAATGATCTTCTTGGAAAGCCGGCAACGTTTAAATTAGAGGAAAGTGTTAAAATTACAAACGGATTAGTATTTTCTTGAATAAATATTACTAATTTTACAAAAAAATTATTCATTCTTGAAAATACAGACCTATTAAATATCATATTATGGGGAAATTTAAACTCGATGAGGTAGATCATCAAATTTTAGATATGTTGATTGACAACACGCGAATTCCATTTACGGACATCGCAAAAAAATTATTGATTTCAGCCGGGACTGTACACGTCCGGGTTAAAAAAATGGAAGACGCAGGCATCATCATGGGGTCTTCTTTGACCTTGAATTATGAAAAATTAGGCTATTCGTTTATCGCTTACGTAGGCTTATTTTTAAACAAAACTTCTCAAACTCAATTTGTTCTGCAGCGAATAAGTGAGATTCCTTATGTAACCGTAGCGCATGTCACAACCGGTAAGTTTAATATTTTTCTCAAAATAAGGGCTAAAGACACCCAACATGCCAAGGAAATTATCTATATGGTCGATGATATAGAAGGGGTTTTGCGAACGGAAACCATGATTTCGCTTGAAGAAAGTATCAATGACAAAAAACGATTGATGCATACAATTTTTAAAGATTTATAACATTAATCTTAAAATTACTTTTAAAAACCCTCTTCATTTTATAAAGAGGGTTTTTTGTTTAATTTTATCAAAAAAACACAATGAACAGACTACCAAGATTAGAACGATTCAATCAATACGTCCTTTCCAAATACCAAATTTACAATAGTATTTTTATCACGCTTCCTTTTGACAAAATCAGCAATACAGGTGTGCTCATCCCTTTGTTTTCTGAAGTTTGTGAAAATGGGTTTAAACAAAAACTAAACCCTTCCCAAATTGTTGAAAATTTCTTTTTAAAATATCAAGAAAAGCCTTCGGAAGAAGAAAAAATATCGTTGCTCTTCAAGTTTATTCAATACATCGAAAGGCAAGTTGTGCTCTTTGATGCCATTGAAGATGCGGCTTTCCCTATTGTAAATAACATGGATGGCAGGGGAACGCTGCGAGGAGTGAAAGACGAAGCGCAAGAGAAAGGCAAAAAGGATGAACTTAAAGAATTCCTGAAACGATTTAAGGTTCGCGCTGTACTGACCGCACACCCGACGCAGTTTTACCCGGGTTCGGTTTTAGGAATTATCACCGATTTGGCAAAAGCCATCGAAAATGATGATTTAATCAGCATCAAGCACTTATTAGCACAACTGGGAAAAACACCTTTCTTCAAAAAAGAAAAACCCACCCCTTTTGACGAAGCAGTCAGTTTGATATGGTATCTTGAAAATGTGTTTTACAAAGCGGTTAGTAATATTTATAATTACTTACAATACAATTCGTTGCAGGAGGCTGATAACAATAATGAGATCATAGATCTCGGATTTTGGCCCGGCGGCGACAGAGATGGAAATCCTTTTGTAACGACTCAAACGACATTGGACGTGGCTGAAAGATTAAGGTTTTCAATTTTGAGAAACTATGCGAGAGATTTAAAAAATCTCAAGCGGAAGTTGACTTTTGACAAATTGGAAAAGCCACTTGCCGACCTCGAACAAGTTTTGTATTTCAATACATTTTTGCACAGAGGAAAACCTACAATTTCTGCCCGAGACATCTTGGATATTTTGATGGATGTGAGATCTATTTTAATAAAAAACCACCAATCGCTTTATTTGGAAGAATTAGACAGTTTTATAAACAAAATCAACATCTTCGGATTCCATTTTGCGTCTTTAGACATACGCCAAGACAGTCGCGTTCACGGTCAGGTAATGGAAGAGATTGCCAAACAATTTTCTGTCAAGAACGGTTCTATTTTCCCGGATAATTATGCAAAAATGACCGATGAACAGAAAGTTGAGTTTTTGACTCACATTGATTTTAAAATTAATCCGGAAGAAATAAAAGACGAGATGGCCCAAAAAACAATCGCGTCTATTTATGCCATGAAAACCATACAATCACGTAACGGAGAGCGGGGTTCCAACCGCTATGTGATCAGCAATTGCGGCAGTTTGCTCGACATCATGGAAGCCTTTACGTTGGTTAGATTTTGTGATTGGAAAAATCCATCAGTCGATATCGTTCCGCTTTTTGAAACCATAGACGATTTGAAAATTGCAGAAAAGGTAATGGCTGATTTATATGCCAACAGATTATACTGTAAGCACCTCAAAAGAAGAGAAAATAAGCAAACCATTATGTTGGGTTTTTCGGATGGCACCAAAGACGGCGGCTACCTGATGGCCAATTGGGGAATTTATAAATCCAAAGAAACGCTGAGTGCTATTTCGCAAAAAAACAACATCAAAGTTGTGTTTTTTGACGGGAGAGGCGGGCCGCCGGCGCGTGGAGGTGGAAAAACGCACCAGTTTTATGCTTCATTGGGAACCAATATAGAAAACGAAGAAATACAATTAACCGTTCAGGGGCAGACTATTAGCTCCAATTTTGGAACTTTGGATTCTTGCCAGTACAACATTGAGCAACTGATTAGCGCAGGCATCACCAACGAAATTTTCAAATCTGCCGATGACGATTTGAAGGAAGAGGAAAAACGCACCTTAGACCAATTGGCAGAAATCAGTTATCAAGCTTACAAAGATTTTAAGAACCATCCGAAGTTTTTGCCGTATCTCGAAAAAATGAGTACGCTCAAATATTACGCAAAAACCAATATCGGCAGCAGGCCTTCCAAACGAAGCCAGTCTGAAACTCTTGATTTTTCTGCACTCAGAGCCATCCCGTTTGTGGGAAGTTGGAGCCAGCTCAAGCAAAACATACCTGGATTCTACGGTGTGGGCGCAGCCATCAAGTCGTTTGAAGAGGCGGGCAATTTGGATAAAGTTGCAGATTTGTATCAAAGTTCGGGTTTTTTCAAAACCCTGATAGACAACAGCATGATGAGCCTGACCAAATCGTTTTTCCAGTTGACAGCCTACATGGAAGACGATCCTGAGTTCGGTGAATTTTGGAAAATCATTCACAACGAATTTCAGGAAACCAAGCGGCTTTTGCTCAAAATTTCAGGTTATAAAACTTTGATGGAAAACCATCCGGATGGTAAAGCGTCTATTGAAATAAGGGAACATATCGTATTGCCATTGTTGACCATACAGCAATATGCATTGTTGAAAATTCAACAGTTAAAAAAATCGGATTCGCCCAACCAAAAACTGATTGAGACTTACGAAAAAATGGTTACGCGCTCGCTTTTCGGCAACATCAACGCCAGCAGGAATTCTGCTTAAAATAGATTTTTATGCCCTATAATGATTTGAATAATTCTGAATACGCCCCGTTTTACAAACCTTATATTGAAGAAATAGGGCAGGAGTTGGACATCCTAACTGGATTGGAGTTGATTGGAAATGAATTTGTTGATTTAATAAATTCACTTTCAGAAGATAAGCTCAATTTTGCTTATGCCGAAAACAAATGGACAATCAAAGAAGTAATTGTCCACCTGATTGATTCCGAGCGTATTTTCAGTTACCGCGCTTTGCGTTTTGCCCGCAACGACCAAACAGATTTGAGCGGATTTGAGGAAAACGATTATGTTCCGTTTTCAGATGCAAATAAACGATCAAAAAGCGATCTAATCGCTGAATTTAAAACTGTTAGGACTTCTACCATCAGTCTTTTTCAATCTTTTTCAGATGAAATGTTGCTTCGGGCAGGAACCATCGGTGGGAATACCATGTCGGTACGTGCTTTGGGATTTATCATTTTGGGCCATCAAAAACACCATATCAACGTTGTGAAGGTGCGTTATTTAATCTGATACAACAGTGGTTGAGCGTTGGTTACTGAGCGAAGCTGAAGTAACTAAATGAATACTTAGATTTGATGTTTCTTATATGGGTGTTATTCAATCTCATACCACAAAAATAAAAACCTATTATAAAGCTTCAACAAAAAGTATTAATTTAGGCAATGAATAATAACGATGAGATTAAAATGAAGTATAAATATGTTGATTTTATTTCGGATGAACACTTTTTGGATTGCGTAGCAAATCTTCACAAAGCATACCTAAAAGCTAAAAACAACATTTCAAAAAAGAATTTTTACACCAATAAGGTTGACACGATCAAGTTAACTTTTGATGCAAAATTCAATAACATTGACGAGGAAAGTTTAATTCAAGCTGAAATATTGCGCCAAATCGATAAATCAATAAACAATTCCATCGGGACTTTTCACGAGCAAATATTGGGCGGAATTAAAGGTTTTGAAGTTGGAAATCTGAGTGGTTTTGACATTAAAGCGCATGACGACAGTTTGTTTGCGGATATCAAAAACAAGCATAACACGATGAATAGTAGTTCAGCAGAAGCTCTTTTCCAGAAATTATCCAAATATGCGGACTCATATAAAAAATCTAAATGTTATTGGGTTCAAGTTTTAGCAAAAAGTAGTTTTTGTGAACTTTGGAAAGGAGAAATTAATGGAAAAGAATACAGTCATAGCAGGGTGTACAAAATTTCAGGCGACCAATTTTATGCGTTACTTTCAGGTAAAGAAAATGCACTTTTTCAATTGTACAAAGTCTTGCCAACAGCTATAAACGACTATTTGAATTCAATACAAAAAAGCGATACAGTTATAGAAAATTCTGCATTGGATGAAATAAAGTCAGAAACCAAGACTTCAAAAAGAGTTATTTTAGATCAAATAACTTTTGAAAATTATAGTTATTATCTCGGTTTTGATAAGTTGTAATAGGTATTCAAAAAATTAATAATTGAATAACCTACTTCTTTTCCTAAATTAACAGGAACAGCATTTCCAATCTGCTTATATTGTTGCGCAACAGAACCTTCAAATTTCCAATCGTCAGGAAAAGTTTGAATCCTTGCATATTCCCGAACCGTGAACGGCCGGGTTTCTTCGGGATGGCATCTTTCGGTTTGCTTTTGTGCCGGGCTGCAAGTTAATGTCAAACAAGGTTCATCCCAACCAATTCTTCTTGCAATTCCTGTTTTTCCACCACCAAGATGAAAACTTCCGCCCATAAATTCTTTTTGAATTTCAAGAGGTAAATCCCGCCAATATCCTTTTTGTGGAACTAATTTCAACACATCTATTTTGCTTTTCGGGTATGTTGAACCTTCTGATTTTGGAACATCACAATCAAACAAATCACCTTTTTTAAGTGCGTCTTTTAAATTGTATATTTTTTTATATGGTTTTGGATATTCGTATTGCAAATCAATATCTTTTCTAATCCCAACTAAAATTAATCGTTCACGTTTTTGCGGAACATTGTAATTTATTGCTTTAAGCACTTGAACAGGTACAACATTATATCCAATTTCATCGAGAATTGAAATCATTCCTTGCAACGTCTTTCCATTTTCGTGACTTAATAATCCACGAACATTTTCACCAATACAGATTGGAGGATTCACTTCTTTTACAACTCTTGCATATTCGTAAAACAAAGTTCCCCGGGCATCTGACAAACCTAATTTTTTTCCGGCATAACTGAATGCTTGACATGGAAATCCACCAGTTACTACATCAACTTTATCATGATATTCAGAAAAATCAAAAGACTTAATATCACCTTCCAAGACATTCCAATTCGGACGATTTTTTCTCAAAGTATTGCAAGCCCATTTATCAATTTCATTTAAAGCTACACATTTTAAACCAGCTTTTTCCATTCCAACCGCCAAACCTCCTGCGCCGGCAAAAAGTTCTAAAACGGTATATTCATTATGTGGTTTAACATAATTTGAAACCGTTTCTTGACTATTTGTATCCAAAAAACCGGCAAACAAAGTATCTACATCAGATTTTCTGTAAACCCTGTAATTACTCATTGGTTCACGTACAGCAGAAAGTTTTCCCTCTTTATCCCAACGCCTCAATGTTTCTTTGCTTTTTCCAATGTATTCAGATGTTTCTGAAAGTGTCATATATTCATTCATAACCAAATTGTTTAACCTTACACAAGGGTTACAAATTTAATAGAAAAATCGGAATAAACAATTGAATAAAAAGCAAGAAAGACAGTTCATTATTTGCTAAAAAAGGCTTGGGCAATTGATATAATTTGAAAACTGGTTTATAAACCTGAGTTCGATTATTTTTATCGGGATGACGTTTTTTGAATCCAAAATAATGGTTTTCGATACAATTCCGATTCGTGCCTCATCGGAATCACTCAAACTGACACATTTTGGTTTAATCGAACTCATGTTCTAAATAAAAGACACATCCCAACTTTTAGACGAGTCATACCAAAGTTGGCCGTTGGTTACGGTAAGCGGGCTGTCGAAGTTGTTTGTGAAAAGCCCGCCGGTGCCCAGTCCTTGCGGCAGCGTGTTTTTCAGCGTGCAAGCCCACTGCGCGATGGCGTTTAGGCCGATATTGCTTTCTAAAGCGGAGGTTATCCACCAACCGATTCCGAGTGAATCAGCAAGGCCAATCCATTCTTTTGCGCCTAAAAATCCGCCCACCAAAGCAGGTTTTAGGATGATGAATTGCGGGCGAATGGTTTTGAGCAGTTTCAGTTTATCTTCTTTTTCAAACACACCGATTAATTCTTCATCAAGCGCGATGGGAAACGGCGGATTTTCGCACAATGAAGCCATTTCGTTTATTTGCCCCGCCTTGATGGGTTGTTCGATGCTGTGAATATGCAATGCTGCCAATCGATGGAGTTTTTGTAAAGCATCAGTAGGCGAGAAGGCACCATTTGCATCTACCCGAAGTTCGATTGCTTCCGGTGAAAAATCATTTCGAATGGTTTTTAACAACTGTAACTCGGTTTCAAAATCGATTGCGCCTATTTTCAGTTTGATACACCGAAAACCCTCCGCGATTTTTTGATTGATTTGGTCGCGCATTTCAGCATCATTCCCCATCCAGATCAGTCCGTTGATGGCGATGGAAGCTTGAGAAGAAACAAAATCGGAGGGAAAAATTTCAAACGGATGCTTGCCTGCTAATGATAAAAAAGCTGTTTCCAATCCAAATTGAATGGAGGGAAATTCTTTGAGCATTTCCAAAAGCTTGGTTTTGCCCAAATGAATGTTATCGCACACCCACCGTAGTTTTTCTTCGTAATCGGGGCGGTCGTCTGCACTCAGGCCACGAAAAACAGCACATTCACCAATTCCCTTTTGATTACCTTCCTCAAGTGTCAAAAACCAAGTTTCTTTGTTGTGAAGTATTCCTCTTGAAGTGCCGGAAGGTTTTTTAAAATTAAGTAAATATTTTTGAAATGAAACTTTCAAAATCAGATGTTTATGCTTTCGCCGATTTCTAAAAGATGTAGTTTGACACCGTTGTCCAAAAACTTTTCTACAGCTTTTTCGTGGTCGATGACGATGTATCCGAACGTGTCAAAATGCACGCCCAAGACGTTATTGACGTTTAAAAACTGTGCAGCTTTCAGCGCGTCGTCCACACCCATGGTAAAGTTGTCTCCCACCGGCAAAATAGCCAAATCGAGTTGGGTTTGTTCACCGATAAGTTTCATGTCATAGGAGAGTGCCGTATCGCCGGAAAGATAGATGTTTTTAGTTTCGGTTTCTATCACAAAACCGCCCGGATTACCCCCATACGAACCGTCGGCAAAGGATGAGGAATGAATAGCATTGACGAATTTCAGCTTTCCGAAATCGAAATTCCAACTACCTCCGTGATTCATCGGGTGGCCTTCGATGCCTTTTTGTCCGAAATGGGTGACAATTTCGTAGTTTGAAACTACTTTAGCCCCCGTGTTTTTAGCGATGGCTTCCACATCGAGTATGTGGTCTTGATGAGCATGTGTAACCAAGATGTAATCTGCTTTCAGTTTTGAAATATCAATTCCCGCCGCTTTTTCATTCGCAGTAATAAACGGATCGACCATCAAATGCTTGTTACCGATTTGAATTCCAAGCGCGGAATGTCCGTAAAAAGTAATCTTCATGGTATGTGTTTTTAAGAATTATTCTGATATAAGTGAACAATAATCTGAATGGTGAAATTACAATTAATTTGGATTTTTTTGGTGTACTTGTTCTGCAAGCATGATTGAATTTTATTGAGACCTTGAAACCTTAAAAAGTTGAATTTGTTTCCATTACAAAATTATTGCATACGGTATCTTATTTTTAAACTATCCCCTTCAAAAGATAATGTAGGCAAGTACCTAATTTCAAAATTATTTTGATACCATTCGGTGTGATATTTTTCGTCCAGTTTGCCTTCTAATTTTAATCTAAAATATATACCTGCTCCATTTTCAATTTCGAGCGTTGCCCCTCCATTCACATAACCCGAAATTTCCATCTCTATGGATGTAATCATCTCGTCTTCATTCTCAATTGGGAAAAATAGTGTATCTGTAAAAGGCTTGCTTAGACTGTGATATGTTTTAACTTCATAATGTTTATTTTCAGGACTGAAACTTAGGCATGAAAAAACAAAAAATGCCGGTAGCAGCTTAAAAAATAAATGGATGCTTTTCATTTTAATTGAACTTTTGCTATATTTTACAAACAAATCTTCCATTATTTCTAAAATTATTAGTATATAAATCATATTGACTTTTAAATATGCTAATAACACAGTAAAGGGATTTCAAAGCAAATCTAATCAAATAATCTCAAAACATAACAGGCTGAAAATAGAACTTTACTTTGCTTTGAATGGTAACTTTACTAATTGTAAACCAAAATTCAAATTATACTACAAGATATAGACGAAAAGTAGGTTTAATTTCGTTTTGTAGCATTGCTGATGGTTTTTTAAAGAAATTTTGACACCATCGATATAGAAAAACACGAAAAATTCGACATGCAGTTCCCCAAAAAATCAACTTTAATAAAATATCTGAAATATTTTTCTCTTCTCATCTTTTCACTCGTCCTGTTGGGCGGGTCGTTTTTTGGGAGTGTATATCTCGGCGTTTTCGGCTCTTTGCCGGGTAAGGCAGAATTGGCCGACATCAGCAACGAAGAGGCTTCGCAGGTAATTTCGTCAGACAGTATCATTATCGGGAAATTTTTTGCTGAAAATCGCACCAACATCACTTGGGAAGATGTACCTGAGCAACTTAAAAATGCATTAATTGCAACAGAAGACAAACGCTTTTTCACCCACAAAGGGTACGATTTGAAAAGTTATGTCCGCGTTTTTTTTAGAAGTATTCTCTTTCGCGACAGCAAAGGTGGAGGCGGCAGTACCTTGACACAACAGTTGGTAAAAAATCTTTTCGGTCGTAAGGATTACAGCATCTTGAGCATGCCGGTCAATAAGGCCAAAGAAATGATTATTGCCGCCCGCTTGGAAGGCCTTTACACCAAGGAAGAGTTGTTGTTGCTCTATCTCAACTCAGTGCCTTTCGGCGAAGATGTGTATGGAGTGGAGTCTGCGGCACATAGGTATTTTAATAAAACCACCCGTGAACTTAAAACAGAAGAATCGGCGGTTTTGATTGGTTTGCTGAAGGCAAATACTTATTTCAATCCCCGGCTGAATCCGCAACACTCCCTCGAACGCAGAAATACGGTTTTGGCTTTGATGGAAAAACAGCAGTATCTATCCGTAGAAGAGGCAGACAGCCTGAAAAAATTGCCCCTCTATCTGAACTACGAAAACATCAATATAGAGAATCCGGCAGGTTACTTTGTTTATCAGATCAAGAAAAATACACTTGACATTTTGGAAAACATCAAAATCAAGACCGGCAAAGCCCACAATATCGAGCAAGACGGTTTGAAAATATACACCACCCTCAACATGCAAATGCAAGGGATGGCCGCTGAAAGCATCCGAAAACAGCTGGCGGCGATGCAAAAAGTATTGGACAAAGAACTTCAAAACCGGAATTTTAAAAATCGGTGGCATGCCAAAAAAAAGAAATGGGCTTCCGATTCTGACTTGAAAAACAGGGAAATGGAAGTGTTTGATTGGGAAGGTACAAAGGTCCGAAGCATGAACAAGCTCGACAGCCTTTGGCATTATTACAAGATGCTTCACGCAGCAGTGCTTATCACCAATCCCAAAAACGGAGCCGTCCTCAGTTGGGTAGGCGGCAATGACTACCGGATATTGCCCTTTGATATGGTGCTATCACATCGGCAAATTGCATCTGCTTTTAAGCCTATTTTATATGCCGCGGCATTGGAAGATAATTTCAATGCTTGCACCTACCTCAAGAATGAGGAAAAGAAATATCCGGAATACGACAATTGGCAACCACAAAATTTTGATCACAAATCTACTCGGGATAGCACGGTAGCGATGTGGTATGCGTTGGCAAATTCTATCAACCTGCCCACGGTCGATCTGTATTTTAAATTGGGTAGGGAAAAACTCATCAACACCACCTCCCGACTGCATTTTCCGCATTTCCCTGCCAAAACACCTTCCATCGCTTTGGGCACGCTCGATCTGTCGCTTTTCGAGATTGTCCGCGCCTATGGTTCGTTTGCCAACCGCGGGATAATGGCCGAGCTGGTATTGATTGAAAAAATTGCAGATGCCCAAGGAAAAACTTTGTATCAAAGAAAAGATACCGAAGCGGAACAGGTTTTTAGTACAGAAACAGCCGAATTGATAACTGCAATTTTGCAGAGAGCAATCAACCAAGGTACGGGAACAAAAATACGTACCCAATTCGGTATGCATGCCGATCTCGCCGGAAAAACGGGCACAGCTCAAGATTATACCAATGCATGGTTTATCGCCTACACGCCCAATTTGGTAATAGGCACTTGGGTTGGCGCTTCCTCGCCCGATGTGCATTTTTACAACCAAAACGGTTCAGGTTCATCTTTGGCATTACCGATAGCCGGACAGCTGCTAAGCGCGATGGAAAAAGATGCAGTATTGAGGAAAAAATACCTTACAGATTTCAATTTCCCCAATTCCGCTTACAGCGCGTTGGAATGTCAACCCTATCGAGAAAAGGGTGTCAAAGGTTTTTTTAAAAGATTGTTTGGGAAGAAGAAAAAGAATTGAATGATTTATAGGGATGAATGCTTGGTTTAAGCTAAATTCACACCAAACAGATAGCCGACAAATGCAGTTAAACCCATGGCGACTGTACCCCAAAACGTAATTCTAAGAATTGCTTTTTTTATGCTTGAGCCTCCAGTTTTTGCAGCCAAAGATCCCAAAAGAGCAAGAAAAACAATGGCAAAAAGATAGAGGTAATATTCCATTTGCTGTAGGGGTAAAAATAAGGTTACAATAAACGGCAACAATCCTCCAACAGTAAATGAGGCACCTGAAGCAAAAGCGGCTTGAATAGGTTTAGCCTGACTGATTTCGTTGATTCCCAGCTCATCTCTCAGGTGCGTACCCAAGGCATCATAAGCAGTCATTTCTTTTGCGACAATAAGAGCAGTTTCTTTTTTAAGCCCGCGACTCTCATATATTTCAGCCAAACGTTTGAGTTCAAGTTCCGGCATGTCATTTAATTCTTGTTCTTCACGAAGAATATCAGCCTTTTCAACATCGGTTTGAGAGCTTACGGAAACATATTCCCCTGCAGCCATTGACAAAGCCCCGGCAACCAAACCCGCAAGCGTAGCGAGCACAATAGGCTCTCTTAAATTGCTTGCTGCTGCAACACCGATAGCAAGGCTTGCCGTTGACAGAATACCGTCATTGGCACCCAAAACCGCTGCTCGAAGCCAGTTGCTTCTCTGTATATAATGAGGTTCGAGATAATCAGATAGGTTTTCTTCCATTTTTAAAATTTGAGTAATGCAGTATTTTCATTTTGATGACTTAAAGGTACTTAATTTTCTATTAAAAAATTCTTGAAAACCTGGTTTCTATTAATGTTTAAGAGGTAAAATTTGTAATAAAAGGTAAAAGGTACTTTGTTTAAAGTGTTGTATTATAAATAATTAAATAACATTTTTTTTTATAATTTGATTTGATGAAATTACAGAAATATTTTGTGTTGTTGATGAATTTTGTAAAATTTGACCAATCAAGCAGTTCTTATATTCTCGGAAACACTTCCATGAGGCCTTCAAGGATGTCTAAATCGGAAGTTATTACGGGTTATACGCTCTTTCATCTGAGTGGATTTAGCTTTTTTTAATGGTAAAAAATCCTGAATCCGTAAAATCCGGGTACTAATAGGTTAAACTGAAATTAATTTTTCTAATTTAGTGCCAAATATCGAAGTAAAAACCAATCTCCCTTAGCCATGCTAAAAAAAACACTAGCTTTATTAATTGTGATGGGCTCAACTTTCGTGTCTGCGCAATTTCTTGCCCAAAAGAAAAACCTCCAAAAATTTGAAGGTTTTTTTAATGCGTACTACAACGGAGATACCGACGAGTTGTACCTGGAAGTAAACCATTTGGATGCCGAATTCCTTTATGTCTATTCCCTGCGTACTGGTTTAGGTTCCAACGAAATAGGTCTTGACAGGGGCAAGCTGGGGCAGGGGAAAGTGGTCAAATTCGTCAAAGCGGGCAACAAGCTTTTGCTTGTCGAACCCAACTTAAAATATCGCGCTATCACCGACAACCAAGCCGAAAAAAAATCGGTAGAAGAAGCTTTTGCGCGTTCTGTTTTGTTTGGTTTTGAGATCAAAGAAAAAAAAGGAGATAGTTACATCATCGATTTCACGCCTTTTCTGATGCACGATGCCTACGGCGTTGCCGGCACCTTGAAAAATGCCAAACAAGGCAATTTTAGTTTCGATAAATCGCGAAGCGCATTGTCATTGGAGCGCACCAAATCGTTTCCAAAAAATTCAGAATTTGAAGCCCTCATCACTTTGACAGGCTCGGATGCAGGAGCGAGGCTCAAAAGCGTGTCTCCAGATGATGAGCATGTTTCGGTGATTCAGCATCACTCTTTTGTGGAGCTGCCTGATGGCCAATACAAACCTCGGGTGTACGACCCGCGCTCCGGTTCTTATCCGTTTTCCTACATGGATTTCAGCACACCAATTTCTTCAGACATCACTAAAAGGTTTATCATGCGCCACCGCTTGGCAAAGAAAGATCCAAATGCAGCAGTCAGTGATGCCGTAGAGCCTATTGTTTATTATTTAGATCCGGGAACACCCGAACCTGTTCGGTCGGCTTTGTTGGAAGGCGCAAGTTGGTGGAATCAGGCTTTTGAGGCCACAGGCTACCGCAATGCTTTTCAGGTGGAAATGTTGCCCGAAGATGCTGACCCTATGGACGTGCGTTACAATTTGATTCAATGGGTGCATCGCTCCACACGCGGCTGGTCCTATGGAGGCAGTATCTCCGACCCGCGAACCGGAGAGATTATCAAAGGTCATGTGAGTTTGGGTTCGTTACGCATCCGTCAAGATTATTTGATTGCACAGGCTCTGATTGCCCCTTTTGCCGAATCGGACAGCAATACCAACCCGATGTTGCAAATGGCCTTGGCGCGCATTCGTCAACTTTCAGCACATGAAGTAGGCCATACTTTGGGTTTTGCACACAATTTCGCCGCGAGTACCAACAATTTGGCTTCGGTGATGGACTACCCACATCCGTTTGTGGACTTGCAAAAGGGTCAATTAAGTATAAAAAAAGCTTACGATACCGGAATAGGCGAGTGGGATAAAGTTGTGGTGGCCTATGCATATTCCGAGTTTCCGCCAAATGTGAATGAGCAACAAGCACTCAAAAAAATATTGGATGACTCGTTCAAATCAGGTTTGCGATACATTACCGATCAGGATGCACGGCCCGAAGGCGGCGCACATGCGTTGGCTCATTTGTGGGACAACGGCACAAATGCTGCTGTGGAATTGACACGTATGTTGCAAATCCGCAAAGTAGCCATAGATCAATTTTCCACGTCTAATATCCGTACCTTCGAACCCTATTCAGTTTTGGAAGATGTGTTTGTACCACTCTATTATTTCCATCGCTACCAAGCTGAAGCTGCTTCAAAAATCATTGGAGGTTTAGATTATAATTATGCCATCAAAGGTGACGGTGAACCGGTTTGGCAAAGTGTTTCACCCGAACAGCAACGGGAAGCTCTAAATGCTTTGGTATTGTCGGTATCTCCTGAAACCTTGGCGATTCCCAAAAATATTTTGGAGCTGTTTCCGCCCCGTGCTTTTGGTTACGGTCGCTCGCGCGAATCATTCAAATCGAAAACAGGCGTAGCCTTCGATGCTTTGGGTGCCGCGGCTTCCGCGAGCGATATGGTTTTTGGGTTGCTATTTCATCCACAACGCGCTTCCCGTATGATTCAGCAAAAAGCATTGGATGACAATCAGTTGGGTTTGGATGAATTGGTTGAGGTACTGTTTGCCAACACCTTTGATAAACAGTGGAATGATGCTTATCTGAATGAAATCCAACAGATAATAAATTTTTCATTGCTGGATAATTTGATGCATTTAGGCGCAGCGGACAATGTGCATCCGCAAGTGAAAGCAATCATCAATGATAAATTGAATAAACTTTTGCGCAGATTTCAATTTCAAGGCTTAGCATCTCAGCAAAAAAAAGGAAAAAAAGATGAAAGATCATGGCCTTCAAACGCATTCACTGCCGAATATGCCCGTTTGATTCTTGACTTTCAAAAAGATGCTGAACCGTGGAAAAAACAGACACCTTCAGATTTACCAGACGGTTCGCCTATTGGTAGTTTTCAGTGTTTGTTAGATGCTTTTTAGGATGAAAATTATTCGGACAAAAGCTATTGGCTTTTAGCTATTAGACTTAAGCGATATATAGTAGTTGGGCGTCAGTGTAAAAAGCCAACCGCACAAACAGCACATTTGGTTTTTGCCGACACAAAAGCCAACGCTGAAAAAACCAAAAGAGCTGTTTTTTGCCAACGCATACGGCAGAAAATTATAACTTTGTGAAATGGACAAATTGACCAAAGAACAAAGGCGAAAAAATATGCAAGCGGTAAAGAGCAAAGGCTCAAAAATTGAGACCAGACTTGCAAAAGCACTTTGGGCAAAAGGCTACCGATATAGAAAAAACAACAAAACCATATTTGGAAAACCCGATTTATCTTTTAAAAAGTATAAAATTGCTATCTTTGTGGATAGCGAATTTTGGCACGGAAAAGATTGGGAAAAACGCAAACACGACCACAAAACGAATCAAGATTTTTGGCACGCCAAAATTGAAAGAAACATTGAGCGAGACAAAGAAGTAAATGCCGAATTGTTGAAAACAGGGTGGACAACTTTGCGATTTTGGGGTAAGGAAATAGAAAAAGACTTGGTAACTTGCGTAAACAAAATTGAGTACGAAATTAAAAATGCAAAACGTAAAAACAACATTTGAAAACATAGACGGTCAAATCTTCAAAATTGACATTATTGAGCCTGAAAACCCTCAACAGGCTTCGTTTACGCATTTTTTACACAACCACAAAAACGGAGTTTCACACTTTTACAAAAAAGATGCTATTGGCTTCGTTAAAGAATATTTAACAAAAGAATATCCGGAAAATGAAATAACAAACAAAGCAGCAGAAGAAGCCCTGCAATACTTGATTTTCAACAATCAAGGCACTGTTCCATTTCCTGCACCGGAAAAACCAAAGTTCAAATTTATTGACCTTTTTGCCGGAATTGGCGGGTTTCGTTTGGCTTTGCAAAATCTTGGAGGAAAATGTGTTTTCACAAGTGAATGGGACAAATATTCAAAGAAAACCTATCGAGCCAACTTTGGCGAAATACCGTTTGGCGACATTACAAAACCCCAAACCAAAGGTTTTATACCTGACGGATTTGATGTTTTATGTGCAGGTTTTCCTTGCCAAGCTTTTTCCATAGCCGGAAGACGTGGTGGGTTTGAGGACACAAGAGGAACCTTGTTTTTTGACGTAGCAGAAATCATAAAAAAGAAACAGCCAAAAGCTATTTTCTTGGAAAATGTAAAGGGTTTGAGAAACCACGACAAAGGAAAAACTTTAGCAACTATTTTAAACGTTCTTCGTGAAGATTTGGGCTATTTTGTTCCCGAACCGCAAATATTAAACGCAAAAGAATTTGGAGTTCCCCAAAATAGGGAACGAATTTTTATTGTCGGTTTCAGAAAAGATTTAGGAATAACAGATTTTCAATATCCCGAACCAACTAAAAAAGATTCAGTTTTAGAAGATATTTTGGAAGAAAATGAAGTTTCTGTAAAATACTATCTTTCTACAACTTATGTACAAACATTAAAAAATCACAGAGCAAGACACGAAAGCAAAGGAAACGGTTTTGGCTATGAAATTATTCCAAATGACGGAACTGCAAACGCAGTTGTTTGTGGTGGAATGGGAAGAGAAAGAAACTTAGTTTTTGACGATAGATTAACCAATTTCAAGCCGGTAACAAACATTTCCGGAAAAGTAAACCGAGAAGGAATAAGAAAAATGACACCGAGAGAATGGGCAAGACTTCAAGGATTTCCGGACAATTTCAAAATTGTTGTTTCAGACGCTCAAGCCTACAAACAATTTGGAAACTCTGTTGCTGTTCCTGCAATTCAGGCAACCGCAAATAAAATAATAGAAAAACTAACAAAAAAGAATGCTAACAGGAAATAAAGGCGAATGGAGTGAAATTTACGCACTTTTTAAACTTCTCGGAGACAAAGAACTAAATCTTGGAAACAAAGAAATTGAGAAAATTCAAGGTATTGTTTATCCTATTTTAAAAATCTTACGTTCAGAGACAAATGGAGATTTTGAGTATTCAATCAAAGACGAAATTGTATTTGTAACAGGAAGTTCTGAAACTTTACGAATCCCTATTACCACTTTCAAAGAAAAAGCATTATTACTTCTCAACAAAATAAAAGAAAGCAAAGAACGTACTTTTTCTGTTCCGGAAATTGAGGGGTTTATGCAATCCATAAATTGTATTTCCTTAAAAGCAAGTTCTACTGCAAAAACGGATATAACAATAGTTGTCCACGACCAAAGAACTAATCAACAACCAACGCTTGGATTTAGTATAAAATCCCAACTCGGCAGCCCTTCTACTCTACTAAATGCAGGAAAAACAACCAATTTTATTTACAAAATTGTTGGTACAAACCTGACTGAAAATGATATAACACAAATCAATTCTATTGATACGAGAAGTAAAATAATGGACAGGATTGTTCAAGTTCAAAGCAGAGGTGGAAAGCTTGAATTTATAAAAACTGAAAAGCAGGTATTTTCAAATAATCTTGTCTTGATAGATAGTTTGCTTCCTGAGATTTTATCTCAAATCGTATTTGACTTTTATTCAAGTGAGTTTTCACATTTAGCAGATTTGGTCAATTCAACAGCAGAAAAAAATCCTTTAAACTTCGACATAGAGAACGAACATAAGTTTTACAAATACAAAATCAAGCGTTTTTTAACAGATGTGGCACTTGGAATGATGCCATCAAAAGTTTGGACGGGAGAATATGACGCAACAGGTGGTTATTTGGTAGTCAAAGAAAATGGAGATGTTTTGTGCTACCACATCTATAACAGAAACGAATTTGAGAATTACTTGTTAAATAATACCAAACTCGATACTGCGAGTTCATCTCGACACGGATTTGGCGAAATCTACCACGAAAATGGCGAGTTGTACTTCAAACTGAACTTACAAATAAGGTTTATCAAATAGCCAACGCATAAAACCATACACATTGCCAAGTCGCACCACCCACCGCACCACCAAAACTTGTCAAAGAGTATGGTTTTGCCAACGCTGAATGACAAGCAGAACGGAAAAAAGCCAGCAGAGAACAATGTGTATAAGCAATAGCGGTTGAATTGCCAGTCTGAAAGTTTTGGGATTTTTGCTATCTTCGTGCTTAACCGAACAGTTAGTGCTTAGAAATGCCCTACGTTTCATACCCGAGACCGTTAGCACACATACTAAAAAAAGCCAACCGCTTAAAATAGCATCAAAATCATTAAATAAAAAATACCCATGATCAACCTGATTAGCGACACCGTAACCAAACCCACACCGGGTATGCTCGATGCCATGATGCACGCTGAAGTGGGCGATGATGTATTTAAACACGATCCTACAGTCAACGCCTTGGAAGCTAAATTAGCCAAACTTTTCGGAAAAGAAGCCGCTTTGTTTTTTCCGAGTGGCACGATGGCAAACCAAACAGCAATTAAAATTCACACCCAGCCGGGCGAACAATTAATTTGCGATAAATGGGCACATATATTCAACTACGAAGGCGGCGGCGCATCTTTCAACAGCGGAGTTTCTTGCCGCTTGGTTGATGGAAACCGGGGCATGATGACTGCCGAACAGGTTGAAGCCGTCATCAACCCGCCGGATTTTTACCACAGCCCGCTGACCACTTTGGTGGAAGTTGAAAACACCACCAATCGGGGCGGAGGTGCTTGCTGGGATTTTGAGGAACTCGTAAAAATAAAAGCTGTTTGCGAGAAACATGGGCTGGCTTACCACCTCGATGGAGCCCGTTTGTGGAATGCCATGGTCGAAACCGCTGCAACACCCAAAGATTATGGCCGCTTGTTCGATACTATTTCCATTTGTTTGTCTAAAGGTTTGGGTGCGCCGGTCGGATCCGTTTTGGTTGGAACAAAAAAACATATGCAAAAAGCACTGCGTATCCGGAAAGTGTTCGGCGGCGGCATGCGGCAAGCTGGTTTTTTGGCGGCAGCAGGCATTTATGCCATTGACCATCAATGGGAAAGATTAAAAGAAGATCACCGCAAAGCGAAAGAATTGGGTGGAGCCCTCAGCAAACTTTCACAGGTTGATTTTGTTGAAGAGGTAGAAACCAACATCGTCATTTTTCAGCTCAGACCCAACGAAGATATCGCCGGATTCATGCAACTACTCCAAGAAAATAAGATTTTGATTTCCAACATGGGACAAGGTAAACTCAGGATGGTCACTCATTTAGATTATACGGATGCCATGCACCAGCAGGTTATGGAGGTTTTGGGAAATATTTAGGAATAAATAATTCTGTTAAAATAATTTTTGTAAAACCCGAAGGTTTGTCTACTTTTATAATCATTTTCATACAAACTAACTCAACCGCATGAAAAAAATAAAACTCATCACGCTTGTTTCGCTTACTTTTGCTGTCGCTTGTAAACAATCAAAAGAAGAAGATTTGACCTTAAAAATTTCCCCACCGACAGCTGAAGTTAAAGAAACAGTTTTAGAAAAGCATGGTGATATCCGCGTTGATCCTTATTATTGGATGAACGAAAGAGACCATCCCGAAGTCATCGATTACCTCGAAAGAGAAAACGACTATTTCGATAGAATGACCAACCATACAAAAGGCTTACAAGAAAAAATCTTTACAGAAATCAAATCCCGCATCAAAGAAGATGACCAAAGCGTTCCCTATAAAAAGAATGGTTATTGGTACATCACTCGATTTGAAACCGGAAAAGATTACCCCATTTATTCCCGCAAAAAAGAAAGCATAGACGCACCCGAAGAAATTTTGTTTGACTGCAACAAGATGGCAGAAGGGCATCCTTACTTCAGGTTAGCGGGGCTGAACGTAAGCCCTGACAACAACCTCGTTGCCTACGGAATTGATACAGTCAGCCGCAGAAAATACACGGTTTTTATCAAGAATCTGGAAACGGGCGAAGTTTATCCGGAAACCATTGAAAATACCACCGGAGGCTCTACTTGGGCAAATGACAACAAATCTTTGTTTTATACGAGGAAAGACGAGGTAACCCTTCGTTCCGATAAAATATACAAACACCTCTTAGGTACAAAAACGGCTGCGGATGAATTAATTTTTGAAGAAACTGATGAAACTTTCAGTACCTATATTTACAAAACAAAATCTGAAAAGTATTTAGTCATCGGTTCAGAAAGTACATTGACCTCGGAATTTCGGTTTTTAGAAGCTGACAATCCTTCCGGGACTTTCAGGATTTTCCAACCCCGTGAACGCGGTTTAGAGTATTCATTCTCTCATTATGGAGATAATTTTTACATCTTGACCAACAAAGACGGTGCTACCAATTTCAAATTAATGAAAACACCGATAACGCAAACAAACAAAGGGCATTGGGTAGATTTGATACCACATCGAAAAGACGTAATGCTCGAAGATGTCGAAATTTTTAAAGAATTTTTGGTGTTGGGTGAGCGCACAAATGGACTGAACAAAATTCGCTTTATTCGCTGGGACGGAAAGGAAGATTATTATTTACCCTTTGAATCAGAAACCTATAATGCCGGAAGCAACATCAATGTAGAATTTGACACGGATTGGTTTCGATACAGTTATGAATCGATGGCAACCCCTGCTTCGGTAATTGAATTTAACATGAAGACCCGAGAGAAAAAAGTTCTCAAAGAACAAGAAGTATTGGGCGGGACGTTTGACAAAAACAAGTACGAAGAAAAGCGGCTTTGGGCAACAGCCCGCGATGGTAAAAAAGTTGCCATTTCCCTTGTCTATCGAAAAGGAATCAAAAAAAATGGAAAATCTCCACTTTTGCAATATGGCTACGGTTCTTACGGCTCAACAGTCGAACCCGGCTTTTCTGTATCACGCTTGAGTCTTTTAGATCGTGGCTTTATCTATGCCATTGCACATGTTAGAGGCGGTGAATATTTAGGTAGGCCGTGGTATGAAGACGGGAAATTGTTAAACAAAAAAAACACGTTTACCGATTTTGTCGACTGTACGAAGTTCCTAATAAATCAAAAATTTACTTCACCCAAACACATGTATGCACAAGGCGGATCGGCAGGTGGATTGTTGATGGGCGCAGTTTTAAATATGGCACCGGAGCTTTATCACGGTGTGATTGCCGAGGTTCCTTTTGTAGATGTCGTCACCACCATGCTCGATGACAGCATTCCGCTCACCACTTCCGAATACGATGAATGGGGCAATCCTAATGAAAAAATATATTTCGATTACATGAAATCCTATTCGCCATACGATCAGGTCATTGAGCAAGATTACCCGAATATTTTAGTGACCACGGGTTACCATGATTCGCAAGTGCAATATTGGGAACCGGCCAAGTGGGTGGCTAAATTGAGAAATCTGAAAACCGATAAAAACAAGCTTTTATTCCATATAAACATTGAGGCAGGGCACAGTGGAAGTTCGGCTCGTTTTGAATCCATCAAGGAAACGGCACGTGAATATGGCTTTTTGTTAGATTTGGAAAATATTAAAGAGTAATCTGTAAAATAAAACTTAAATTTGCAACGTTTTTTGAGTTCCTACAATGAACTCTAACCCAAAAAGACTGAATATGGAAGACTGTAGTAGAATCTACGATAGTGTACTCGACTTGATAGGCAATACACCATTGATTAGAATCAATCGAATCACTCAAAACCTTCCCGGCAACTATTATGCAAAAGTTGAGGCTTTTAATCCGGGACATTCTACCAAAGATAGAATAGCGCTTCACATTATCGATACTTTTGAAAAACAGGGGCTTTTAAAGCCCGGGGCAACCGTTATCGAAACCACTTCCGGCAATACGGGTTACAGCATCGCGATGGTGAGTATCATCAAAGGCTATGATTGTGTTTTGGCGGTCACATCTAAGTCTTCTAAGGACAAGATAGATATGTTGCAAAACATGGGTGCGAAGGTATATGTTTGCCCGGCAAATGTAAGCGCAGACGACCCGCGCTCCTATTATCAAGTTGCCAAACGGCTGCACGAAGAAATCAAGGGCTCGGTTTACATCAACCAATATTTCAACCCGCTGAATATAGACGCACACTATTTGACAACCGGCCCCGAAATTTGGAAACAAACCCAAGGAAAAATTACCCATCTTATTGCTTGCAGCGGAACCGGCGGGACTATTTCCGGAACGGCTAAATATTTGAAAGAACAAAATCCGGACATCAAAATTATCGGTGTGGATGCTTACGGGTCTGTACTGAAAGCATATCACGAAACCGGTGAATTGGATCCATCTGAGATTTATCCTTACCGCATCGAGGGATTGGGCAAAAATCTGATTCCAGCCGCCACAGACTTTGATATTATCGATTATTTTGAAAAAGTGACAGACGAAGCTAGCGCACATAGAGCTCGCGAAATTGCCCGTACGGAAGGGCTGTTTGTGGGATACACCAGCGGTGCGGTCACCCAGGCTATATTCCAATTGGCTGATGCGGGTTCGTTTGACAAAAATAGCCACGTCGTAGCAATTTACCCGGATCACGGGTCGCGTTATATGTCAAAAATATACAGCGAACAATGGATGGCCGACCAAGGTTTTTTTGACAGCCAAAACGAGAAAACAGAGAAAAGGGTGGAGTTTATTAGGTAGTTTACATTAAAAAATTGAATACAAATGTAAATTCAAGTGCTTATACCTTTGCCAATGTTTTCAAAAATTACTTTTTGAAAATCTACATTTTTAGCGGTTTAAGTTTTTATCTACCAAAAAAAAGTGATTTTTAGATATAAACCTCAGCTGATACTGACTTTTTTAAGCAAGTAAACATCTCTGCACCACTAAATTTCATTTTAGTATTAGCCATAATCTTGTTAAGCTTTGGTGTGGGAGTCCATTTTTGCAACCCTTCCATTTAAACTTTACCATTTTGTTAACGTTTACCTTTTTTAAAATATTCGTACATTTAAATCGATTTTAAATTGCTCTTTTTCAACAAGCGCAATTGGCGATTATTTATTTTTAATTAGAATTTTGTAGTGTATGAATATAGCCATTGTGTGTTACCCGACTTTTGGAGGTAGTGGAGTAGTAGCAACAGAATTGGGCATCGCCTTGGCCAAAAAAGGGCATCAGGTGCATTTTGTCACATATAAACAACCCGTGAGGTTGGCTTTGTTGACTAAAAACGTACATTTCCACGAGGTCTATGTGCCAGAATATCCGTTGTTTCAGTACCAACCCTACGAGTTGGCGCTTTCGAGCAAATTAGTTGATACGGTCAAACTTCACAAAATAGATATTCTCCATGTACATTATGCTATTCCACACGCTTATGCCGGCTACATGGCCAAAAAAATGCTCAAAGAAGAGGGCATCGAAATCCCGATGGTGACGACCTTGCACGGGACTGACATCACTTTGGTAGGAAACCACCCATTCTACAAACCGGCGGTTACCTTCAGTATCAACAAATCGGATGTGGTGACCTCGGTTTCAGAGAGTTTAAGGGCAGACACGTTGCGGCTTTTCGACATCAAAAGGTACATTACCGTCATTCCGAATTTTATCGACATGACAAAATCTCACATTTCATTCACCGATTGTCAGCGCAGCCAGATGGCCAACGACGATGAGAAAATTATCACGCATATCAGCAATTTCAGGAAAGTGAAAAGAGTAGGCGATGTGGTGAAGGTGTTCTTCAAAATTCAGGAAAAAATACCGGCGCGGTTGCTTATGGTCGGTGACGGCCCTGAGCGTGAGCGTGCTGAAAAAATAGCGAGACGGTTGGGTATTGAGGAACGGGTTATTTTTTTAGGAAACAGCAATGAAATTGAGAAAATACTTTGTTTTTCAGATTTATTCCTTTTACCATCTGAAAAAGAAAGTTTCGGACTGTCTGCACTTGAGGCGATGTCATTTGGCGTACCGGTGATATCAACCAATACAGGCGGGCTACCGGAAGTAAATCAGCAGGGGTTTTCAGGTTTTTTATCAGATGTTGGCGACATAGATGCGATGGTAGAAAAAGGATTGTACATCCTTTCAGACGAAAAAAGACACAAGATTTTTAAGGAAAATGCCAAACAAACCGCATTGAAGTTTGATGTAAATAAAGTTGTGCTTCAATATGAAGCGGTTTATGAAAGTGCGTTCAGCAACATGCTCACTTAAAATTTATTCAGCCTTAATAATATGAACGATGTCAAGTGCTTTTTTGATTCGGATGATAACTTCATTCGGATTGAAGGGTTTTGCAATAAAGTCGTTTGCTCCCAATTCAAAGGCTTGAAGGATAATCTCTTCTTGTCCTAAAGAAGTTAGAACAATAATGGGTGTGTCTTTTTTGAGTTCGTTTCTGTAGGTATTCAAAAACTCTAAACCGGATACAAATGGCATCATAATATCGGTCAAAATCAAATCGGGGTTAAACTCGTTTAACTTTTGATAGGCAAGTTTTGCATTCTTCACGGTTTCTACTATAAAATCTTCCCTTGTCAACTTAAATTTCAACATAGAGAGCACTACCGCATCATCTTCTATTATAAGTATTTTTTTCATCCGTTTTAATGATGTAACCATCACCAAAATTAAGTAAAAATCAAACGCAAAACTCAAAAGAGCTTTTTTTTAAGATAAACAAAAGGAACTGGACAATAACCAGCGGGAGCTAATCTTGTTAAAAAATGAGTCTTAAATAAATAATTTGAAAATACTCAAACGCAATTTGATGATTAATTTCCAATCATTACGGGCATCACCAACATCATGATAGATTCACCTTCATCCAAGCCATCTAAGGGTTTAAGAATTCCAGCCCGGTTGGGAAGGGACAATTCTAAGCCAATTTCTTGAGAATTGAGGTTGGTTAACATTTCCTGCAAAAACCGTGCATTGAAACCAATTTGCATATCATCACCTTGGTAATCACAAGTCAATCGCTCTTCGGCTTTGTTTGAATAGTCGAGGTCTTCTGCAGAGATATGTAGCTCGGCGCCAGCCAATTTAAGTCTGATTTGATGGGTGGTTTTATTGGAGAAAATTGAAACCCTTCTAACCGAACTCAAGAAAAGATTTCGGTCGATGGTAAGCAGGTTTGGATTGTTTTTAGGAATAACAGCCTCGTAATTCGGGTATTTTCCATCTATCAATCTACACAACAAGGAGATGTTGTCAAAAGAAAATTTTGCATTTGTCGAATTATATTCTATGGTCACATCACTTTCGCTGCCGTCTAAGGTGTTTTTAAGCAAATTCAGCGGCTTTTTGGGCATGATAAATTCAGCTTGTTGAGAAGCCTGAAAATCAGTTCGGCTGTATTTTACTAATTTGTGCGCATCTGTGGAAACAAAAGTGAGCCCTTCTGTAGAAAATTGAAAAAACACGCCGGTCATTGCCGGTCGCATATCGTCGTTTCCGGTAGCGAAAACTGTTTTGCTGATGGCTGTTGACAGCACCTCGCCTTTGATTGAAATGGCAGAGGTTTCCGTCAGACTTACACGTTTGGGAAACTCATCGCTATCGGAATAGGCAAGTGCATATTTTCCCTGTCCTGAACTAATCTCAATGGTGTTGTTGTTTTCTTTGATAAAAGTCAGTGGCTGCTCTGGAAAGGTTTTGAGAATATCCAACAACAACTTCGCGGGGATAGCCAGACTTGATTTTTCGTTAGATTCTACTTCAAGTGAAGCGATGATAGTGGTTTCTAAATCCGTTGCAGAAACAGTCAACTCGTTTCGATCTAACTCAAATAAAAAATTATCCAATATAGGCAAGGTGTTGTTGTTGTTGACTACACCGCCGATGAGTTGTAGGTTTCGCAGTAAATATGAGCTTGAAACAATAAATTTCATTTTAGTTTTGATATTTAAGTATTAAGTATTAAGACTGATCAAAGGATAAATTCAACTTTTAATCTGTTAACAAATATAGGTCTTATTAAAAAGTTACCGAAACAAATTTATCAACAGTTGTTAAGAAAATATTGGACTCTTTGGATAGGAAGGTTCATGAAATTTATGAGTTAAAAATCAGTCAGTTGTAATAAAGATTATCTTTGAATTAGTTCTATATAATGTTTCAACAGCGTTCTAATTTATTTTGAAACCGGACAAAAAATAATCGGCTCGCAAATACTGAATATTACGTAAACTGTCCACGTTAAAACTCTTTCTTTCGGCATTGAACAACAATTATTTTACTGACTGATATTTTGTATTTATGATATAGCTGTATCCTTTTTTGTGATGCACCATGTTGGCGGAAAGCCGATGGGTATTCGTGTCAAAATAAAACCACCATTCATCCGAATGTTCGTTGTTTTGCGTGGGATAAATCACTTTTATCACATCTGCCGAGAGGCCATTTTCTATCAAAGTTTTTCCTTCGTACGTCCGATTGGCTTTGTCTTCCAAAAGTTTGAAAGGTTGCGCAAACACATAATATGAAGCCATAAATTCGGATGAATATTTATCAATAAGCGTTGTGTTTTGGCTCTTTACACCATCTACAAACAATTGATTTTCATCGCCATCAAAGGTGATATGATAATTTAGCTGATCTTTTTTCCATCGCATTTCACCGGAAAATTTTGGTTTGAACGAATACTTGATTTTTTGGATGACATCCGATTCGACACAGCCGTCAGGATGATACATCACGACGCGTTTTTCATACGAAACGCTGTTTATTGTTTTCCATTTGTCAATCCCTCCGTGGGCTTCGGTGGAGGCTTGAACAAGCAAAGCAGGATCTGTTTCTTTGGTTTGTTGGCAACCAAAAAGCAAAGGTATAATGAAGATAACGGGTAATTTTAATTTCAAGGAAGCTGATTTTATGGATTAAAGGTAATATTTTATAAAAACAAATATTATTTTTTTGAGCAAAGAGGCAATCTCAGCGAACCGTCCGTTTTGTTTGCCTTCTTCGGAATAAATCAATTATTTTTGATATTCGTTTTAGACCGGTTTAACGTCAATATAGTTTTAAAGCTAGTGTTTTTGATAAAATGATTTAAAAAATTGCCACTGCAAAATGATCGGTTTCTTTTGGGTAATTAAAATTTCATGTAGCGCAAATCTTCTATTAAAAACACTAAATTTGCACGCCTTCGGAAATACTTTCCGACTGGCTTTCTAAAAGTACAAATCATACTTTTTTCAAAATGAAGAAAAAAAAATCTATACGTTTTCAATCGCACCCTTGGCATGGCATCCACATTGGCGAAAATGCGCCTGAAATTGTCAGGTCTTTCATTGAAATTACTCCATTGGATACTGTAAAATATGAAATTGACAAAGAATCGGGGTTTTTGAAAGTTGACAGGCCTCAAAAATTCTCTAATATTGTCCCGGCGCTTTATGGTTTTATACCGCAGACTTATTGTGCAGAAGCTGTCGCAGCATATTGTATGGAAAGAACAGGAAGGACAGGCATAGTTGGCGATGGTGACCCATTAGATATTTGTGTGTTGACCGAACGGGAAATCACCCATGGCAACCTCATTGTTCCGGCCATACCGATTGGAGGTTTCCGCATGATTGACAACGGTGAAGCAGATGATAAAATTATTGCAATACTCAAAGGTGATGAGGTTTACGGTGCTTGGGATGAATTGGCAAAATGCCCCGAATCACTCATTAAAAGGTTGAAACATTATTTTCTCACTTACAAAGGTATTCCAGGGGATGATTCACCCAACCGGGTAGAGATTACCCATGTTTATGACAAAAAGGAAGCCTTGGGAATTATTCGTGCGAGCCAGATAGATTATGTAGAACATTACGGGGAATAGGAGGTGCTATTTCACTAAAATTCCTTTGAGAAAAGCCCCCAAAACAGCTGCCACAATCACGATTAAGATAGACACATATCCAAATCCGGCCAAAACAAACAACGGTCCGGGACAAGCACCGATGAGTGCCCAACCTAGTCCGAATATAATACCACCAATCAGGTTGCGCGTATATTGTTTGGGTTTGGGTTCTATAACAATCGGGTTTCCTTCATAATCTTTCAGATTTTTTCTTTTGATGATTTGCAAGGCAATCACACCCAACACGACCGCTAAGCCAATCACGCCATACATGTGAAAAGACTCGAAGCGGAACATTTCGATGATTCTGTACCAAGAGACGATTTCGGCCTTGACCAATATGATTCCGAATCCGATGCCAATGAATAAAAATTTTATAAGTTTCATTATTGTAAGTTTTTATAGTGGAAAAATCAAGGGAAACAGAAAGTGTGCCATCACCAAGCCGCCGATAAAAAAACCGATGACGGCCACCAAAGAAGGAAGTTGGAGATTGCTCAACCCGCTGATGGCATGGCCGGAAGTACAACCGCCTGCGTAGCGCGTGCCAAATCCTACCAAAAAGCCACCTATCGAAAGCACAAACAACACTTTGGGATTGGACAATGAATCCATAGCAAATATTTCTTCGGGCAAAAACATGCCACCTGCGTTTTTAAATCCCAAATTGGTCAGCCAAGCTGAAGTCTCAACCGAAATGTGTGAAGTTTCATTGGTCATCAGAAATTGTCGGCTGATAAAACCACCGAGTAAAGCTCCCAAAATAAAAACCAAATTCCATTTTTGGGATTTCCAGTCGGTTTTAAAATAATCACTGATTTTTCCGGCTCCCAACATACTGCACGCAGTTTCTAAGTTGGAGGAAACGCCAAATCTTTTACCATATAAAATCAAAAAAACCATTATCAAAGCGATAACGGGTCCGGCGACATACCAAGGCCAAAATGAAAAAAGTACTTCCATGAATTTTTTTCACGAAAGTACTTTGTCAAAACCTCAAAAGCAATAACAATATGAAAACATTTTTTTTTTAAAAACAACTTATTAGACTAATGATCACCATACCCAACATTGTTTATTTTTCCTTTGAAAACGTGGTTTTGTATTGCCACATAAAAAATAACAATGTCAAAGCGATGGGTTATTCTTGTAGAATAAATTGTCAAAGTTTTGTTTTATTCGATAGACTCATGTTGTCTCCAGTTGTTTTTTAGCATTTTTCCAAAAAAAATTAACAGTAGATGAAAAAAATAATAATCATCTGCGTAGTAGGAGTAGAATTCAGTTTTTAAAACAAATTTTTAGTAATTAATCGTTAAACACAAACAAAATGAAAAAAGTATTTTTTTTTAGTAGCCTATAATTTACATTACTTCAACATGTCATCGTTTATCCTATAGTAAATATTATAAAAGCCGCAAGTATAATATCAGTTCTTGGTCTTGTATTTTTTTTATTCTCCAAACCACCATTTGGGTTTAAATACTTTTTTTACCAATCCAAAATTTTTTATGGAAAGTGCTTCTATGTGTTTTACAATATCCTCTATGGAATCTGAAATGAATAGAAGTTCTATACCGGTAGCATTTATGCTCTCATTTTCTTTCATCCCTTGAATATGCTGATACAATTTTTTTGATATTCCGAATCAGAAATCAACACTGGAAAATTTTGGATGATTTTGGTTTGTATTAGGGTAAGAACTTCAAATAGTTCATTTAATGTACCAATGGCCTACAAAGTGCATTTTTTGAACGCATTAATAAAAGAGAATTGCACTTTAAATGTAAACAGCAATTCTTTAAATCTGGAAAGAGGACCACTTACAAACAAGCTTTCTCCGATTGTTAAATGTGATTTATTTCTTATATTCATCTAACTATTATTAGTTGGTTTTCTTATAACTCCAAACCGCTAATACGTTCATAATAAACGCATAAAGCAATGTTTTAGAAAACTGGGGTAGCATATCGGTAAAAGTGGAGCCTTTAAGCATCACCATTCGCATTACT